>JAEEGL012743470.1_pt1 | contig 13812 bp, 7 predicted proteins | sample 9134231 | NCBI WGS metagenome assembly JAEEGL01 (sample SAMN16246548, study PRJNA631951) | gut metagenome | biome: gut microbiome; feature: rumen; material: fiber-attached | host: Bos | place: Iran: Karaj | collected 2018-10 | reverse complement strand
TCGGACATTTTAAGGATCCTTGACTGCACCGAGAAGATTTTAGAGTCTGATTCCATTCTCTTTTCCAGGTGGGAGATGGTGTCAGGCTTAATGACAGTGTCGTTGTTTAATAAAAAAACATATGGTGTTTTAATCTCGGCAAGGCCCGTATTTACTGCATTGCAAAAGCCTGTGTTCTCCGGAAGCGGGATCAGCTTAACGTGATCGTACCTGGGGAGCGCCTCTCCCGAGATATGCTCTTCGATCACTTCAAGAGAACCGTCGCAGGAACCGTTGTCGACTATCACTATGGGATAATCGCCTGCTTCTCTTATGCTGTCTATACATTTTTCGATGTAGTCTATCCCGTTGTAATTGGGGATAAGGACTGTGGTGTTGTTCATGGGTTCTCCTTTAATGAAGGATCGTAGTAGATCAGGTATCCGCGGTCACGAAGTGATCTTGCGAAAGACTCGCTGTCGGGTGAATCTTTCAGCAAAGAATCAAGTTCCGGGCGTACCGTCACATATTTTATATCGGCAAGATATACATCTTGTGCACAGTCAAATCTGTTAAATTCTCCGGCATAGTTCTTGTTCAATCCGGCATAAAGACTGTTTCCATGTTCGTCACGGATACAGGATATCATTTGGCCGCGCAGATCGATAACCCGTCCGATGACCGCTCCTATGTCAGGTCTGCGTGTGAACAAGGGAGTATAATCCACAGGCGCTGCCACAAAAGTTCCGTATTTTACGCCCCAGTCTATGTCATAGAAACCGAGATGTTTGCTGTGGGAAACAGAAACGGCGGGCAGGTTGGCATCTTTATCTGCGCTTCCGTGCATGAGGTTTACATGTTCGGTAAGAGCCTGCAGCCCGGCTTCATACGCATATCTCTTGCTCTCGGTATTGGATGCCGTGCTGTCTTTATGGCTCCGCCAGTGATAAAGCACATGCGGAACGTGGATTATATGTCTGCCAAGGTCCGGGATGCTGACGGCGTTGTCATCCGGGACATCTTTTGTGGCGTTATGTAAACCAGCGAGATATCGCACTGCCTGCAGTACCAGATCATAGTCCTGGGCTCCGTCATATTTTGACCGGAAGCGGATATTATCAAGAATATCGCTGCGGATCAGCATTAAATGACAGATGTAATTATTCGTAAGGAGCAGGTCATAGTTAAAATCATATTTCCTGTGAGGAGCAAAATAGGTGAATGTGAGATCCGATTCTCCTGACTGCTCCATCTTATCTTCGTCTGAATATAAGACTGCAGGATCTGTGCCCGTTTTGCGGCTGCTTACTATTGCGCAGGCCAAATGATACAGGGCATCCGGGGCAAGCACATCATCGTGGTCCAGGAAACCGATGTAGGCAGGGAAGTTTTTTCCTGCCGGGTCTTTTGTCGGGGAAATCCCGCTCTCATGTGCTCCGATCGCCGCTTCTATTCCGGCATTCGTGTTTTCTGATATTCCGCGGTTTTCGTCGATCTTCAGATAAGTTATACGTGGATCTGATGTATACGACTCAAAGACCGGGCGGGACAAATCCGCAGCTTCATCATCCGAAGCATCACATATGATCAGCTTCCAATGGGGATATGACTGGGATACTACCGAATCTACCGCCTGTCTGAAGAAATCTTCCGGAGTGTTGTATGCAGGCATGACCATGGTTATTAAAGGCCATATCTGAATTCCGGATGCATCATTTAGATCTTTGGTTTCTTCAGTCTGGCGTTTCAATTCGGATACGTCAGGGCAGACATAGGAATACGAGCTGCCGGCGCGCATTTTCAGGCGCTCTTTGGCCGCAAAATATGTATCGCGGAACCCGTTTCGCTTCATATAGCGCATGGTCCGCCTGATATCCGATAGATCAAACCGTTTCTTCATATATGACATTATACCACTACAGGCGAAAGTACTGAACTACGTGAATATCCGCGATTCCGTAGAGAATTCACGTAAGCGCTCTGATTTGACAAGAAACTCATGGATTAATTAAGATTAAAGATGTAGCCGGCAAGGGATTACATATAAAAACAATTAATGAATAATAACAAATAATAACGTTTAGAAATAAGAAAGGTGAATTGATCATGATACAGAAAATCGACAGAGCTGCCATCAAGGCGCAGGCCAGAAGGCAGTTACAAGGAAAAACCGGCGTAGCATTCCTGTGCATGCTCGTCTCATGGCTGATCTCAGCAGCCGCATCCCAGATTCCGACCTTCATCATGGGTTCACTGCCCGTCGGGGTGATGGGTCTTTTGGCTTCATTGGGGTGGCTTTTGTCACTGGCGATTTCGATTTTTGTAACTATGCCGCTTCAGGTAGGATACAGCAAGGTATGCCTAAACATAACCTACGGATATGAACCTTCAGTCGGCACGCTGTTTGAGCCCTTCTCAAAAAACTACAAAAACAGTGTACTGACCAGTCTTTTGGTTGCCGTATATGAATTCCTCTGGTATCTGCCTTTCTGTTTTATAGCAGTGATCCTGTCGATCGTTGCATTTATGGTAATGGTATTCTCGGTAGGAATGCAGTTCCTTAATTCATTGGATTTTTATGAGCTCTTCGATTGGGATTATATCTTCAACCCGCTTAATCTTTCCACATATAAGAAGGCCCTGGTTGCTTTAGGCGTGGTCTACCTGATAATACTGCTTCTGATGATACCTTATGCGATCATCATCAACGCATATGCACAGTCTGTATTTGTGCTCTGTGAATATCCGAGCTACACTCCCAGCCAGTGTGTCGATGCAAGCCGCGCCATGATGAGAGGACGTAAATGGGAGCTGTTCGTTCTTACACTTTCCTTTATCCCGTGGATGCTTCTGGTAGCTGTGACTTTGGGACTCGGAATCATATATGTCGGGCCATATATGTCCGTCACGTATGCAAACTATTATCACAAGGTTAAAGAAGGATTTGTCGGACTCCCTGCACAAAATCCGCCGTATGGACCGAATCAGCCTTACGGACCTCAATACGGTCAGCCTTATGGCCAGCCGGCTCAGCCGGGAGCATCTCCGTACGGTTCGAATGTACCTTACGGACAGCCTCAGGCACCGGCTCAGCCTGCAGACGACCCGTTTGCAAGGTTTGCCGCCAGATCCGGCCAGCCCAAGTCAGAATCTGAGCAGGTACTCGATCAGGTTTCTCATGACATGATGACCAACTTTGATGATTATACGGATGCAAATCCTAACGGGCCGATACAGCCCACACAGATACAGCCCGGTCAGCCTGCGCAGCCGATCCAACCGACGACACCGGCCGATGTTTCAGAACCGGTACGGACGGCTGATTCAGCAGATGAAAGCCCTGTCCGGCCGGCGCCCGAGGCCATCGCAGTTGAACCTGCCGCAGAAGAATCCGGACCTGCAGAAAACGAATCTGCAAACCCGGCTACCGATGTAGATCAGGCTCTCGAAGAAGTATCACATAACATGATGAACAACTTCGACGACTTCACTGATGACGAGGTATGATCCGGAATCTATGAATTAAATACATAAATCAAAAACGCCCGGCGGGATCATTCCCGGCCGGGCATTTTGTATCTTGCATTCACTTACCTGTTTGGATTTCCCCGGATCAGATATTCGCCTTAACGGCATCCGTCAGCGCTTCAAGCCTTGATGATGCATCGTCTAAGCTCGATCCCTTAACGCCCATGTAGAACTTGATCTTGGGCTCGGTTCCCGAAGGTCTTGCGCAGCACCAGTTGTTATCCGGCAGTTCGAAATACAATACGTTTGATGAAGGAAGTCCTGTCGAAGACTTGGCTCCTGTCTCCATATCGGTAACTTCACCGGTCTTGTAATCTCTGAACTTAAGCACTTTAAGATCGCCGAATGCCTTGGGCGGATCATTTCTTAACTTATCCATGGTAGCCTGTATCTGCTTGGCTCCGTCGGCACCCTTCATAGTGATAGTGTACTGTGTCTCTTTGAAGAAACCGTATTTCTCATACATCTGCTCCATCATGTCGCAGAGTGTCATTCCGTTCTTCTTGCAGTATGAAGCAACCTCGCACAGCATCATGACTGCCACGATAGCATCCTTGTCGCGGGCATGGGTTCCGGCAAGGCATCCGTATGACTCCTCAAGGCCGAATACATAGTTGTTATCCTTGTTTCCGTTCTGCTCAAAGAGCTTGATCTGCTCGCCGATATACTTAAATCCGGTAAGAACCTCGATCAGCTTCACATCATAGCTTGCCGTGATCGGGAATGTCATGTTCGTCGTAACTATAGTAGTAACCAGTGTCGGATCTGTCGGCATCGTGCCGGTAGCCCTTCTTTCACGCAGGATGTACTCTGCGATCAGCATACCTGACATATTGCCGGTAAAAGCCATATACTCGCCGGTCTTGGTATCCTTGGCATATACGCCGAGTCTGTCCGCATCGGGATCGGTCGCAAGTACGATATCCGCATCTTTCTCTTTTGCAAGATTAAGCGCGTATGTGAAGGCCTTGGGATCCTCAGGGTTGGGATAATCAAGCGTGGTAAAGTCGGGATCGGGGCCTGTCTGCTCGGGCACGACATATACATTCTCGAATCCCAGTTCCTTAAGTATGCGCTGTGTGGGCTTGTTGCCTGCGCCGCACAGAGGCGTATATACGATCTTGATATCCTTGGCAACGGCATCGATCACATCGGGATGGATGATCTGCTTTTTGAGCTCTGCCATGTACTTGTCATCGATCGCAGAACCGATTTCTTCATAGAGTCCGGCAGCCTCGGCCTCGGCTCTGGTCATCTTCCTGCAGTCGCTGTATTTCGCGATAGCCTGCACTTCCCCGATGATACCGGTGTCGTGAGGCGGTGTAACCTGCGCTCCGTCTTCCCAGTAAACCTTATATCCGTTGTATTCAGGAGGATTGTGGCTTGCGGTCACGTTTATGCCGGCCGTACAGCCCAGTTCCCTTACTGCAAAAGATAATTCGGGAGTAGGTCTGAGTTCATCAAACACATAAGCTTTGATGCCGTTTGCGGCAAGACAGGTAGCTGCGATATCAGCAAATTCGCGGCCCATCCTGCGGCAGTCATATGCAATAGCAACGCCCTTGGCCTGGGTTCCCGCCTTGATGATGTAGTTGGCAAGTCCCTGTGTAGCCTTGTGGACAGTGTATATGTTCATTCTGTTCGTTCCGGCGCCGATCACACCACGGAGACCGCCGGTTCCGAACTCAAGCTCTCTGTAGAAACGATCCTCGATCTCTTTTTCGTCGCCTTCAATAGCCTTAAGCTCAGCCTTGGTCTCATCGTCGAACCAGGGATCCTCAAGCCATTTACGGTATTCTTCCTGATAGCTCATACTTATACCTCCTGAAGTTGATTAATAATAAAAAGAAATAGCCTCACAGGCCATAGTATATCAAAAAAACGCGCATCTATCCATTGCGGGATGCCGCCGGAAGGATAGTATAGTCGCTTCTGTCAAGGCTGAAATTGGGATTGTAGTACGGATCTCCGGCCGCAAGTTCTTTTGCCCAGCGTTCCCTGAAGCGTTCGGATTCTTCGTTATATCGCTCGGCGCTCGCTCCTGTCATATCCGAACCTCTTGATACGGACTCATAATGATACAGCTCTGCAAAAGGCGTAAATACGTTAAGATAGCCTTTCGCGCGGCATTTTAAGCAGAAATCAACATCATTGAGAGATATCTTAAAGCTCTCGTCGAGTCCGCCGACTTCATCCCAGATCTTCCTTGATACCATGAGGCATGCCCCGGTCACTGCAGTGGCATCCTGCGCGTAACAAAGACGTCCCATATATCCGAGATTGGTCACGGGCATACGGTAATGCGTGTGTCCTGCCGTCCTGTGCGCGCCCAAACCTATCACGACTCCGGCATGCTGGATAGTCATGTCGGGATAATAAAGTTTGGCGCCTGAGCAGGCCACATCACTTCGCTGTGCGTACATTAAGAGTTCTTCTATCCAGTCAAGGGTGATGACTTCGGTATCATTATTAAGAAGGAGAATATAATCACCCGAAGAAGCACGCACGCCGGCGTTGCATACCGCTGAGTAGTTAAACTCACCTTCCCATGTCACGATCTTTATATTCGCATGTTTCTTAAGTTCCTCATAATAAGCGAATATCTCATCGGTGACCGAATTATTCTCAACTATCACGATCTCATAGTTGTCATATGTGCTTTTTTCAAAAATAGAAGAAACGCACCGCTTAAGGTCTTCAAGATGGTCTTTGTTCGGAATGACGATCGAAACCTTCGGATCATCCTTGATCTCATATCTGATCCTGAAGATCGTCTCGAATGCGCGTGTTGAGGTTATCTCAAAATTCTCATATCCGCAGGTTCTTAAGTGATCGGCCACAGCACCTTTGGCTGCATCTATCGCATAGCTCTTGGCGCCTATATCCTTGGCAACGGATGCCTTGTGCGATCTCCAGTAATACATGAGTTTCGGAACATGTACCACATGGGATGCCTTGGTCGTCAGGCGTAAGATCATGTCATGGTCCTGGCTTCCGTCAAACTCAGACCTGAACAGGTCCATGCCTTCCAACAGATCACGCGAAAAAGCACTGAAATGGCAGATGTAGTTATTGGCCCTTAAGTTATCGATTGCAAAATCAGGCTTAAAGTGCAGCGTGATCATGTTATCCACGCTGTTTCCTTTAAATGTGGTCTCATCACAGTAGATGTAATCGGCATCCTGTTCGCATATTACCTTCATATATTCATAAAGAACGGAAGGATGCAGCACATCATCATGATCAAAGAGCGCTATGTAGTTGCCTGTGGCAAGCTTTAAGCATTGATTGGTATTACCTGAGATTCCCTCATTGGACTCAAGCTTCTTATATACTATCCGGGAATCGGAAGATACATACTGTCTGCAGATCTCGCCCACATATGCATGTTCATCATCTGACCCGTCGGCCAGGCACAGTTCCCACCCTCTGTAGGTTTGCGCCTTGACTGAATCTATCATGTCCGTAAGGAATTTTTTCGGGGTGTTATACAAAGGAACCAGTATGGAAAAGACGATATTGCGATCAAAAACAGTCTCTTCCTCCGCCTTTCTTCTGGCAGCATCGGGAAACGATCCCGTACCATGGCTCTTTCTGGCTGCCTTTTCTTTCATCTTGGAATCTACTTTGCGCGCTATCCCGCGAAGCGAGCCATATGCGCCCAGACGCTGTTTAGTCCTCTGCAAAAGATGAAGTACATCCCTGGCAGGCTTGCTTACCTTCCATACCGAAGAACCTTTGATACGTTCAAGTCTGTCGGTTACGGAGTTTAAGTCGTTTCTCGCCGTTACGATCTTATCCTTAAGTATATCGGTGCGCTCCTTTTCAGACCTGTATTCCCTGATCAGGTTATCCAGATTGGATTCATTATTGGATTTTTCGGATGTGTATAACTTTTCTTCGTTCATATCTGTAGAGTTTGTGTTGCCTGCGGCCCAAAAAACGGCTTATTTACGGCACTTACCGGCTGTTTACACTTCAAGGACCGTACCCGAATAAATAACGGTCTGTTGCGATTGAGCGTCGGTTAAATCATGATTTAGCACTATTGGTTCTATTCCGACCGCATATGATCCGGTTGCTAAATCTTGTCTCAACACTCTCGACTCAAAACCACATAACCTGTTATTTATCTCCGACGGGAATGTCTCCTCGAGGTCTTTTCGGGGTACCGGATCGGTTTTTACCCTGTAAATAGTTCCATCAGTGTTATTTTTTAGGATCAGATTGACATGATGGAGTGAATTATCACTTCCCGACACAAATGACCAGCCACGGATCTCAATGATTTCGGGCTCTTGCAGGGTAATCTTGGGTTGGATTCCGGCGAAATCAATCGATATTTTATAGGCACCCATTTCCGATTCTGCAAGTTCTCTTGCATCAATCTGTCTGACACTTTCACACTTAGTATGATTATTGTATCCGTAATCAAAATTACTCAGATAATTCGAGTGGTTTCCGATCAGGTTCGGATTGTAGTAAGGATCGGCCTCTGAAAATTCAGGGTAGATTTGATACAGCCTGTTTTTCTCATTTAAGAGCCTTTCCCACTTCTTATCATCGCCTTCGTCAAGACCTCTGGTCAGAGATTCATGATGATAGAGTAAAGCTCCGTTGCACTGTACGTTATTGTACCCCATACGGCTTAACCGCATGCAGAGTTCCACATCATTATATGCAACGGGGAAGTCTTCATTGAATCCGCCGGATGCGTCAAACTTGGACGTTTCTATGAGCAGGCAGGCCGCAGTAACGCCCAGCATATCGTATTCTAATGAGTTTCTTCCATAATAGTATGATCTGTCATCGGGATATATGACCAGTTTATGAGATGGACCTATCTGCATCGAAGTTACACCCGCATGCTGGATCAGGTCGCTGTCTGCATATAAAAGCTTGGCTCCGACTGCGCCGGCATGCGGTCCGGCTGCATATCCCGCCATCAGTTTAAGCCAGTCTTTCTGTACGATCTCGATATCATCATTCATAAACAGCAGAAGATCCCCGTTTGCCGCCTGAGCAGCGCGGTTACACAAAGCTGAGAAGTTAAAATCTCTCTTTTCATATATATATTCGTGATGATATCCTGACAGAAGCTCATTTATCAGGTTTATATATTCCGAACGGTGATCGGGATCGGAGCCGTTATCCACTATAATAAACTCCAGATCATCGTAATCCGTGCGTTCTATGAATGATTCAAGCAGTTTCCTTAAGATATCGGGATGATCTTTGGTCAGGATCAGCGCGGAAACCTTGTGTTTAGCGGGCAGATCGTACAGAATGTGTCTTTGTCCGGGAATCTGTCCGTCGATAAATGATGCTTTAACGCCACGTCGTTTCATGGAACGCGCCTTAACTGCGTCAAATTTCGCCTGTGCACCACATATGCTCTTTCCTGACTCCAAATCATCTTTTAACCCGGATGTCACATTCTTCCATAGTGCATAACTGTCGTTATACGTATGCAGGGAACCATCGCCATGCGTCACAGGCGAATTTTCCGCCGAACCAGGAAGGAATGCATCCGCGCATTGATGGAACAAAACCTGCGGGATATGCACTACGGCTTTATCATCATAGTGTTTCCCAATCCTGTCAGACACCTGCAGGAACAAGTCGTATACGTTGCTCATGGCGTCTTTAGAACCGTACCAGTCGCTCCTGATGGCCACATCGGTCCTTATAAGCGCGATATTGCCAAAATAAAAGAAGCTGTCCAGGGTATCAGGCGACCACTCGGGCTTAAAGAACGGTTCTATCCTGTGAATTCCTTCTGAAGTCGTATAATACCAGTCTTCATCCGCATATGCGATCATTGCGTCGGGATTATTATCCAAAACCGCATCAAGTCTTTCGGCATAGCCCTCCGCAAGCATGCCGCTCTTACTTGTGAACAATATCCATTTATTACGTATGGAAGCGTCGAACGGAGCACGCATGCCTGCGCAGTCTTCCACATAGACTATGTGGTAGCGCGCTGTACGCACTCTTGACATGCCGGAATCGGCATGGTTTTTATATCTGATCTCAATCGGATCCTTTTTGATCCACTGAGCATAGTAATCTTCATACTCCCAGAGTCTGCGTGAATATACAGAATCTGCCGTATCGAAGGCTTCACCGGGGCCGCCCGGATTCATAGCGCCTGCCGGATCGTTTACCGCTGTGCCGGCAGATGCCTGTACATCCCCGGAACCGCGCTTTATTTTCCCGTAGATCTTCCTTACGGGAGACATTGCTTTCCAGATCGGGCTTTTTATAATACGGTTTAATGCGATCTCGGCCTCTTCACGGCGCGCCGTGAGTTCTCCGAGTTCGACAGCCAGATTATTATTCAGTTTCTTCTGTCTGCGGCAGATATCCTCATAATACCTGTCCCAGGTGTATTCTTCGTATGACATTCTATTTGGCAAGCCGGCCTGCAATCTCGGGAGTCAGCGGCGTGACAGACATATTTACGTCCAGGCGGTTGATCTTTTCCTGTTTAAGGCCCTTTAAAGATATGGTAAATCCGGGATCCGTGGTAGCAAATGCGTACAGTCCATGTCCCAATTTCACACCGTTATGGCTAAAATGCATTCTGTTTAACGGAACCGCTGCCCCGTTCCAGCCGATCTCCTCCACTGATACCAGGCAGAAATCCATGCACGGATCGATACGCAGCGCTTTCCTGCCTTCAGGGATCTCCATTGCAAAAGGAAATCCTTCGGCAAAGTACGACTCTTCCTCATTAAAGCCCCTGCCGGTATCTTCATATATCTGAGGACGCATGTCGGCGGGAATCTGTTCACTTCCACCGGATGCGCCTCCGTCAGGCGAGAGGATTCCAAACCCGATCAGATCCCTGATCTCAGCTAATGACTTATGTCTGCCGGTCACAGTCTTCTGGAATTCCATCTCCTGGTCCCTTAAGTCCTGAATGGTCCGGCTGTTCAGTTTTAAAAGGCTAATTATTAAATCGAAACTAAATTTATTGCGTCGTTCATCTTCCATGATATAGCAATAGATTGCCCTGAATCCAAGGTGTGCAGCCGGCCAGACTTCAGAAGTGGTCCATTCATAATCAATGATAGTCCAGTCATCTCCGTCTACAAGTATATTGGAAAAGATCAGATCGATATCGGTAACGGCTCCTTCCCCTTCACCGTATCCTACCCTCTCCAGATAATCCTTAAACAGCGCGGTAAATCCTTCCGTATCCCCTTTGAACAGGCATTCATCAAGCATCGACTCAAGAGATACGCCTTTGACATAATCAAGAGTCAGAGTCATCCCGTCTTCTGAAAGCTCTGCTTTATTTATGCTGATACGGCACTCTTTTCCGCTGTATCTTTGGTTCAGTTTCTCATATGCGTCAGCCATGCGCTTTAAATGCGTGGTGGCTTCAGGTGAAAGCGCTCTTTTGATCACCTGCTTCTTCGCACCGGATCCACCCCCGGCACCGCAATCACCTATCGTGGTCACGATCCTGTAATCCCTGGCCCTGTCATTTGAGTATCTTGCGTAATATACGTCAGGCTCCGGCCCCAGGATCATCATGTACGAGTTTGAATACAGGTTAAACAGGCCTTCATCCAAAATCGAGTCAAATGCATCTTTTTCATTAAAGAGCATGAGCCTGTCATTATCGAAATTCCTGATATTATTCTTAAGTTCGCCCTGTCTGGGCAGCCTCTTATCGGAATACAGATCAGTCATGAACTTGTAATCCGGATAGGGATAATACATATGAATATCTTTAAATCCGCTCTCACGGGCTATCTCCGTCAGCTTTTTGTCAGTAAAAGTCCTGACAACTCCGCCGTCCGGGTAACCCTCGACAGATGCAAAATAACGCCCGAGGTGGTCTTCCTTGCATCCTGCCCAGTATTTTAATCCGAATCTGTTCTCGATCGCGATCGCAATATATCCGCCTTTTTTCAGATGAGAGCCGATAAGCTTTAAGAATCCGGTATACGGGTCAGCCTGATCCACATAGCTCTGGGCATATTCAAACACACCGATCAGACATATCACGTCAAAATCATTATCAAGGTCTTTTTCCACATCAGTGAAATTGCCCACATGTATCACGATATTGTCGTCATACATATGCCTGTAGGCATTGATGCGGCTGCGCTTGAGCGACAGATCACAGCAGGTTACGCTTCCTGCTTTCCGCGCAAGAGCGCCCGTGATCGCCCCGCATCCGGCGCCGACTTCCAGAACCTTGGTGTTTTTATCCATCGGAAGCCATTCAACGATATTTGCGCGAAGTTCCGAAAGATGGTACAGGATCGGCCATGATGCCGATTCTTCTATGATCTGCTGGTATTCCACGGGAGACCTGTCACGTGCGATCTCAAGAAGACGGTCTTCGATCTCACCGTCTGAATAGATATCAGTACCCGAATAAGCATGAAGGTCTAACTTCACATGCCCAATCATTTCGATATTCGGATCGTTTTCCACAGGAAATTTCATTTTTTGCCTACCTGACCGTCACCACGGATTCGCTGTCATAGTAACCTACCGTATCCTTGTCGGATATTACTGTCAGGTTAAGCACATCATACAGCCTGTGATAAACGGTAAACTCATCACCCTCAAATCCCGTACAGCCGAGGCTTAAGAGATACTCGCCGCCCTGCAGGTTCATATGCTGGGTAAAGGTTATCTCCTTGACTTCGCCGGCGCTGACAGGCTCAAGGAAGCTTTTTTCTATCATAGTATTGGTACCCGTGATCTCGGTACCCCTGATATTCTTGATCGTATACGCAAATATCGGTCCTGCGATATCCTCGTTGATCCTGACTTTCATGTGTATGCTGTAGTCGGTACCTTTGATGATCGCAGATGTACGCGTACCCGAAGCATCGGTTATATAGAACTCCTCTATCACTGCTTTCTGCGAACCGTATTCTATAAGCTCCGGATTGACGTTATCCGGGCGTGAAACGGCATCGGAAAGTGTTCCCTTACCGTCTGTTTTTTCAGCGGCATCTGCAGCTTCGGCAGCCACGCGCCTGATATCCTCATCGTCAAGAAGCCTCTCAGCTCCCTGCTCGGGAAGCTCATACTGGCCTACAAGAACCTTCTTATAAGCGTCTATCATCTCCTTGGGTTCGCCTTCCCCAAGCTTGACGCCCTGATTTAGGAGCACAACCCTGTCACAGTACTTTGCCACCGAGCTTAAATCGTGACTTACAAAGAGGATGGTCTTGCCCATTTCCTTGAATTCTTCGAACTTATGGTAGCATTTGGCCTGGAAGAATACGTCGCCTACGCTCAGTGCCTCATCCACGATCAGGATCTCCGGATCGATGTTTATGGCCACCGCAAAAGCAAGCCTTACGAACATACCGCTCGAATACGTTTTTACGGGCTGATACACATACTCGCCGATATCTGCGAAACTCAAGATGGACTCTAACTTCTCTTCTATCTCCTGCTCGGAAAACCCTATCATGGTTCCGTTCAGATAGATATTCTCGATGCCGTTATACTCCATGTTGAATCCTGCGCCGAGTTCTAGCAGCGCGGAGATGCGTCCGTCAACCTCCACCTCGCCGGCAGACGGATTAAGAACGCCCGTTATTATCTTTAAAATAGTGGATTTCCCGGAACCGTTAGTTCCGATGATACCGACAGTCTCACCCTTGCGGATATCCATGCTCACGTCGCTTAAAGCCTTATGGTCCGTATGTCTGCATTTAGCCAGTCCAAGTGCTTCCTTCAAACGGTCCGAAGGCTTCTCATAGAGTTTATAAACTTTGTCAACATGCCTTACGCTTATGGCAAGATCTGATTCTTTACCCATATCACAATACATCCGCAAAGTGTACTTTTAACTTCTTAAACATACTGGATCCCAGAGTGAACATAAGCAGAAGCAGGATCCAGAAATATGCGCTCGAATAGAAATGCTCCCAGAACCACTCGTCGCTGTATATCGACATCCTGAAACCGTTCACTATATAAACCATGGGATTTAGTTTAAACAGAGGCTTAAGGGGATCGGGAACCATGTGGATATCCCAGAGTATAGGAGTAGCCCACATACCGATCTGTAAGATGATCGCAACGATCTGCTGCAGGTCCCTGAAAAAGACCACGATCGCGCAGTTAATGTATCCGAGCGCAAGCACCAGCAAAAACAGGCACAGATCATAATAAACGATCTGGATCGTATATATCGTCGGATAGTACCCGTAGCAGCTGGATACTATGAGCAGTATTCCCACAAAGAAGATATGCGTAAACCACGCGCCTATGACCTTGATTATCGGAAGAACCGATATATTGAACACGACTTTCTTG
>JAEEGL012610234.1_pt1 | contig 13812 bp, 12 predicted proteins | sample 9134231 | NCBI WGS metagenome assembly JAEEGL01 (sample SAMN16246548, study PRJNA631951) | gut metagenome | biome: gut microbiome; feature: rumen; material: fiber-attached | host: Bos | place: Iran: Karaj | collected 2018-10 | reverse complement strand
ATCTTTCTTACGTCCATTCTCATGGAAGCGTAGAACTTAAGAGCGCGGCCTCCGGTGGTAACTTCAGGATTACCGAACATGATGCCGACTTTCTCTCTCAACTGATTGATGAATATAACGCAGGTATTGGTCTTGTTCACCGTACCGGTGATCTTACGCAGTGCCTGTGACATGAGTCTGGCGTGAAGTCCAACGTGGGAATCACCCATATCGCCTTCAAGTTCTGCTCTGGGAACCAGGGCTGCAACAGAGTCAACTACGATAACGTCCAAAGCTGAGGATCTTGCAAGCATGTCGCAGATCTCCAGTGCCTGTTCTCCTGTATCCGGCTGTGATACGAGGAGTTCATCCACATCTACGCCTAAATTCTTGGCATATACAGGATCAAGCGCGTGCTCTGCATCGATGAACGCTGCACGTCCACCCTTCTTCTGAGCTTCCGCAACTATATGGAGAGCAAGAGTTGTCTTACCTGAGGACTCAGGTCCGTATATCTCAATAATTCTTCCCTTAGGAACTCCGCCTATACCTGTAGCCATATCCAGACTGATGGAGCCGGTTGAGATGGCCTGAACGTTGAGATGAACATCATCTCCGAGTTTCATGATTGATCCTTTACCGAACTGCTTCTGTATCTGAGACAGAGCCGCTTCCAGAGCTTTATCTTTATCATTCTTATTGATGTTATTGGTTGCCATGATTGTATCTCCTTTAAAATAGAACATTTGTTCTTTATTCAATAATACTACATTTGAAGTTTACGGTCAAGGATTATTTAAGGATATTTGGTAATTTATTTAAAGCTTTTTAAAGCGCTTTAACGATTTCATTATAGAGTTCTTCGTATGTCTCCAGGGCTTTATACTGAGGGTATTCCCTTTTAAGCTGTTCTGTAGTTCTGAACAAAAAACCTGCCTTTGAGGCTTTGATCATTTCCAGGTCATTAAAACTGTCGCCAGAAGCGATGGTGTCAAAACCCATGGACTGAAGACATCTGACCGTAGTAAGTTTTGAATGGTCGCATCTCATGGTAAATCCTGTGATTTCGCCATTATCCCCTACTACGAGTTCGTTGCAGAAAATAGTAGGCCGACCCAGTTTTTCCATAAGAGGATCCGCAAACTGGGTAAATGTGTCGCTCACGATTATGGCCTGGGTGCGTGATCTTAACTTGTCCATGAATTCTTTTGCTCCTGGAAGAGGATCTATTCTGGAAATAGTATCCTGTATCTCCTTGAGTCCCAATCCATGTTCCTTAAGCACATTGATCCTGAATTTCATTAATTTATCATAGTCAGGCTCATCCCTTGTCGTTCTTTTTAACTCGGGAATTCCTGTCTCTTCTGAAAAGGCGATCCAGATTTCAGGAACAAGAACGCCTTCCAAATCAAGACATACGATGTTCATACTTTCCCCCTTGTATTATAACTATTGATTGCTATTTATATTGTTTCTTTGAAGAGCAAGGTTCTTATGGCAAAACTTACGCCTTCTTCTTCGTTTGAAAGAGTTACGTAATCCGCCTGCTCTTTGACTTCCTGTTCGGCGTTTCCCATGGCAATTCCGAATCCGGATTCTATGATCATGGCGCTGTCATTGGGGCTGTCTCCAAAGCTCATGATACGTTTAAGCGGTATCCCCGATAATAAAGAGAGCTCGCTTAAAGCATTGGCCTTGGAGGTATTGGCTCCGCCTATTTCTAAATTATAGAACATAGATGAAGTTACTGTGAATCCTTTGTCCTTATTTGATGAAAGTTCTTCATAAACTCTGGTCTTGTCGGACGGATTGTTAAAGATAACATTTATATTCTCAATATGAGAAATATGATCTCTCCAGAACTGCCATATATCATCGACAGGTTTTCTCGTGTTTATGATATATTCCTTTCCCTCCATGGCGTCTTCGGAATTCTTTATCTTTTCATATCTATCCCTTTCGATGTAGGCTCTGCCCTCTGTGAAAACTTCAATGGGGAAACCCGCATGGTAAAGATATTCCATACACCAGGATGAAGCTTCTTCCGACAGACAGTCCGAAAAGATGAATTCGCCTGAGCTCAAATCGGCGATATGAGCACCGTTTGAGCAGATGACGTATCTGAGACCATTTATGTTCCAAAGACACTCAGGAAGAGCCGCATAGGGCCTTCCTGTGGCTATTACGACCTGATATCCTCTTGAGATGGCATCTTCAAGACATTTTCTGGTGTTCTCCGTGAGACCTTTTCTGGTAAGGGTCGTCCGGTCAAGGTCCAGAGCTATCAATCCGATATCATCCAATATTTTTTGCTTTTTAAGAGATAGTTCGTTTCTTTGTTTCATTTTATGGCGTTATATACCTCATCGATCATTCTCAGAACAAAGAATTGTCTGTTCCAGGATCTGCCTCGGCTCTTGTGGAATACTTTTACAACTCTTACATCGCCTTTGTAACAGATACCAATATACGCCATTCCTGCCGGTTTATCGGGACTCATGTCATCGGGTCCTGCAACTCCCGTGATCGCAATGCAGAGGTTTGAGCCGGTCTTTTCTTTAAGACCTGTTACCATTTCCTTTGCAACTTCTTCGGACTCGGCGCTATATTTAAGAAGAGTATCATGGCTTACTGCCAGCTCTTCTTCCTTGGCTCTCCAGGTATAGGTGACAATTCCCCTTTCAAATACCTTGGATATACCGGGCACATCCGTAAGAGCTTTCGCAAAACTACCGCCAGTGCAGCTTTCGGCACAGGAGATGGTGATATTTTTGTCGATGAGCATCCGACCTGTAACGTCTATAAGTTCCTCATCGTCATAACTGTAAATATATTCGCCGATAAGCTCTCTTACCTTATCGATCATTTCATCACATGCCGCCTTTGCTTCCTCATAGGTGGGCCGTTTGGACGTTATCCTTAAACTGCACTCTCCTTCTTTTGCATAAGTGGCTATGGTAGGGTCGGTCTGGCCGTCAATCAGAGGCATCAGGATGGTTTCCATTCTGGACTCGCCGAGATTAATGGTCCTCAGGATCTTATAATAGATCACGCTGTCCCTCTTTGATTCAAGGATGGGTCTCACCTGCTCCTCAAACATCTGCGTCATTTCTCTTGGCGGTCCGGGCATGGCTATGATTATCTTTCCGTTCTTGGATATCATAAATCCCGGAGCAGAACCGGCTGAGTTAGGAAGAACCGTGCAGTTATTCTCAGGGAACCAAGCCTGCTTCCTGTTGTTTTCAGTCCATTTATATTTGGAACTTTTGAAATGGTTGATCAGAATTTCCAACTGATCAGGATATTCTATGAGTTTTTCTCCAAAATATTCTGATATTATCTCTTTGGTGAGATCATCCTGTGTAGGGCCAAGTCCTCCAGTCGTCAGAATCAGGTCGCAGTCGTGGTAAGCAAAGTCCAGGAGTTCTTTTAGTCTTCCGGGATTGTCGCCTACGGTATAGTGGTACATGACATCAAAGCCAAGATTCTGTAGTTTCTCGGAAAGATACGCTGCATTGGTATTAACCACCTGTCCGAACAAAATTTCAGTTCCTACGGTCAATATAGCTGTTTTCATACTTCTTACTTCTTAAATACTTCCTTGTTATCTACTACGTACTGAACCCCGCTTACAATGGTCATTACAAGGGCCGCCCAAAGAACGACCTTTGAAAGGATGGTAAACCAGGAAAGATCGAATACGGGCGAAATGAGCAGCATGCATACAGCAATCATCTGAAGGACGGTCTTGATCTTTCCGCTCATGGCTGCTGCTATTACGATTCCTTCGGATGCAGCAACGGTGCGGACTCCCGCCACAAGAAACTCTCTTGCAAGGATTATAATGAGCATCCATCCGGGAACGGGATCTGGAATCATGAGACAGAATGCAGCATATACGAGCACTTTGTCTGCAAGGGGATCCATGATCTTTCCAAAATTGCTCACAAGATCGTATTTTCTCGCAATCTTTCCATCGAGCATATCCGTAAAGGAAGCTAAAATGACGATGATGAAAGCTACCAGATGCCAATTAAGATAGTATGCGGCTATAAAGAAAGGTACCGCTATAACTCTGGCTATGGTAAGTTTGTTGGGCAGATTCATATTTTTTCCTCCATTTCATAACCAACAAGGTCGTAGTCGAACGCATCGTTTATCATAACGTTTACCATATCACCCGGCTGGTGTTTTTTAAATGACGTGAATAAAACAGAATTATCTATTTCAGGAGCATCATAGACGCTTCTTCCGATATAACTACCATCAGGATCCCTTCCTTCAATTAAAACTTCGAGAGTTTTACCTATGAGTTCCTGATTGTGTTCGTAACTGATTTCAAGCTGAGACCGCATAACCTGATCAAGTCTTTCCTGCTTTATTTCTTCGGGGACCTGATCCTCTCTGTCTCCTGCCGGAGTTCCCTCTTCCTGTGAATAAGCAAAAACACCCAGTCTCTGGAAACGCATGTCAAGAACGAAATCCATTAAATCATCAAAGTCTTCCTCCGTCTCCCCGGGGAAGCCTACTATCAGGGTGGTTCTGATTGCTATATCAGGAATGGCTTTGCGTAATCGGCTTATAGTATTTCTTAAGGATTTACCGGTGGATCTTCTTCTCATCTCCTTAAGCACCTTATCAGATGCGTGCTGGATGGGAATATCGATATAGTGGCATATCTTAGGTTCGGTTGCCATTACTTCAATAAGTTCATCGCTTATTCTGTCTTCATAGCAGTACATAAGTCTTATCCACCGGATTCCATCTATCTTTACAAGATCTCTTAAAAGTTCCGGCAGTGCGTATTTACCATAAAGATCGATGCCATAATTCGTTACATCCTGAGCTATGAGGATGAGTTCCTTTATTCCTTTAGCCGCAAGAAAATCTGCTTCTTTTAAGACGTCTTCTTTTTTCTTGGAACGAAAGCCTCCTCTTATGGAAGGAATAACACAATAGGCGCACCTGTTATTGCATCCTTCTGCAATCTTAAGAGTTGCGGAATAGGCTCCATTTTCGATATCTCTGTTATCATAGGGGAGCTGAGAAGGAAACTCTGTGCTTCCCAAAACGACAGGTGAAATATTATTCTCAGAAGACAGTTTTTTCAAAAGTTCAGGAAGTTCAGGATAGTCATTTACTCCTATAAAAGCATCTGCTTCAGGTATCTCTTCTGAAAGTTCCTTAGCGTATCTCTGAGAAAGGCAGCCTGAAACTATTACCTTCTTACCATCCTCTTTATATGAGAGCATGTCAAAGATTCTGTCTATGGATTCTCTCTTTGCATCATTGATAAACCCACAGGTATTAACGATTATGAAATCGCTTTCTTCAGGGCTGTCCCCTATCTCAATTCCGTTTTCTATAAGGAATGCTCTTGCCACTTCGGTATCATTGAAGTTTTTAGGGCATCCTAAAGTTTCGATATATACTTTCATTTAGAATAAGGTCTCCTGCTCTTCTGTTTCTTTTGATTCTTTAAAGGCTTCGAATTCCTCTCTTGTCATAATGACCTGTCTCGGGCTGGAACCGTCCTGCGGACCGACGACACCCATATCTTCCATCATGTCAACTATTCTGGCCGCTCTGTTATATCCGATCCTGAATCTCCTCTGAAGCATGGAAACGGAAGCCTTGCCTGAATCTATTACGAGTTCGATGGAGTCCATAAGAAGATCGTCCTCCATGGAATTCTGTTCTTTTGCTGCAGATGAGTTTGTATCGGATCTTTCAATCCTTGCAAGGATCTCAGCCTGTTTCGTGTCAGTAAAGCCTTCAACCTGAAGTTTAACGTAATCTATAACTGAGTTAACCTCTCTGTCGGATACAAAGCATCCCTGGATTCTGATAGGTTCACGACCCATGGGCTTAAAGAGCATATCACCCTTTCCCACAAGTTTGTCAGCACCCTTTTCATCCAGGATAGTCTGAGAATCCACATGAGATGAAACGGCGAAAGCTATCCTCGAAGGGATATTCGCCTTGATTACGCCCGTAATTACATCAACAGAAGGTCTCTGAGTAGCTACGATCAGGTGCATTCCTGCAGCTCTTGCCTTCTGGGCTATCCTGCAGATGGAATCCTGTACCTGAGAAGATGCAGCCATCATAAGGTCAGCTAACTCGTCGATAACGATTACAATCTGAGGAAGAACCTTATCAGGCTCGTCATTCATCTTCACAAGATCATTATATGAAGCAAGATCCTTAGCACCTTCTATATGGAACTTATTGTATCTCTCTTCCATCTCTGCCACGGCCCAGTTAAGTGCTGCAGCGGCCTTGGTAGGATCTGTAACTACAGGTATCAGAAGATGAGGAATGCCGTTATAGTTACTGAGTTCAACCACCTTAGGGTCAATGAGTATAAGCTTGACCTCATCAGGCGTGGATTTATAAAGGAATGACATAAGTATGGAATTGATGCAAACCGACTTGCCAGAACCGGTCGAACCAGCGATCAGCATATGCGGCATATCCTTTAGATTGGCTACGACAGCCTCTCCTCCTATATCCTTACCTACTGCGAAAGTTATCTTGGACTTGGCATTTCTGAAATTATCAGAATCAATGATTTCTCTCAATGCTACGGGAGTAGACTTTTCGTTTTCAATCTCTACGCCAATAGCTGCTTTACCAGGTATAGGAGCTTCGATTCTGATGCTCTTGGCTCTTAAGTTAAGAGCTATGTCGTCAGCAAGATTTACTATCTTTGATACCTTTACTCCAACGGCAGGCTGAATCTCGTAACGTGTTACGGTCGGGCCTTGGGTTACCTGGATTACGGAAGCATCAACATTAAATGATCTTAAGGTATCCTCCAGCTTTATGGCCTTTGACTTAAGGGAGCTATTGGATTCTTTGTTGGATACGGTAGATCTTTCAAGAAGATTTATGGGAGGAAGCTTATATTTCTTCAGGACCTTTGTCTTATTGATCTCGCTTGAAGAAAGCATTGCTTCCCTGGCTTCCTTATCGGACTGTTTCTTTACTACTTCTTTGTCCGGATCAACGGGCTTTGAAGAGGATTTATCGCTGGTGATATCAACTCTTTCAGGCTCGGGATTTCCATATGTGTTTATATTTATCTGTCTTACGTCTCCGTCGGTTGATTCATTAACAGAATGTCCCTCAAGACCGTATCCCTTTGAAGGTCCCGTGCTCTCTTCAAGACCTGTGGTTCCCGATGATCTGCGTTCGAACAGAGACTCGTCATTCATATACTGAAGTACCTTGTTAGATTTAGTGCCGGTTTCTCCTGCAGGCTTAACCACATCAGAAAGCGGTATATATACTTCTTCTTTACCTGAGCTTACACCGAAGATCTTTGATTTCTTGCCGCTTGATTCCTTTTTTAAATCTTCCTTTGAAGATTTTTTGATAGTCGGCCATGGATCTTGTGCTGTTTCAGGTGTTTCGTCTTCATAATAGTATTCATCATCAAGATGTGCGTTCTCCTTGATGAGTCTTCTCTCCTCTACCTTTTCACTAATAGCCTGGATAGCTCTCGAAATCGGGGTGTTTATTATAAGGAGAAGACAAACTATGATGGCTGAAACGGTAAATATATAGCAGCCTACTTCTCCAAGCCATTTAACGAGACCTGATCCAAGAATCATTCCTATAAATCCGCCTGAGCTAAGTTCCTGCCCCGATTCATAGAATCCTTTTAAAGCATCCCATCCGAAACTGATTTTTTTAAGATCGGCAACGAAATGAGTTGACCAGGCAGTACATGCCATAAAGGTCATCAGCATAAGAAAGATGAAAGTCTTTAAATTAAAATGCGATGTCTTCTTGGCAAAGAGAAGTATACCGAATACGATGAGTATAAACGGGATAGCATAAGCTATATGTCCGAATACACCCAGCATGAACAACTTTAGGACTTCTCCAAGTTTACCTGCTCCTTCCGTAAGGACGGCTACCGCGAAAAAGATGCCTATGGCAATGGTGATTATCGCCCATATTTCATCTATTACACGTTTGTCAGCCTTACGTTTCTCCTGGATCTCTTTAGCCTTTTGCTTGGCCTTCGACTGAACCGCGTCAGATTTTTTTGCTTTTTTCTTTTTAGTCTGAGCCATTTTAATACCTCTTTTAACTTACCAGTGAATAAATGATCACTGCTAAAGCAAGCGCAAACAGATAATATGAGAAATATTTGAGTTTGCGGTTTGTAACTACTTTAAGCATGACCTTGACGGCGAAAAGCCCGCTTAAGAACGCGACTATGACGCCGACTATGACAGGCCCCCATTCTGAACCGCTGACACCCGCCTTGATGCCTTCGGGGAGTTCAAGAATGAATGAGCCGAGAATTGTCGGGATAGAAATCAGGAATACGAATTTAACGGCAAATTCTCTGTCAAGCTTGCAGAGAAGCGATGAGAAAAGCGTAGAGCCTGATCTGGAGATTCCAGGGATTATAGCGATACCCTGTACTATACCTATGAAAAAGGAATTTCTGAAGTTCAGGTTAGTAATGGTGCGTTTTCCTCCGCCCCATGTCTCGGCTATGATAAGAAGTATTCCCGTTACGATGAACATGCATGCTATAAATATGGGTCTGGCATATAATCCTTCAAAAATATCTCCGAAAAGCACTCCAATGATTGCTGTAGGAATGCAGGCCGCGATGATCATAACTCCAAGTTTCCTTGTAGGACGTTCGTCAAGCCTTAGTCCCTTACCTGTACATAAATCTTTTATTGTTAACACTAACTCTTTTAACAGTTCAACTATATCTTTCCAAAAAACTACAAATACAGAAATCAAAGTTCCAAAGTGAAGCATTACAGCAAAGAACAACAGATTGCTTTCACTGATGCCGAAATAGTTTTCAAGCAAAGCCAGATGTCCTGATGATGAAATCGGCAGGAACTCTGCAAGCCCCTGTACCAGACCGAGAATAACAGCCTGTAAATAACTCATTTCTTTATTTCTCCTTTATATATCCCATTTTATAAAGAGTTTCAGCGCCGAGGACTCCGCCTCCTGCTGCTCCTCTTAACGTATTATGTGAAAGACCAATAAATTTCCAGTCATATATCTTGTCTTCCCTCAGGCGGCCTATGGATATTCCCATGCCTTTATCTCTGTCGACATCGGCTTTTACCTGAGGTCTGTCGTCTTCCTCAAAGTATTTTATAAACTGTTTCGGTGCCATCGGAAGGTCTTGCTCCTGAGGGTATCCCTTATACTCTTCAAGAGCTTTTATGAGTTCTTCCTTGGTAGCTTTCTTTCTGAACTTAACGAAACAGGCTGCTGTATGACCGTTTAAAACAGGAACTCTGAGGCACTGACATGTGATATTTATCTGGTCTCCTTTTACAATCTCTCCGTTCTCTATATGACCCCATATCTTAAGAGGCTCATCTTCAGATTTTGCCTCTTCTCCTCCGATGTAAGGAATGATGTTTTCTACCATCTCAGGCCAGGATTGAAAGTCTTTACCGGCACCTGAAATGGCTTGATATGTGGTGATAACTGCTTCATAGGGTTCCCATGGCATCCATGCTTCAAGGGCAGGAACATATGACTGTATCGAACAGTTAGGTTTAACTGCGATAAATCCGTTTTTTGTTCCAAGACGCTTTTTCTGATCTTCTATGACTTTATAATGATCGCTGTTTATCTCAGGAATCACCATAGGTACGTCCGGTGTCCATCTATGAGCGGAATTGTTTGATACAACGGGAGTTTCAGCCTTGGCATAAGCCTCCTCGATGGCCTGTATCTCGTCTTTTTTCATGTCTACTGCACTGAAGACGAAGTCGACTTCAGAGGATACTTTCATAACGTCATTGACGTTCATGATCTTCATGTCCCGGACTTTTTCAGGAATTTGAGTTTCCATCTTCCATCTGCCCTTAACAGCCTCTTCGTATGTGAGTCCTTCCGATCTGGGGCTGGCAGCAAGCGCTGTCAGTTCGAACCAGGGGTGATCATAAAGAAGAGTAATGAACCTCTGCCCTACCATACCGGTTGCACCTAAAATACCTACTCTTAATTTTTTCATATCTGAAGTACCTTTCTGTCAATATACTTTTGAATCCCAAAGGCAAAGATCCTTTATGGGACATTCTTTGCATCTGGGTTTTCTTGCATCGCAAATGTTTCTTCCGTGGAAGATCAAACTATGGTGAGTTTCTGACCATCTGTCGTTCGGAATCACTTCCATGAGACCTAATTCAGTCTTTAGAACGTCATTTGCCTTAACAAGGCCAATTCTGTTGGCAACCCTGAATACATGCGTGTCTACGGCTATTCTTTGCTCACCGAAGCCTACCGAAAGAACCACATTTGCTGTCTTTCGGCCAACTCCCGGAAGACTCACCAAGGAGTCATAATCCTTTGGAACCACTCCGTTAAATTTCGATGCTAATTCTTTTGCAAGATTTATGATATTTCTGGATTTCGTGCGATACATGCCAATGGTACGTATCAGCTCTTCAACGTCTTCCTGTCTTGCTTCTGCCAAAGAAAAGGCATCGGGGTATTTCCCGAAAAGCTTTGGAGTGACCTTGTTTACTGATTTATCAGTAGTCTGAGCTGAAAGGCAGACAGCTACCAGAAGTTCAAATGTATTTACATGATCCAAAGCACATTTGGCCTCAGGATATGTTTCTCTCAAAATATCAAGTACCTTGATTATTTCGTTTCTTTCCATTGCAATAATTGATATTTAATGTTAAAATTGTATACAATTTAAGTTATTAAGGAGAATATCATGTTAAGTTTGGATTTCCTCGACAACAATTATGTTGATAACCGCACCCCCCAGGAGAAGGTCAAGGAACAGATCAAAATCGATATACTGAACCATGACATAAGACCCGGTCAGAGACTGATTGAGCAGAAACTATGCGAAAAGTATAACCTTTCCAGACCTCCTTTAAGAGAAGTCATCAATCAGCTTGCAGGTGAAGGTTATGTGGAACTCATTCCGAAACGAGGAGCATTCGCCCTTGGGTTTGATACGAGAATACTTGATGATATACTCCAGATGAAGAATCTCCTCTATCCTCTTGCAGTCCAATTGGCCATCGAAAGGATCACCGTAGACGAGATGGATATGCTTCAGGAAACCTTTGGCTTCATTCAGTTCTACACCCCCACTGGAGATATTCCGAAACTTCTAAAATTCATGAGAGGCTTTGATAAAATCATTTATAATTCAGCAAAAAATCGCGAGATCGAAGAATCGCTTTTAAAGTATGACTTTATCATCGAGCACAGTTTAAAACTGAATTCATACCCAGTGAATTACCCTGAAACCTTGCTTGCGGAATACAGGGCTATCTATGAAGCTTTCAGAACAAGGAATTCTTCTCTTGGAACTGAAGCTGCGCAAGTACACGTCTTCAGGTCAATCCTGAGAATTAAATCCGGCGATTACAGAATCAACATCTGATATAACCAGTTGACTGCCGGGCTTAATATATAGTCGGTGATATTGAATATGATAAGCACCATAAGTATTATGAATCCCCTTTTATATACGGGATACCACCAGCTATACTTTTTAAGGTCAAATATCTGGGTTATGATCCCCCACCCGTCAAGAGGCGGACAAGGTATCAGGTTAAATACCATAAGTACCAGATTTATAAATACCACATAAGTACAGATCATAGCCAGATAATATATCGCATTTTTCTCGGTACTGTAACCGTAAGCGCTTACAAGGGCTTTGGTTATGAAGGAGAAAATTATTGCGACAATCAGGTTAACGGTAACACCTGCAATGGAGACGATAAATTCGTCTCTTCTTTTATGTTTATAAAAATATGGATTTATCTCTACAGGTTTACCCCAGCCGAAACCTGCTATCAGCAGGAAAATGAATCCCATAGGATCCATATGGGCTAAAGGGCTTAAAGATAATCTTCCCTGAGACTTAGGAGTAGGATCCCCCAACCAGTGGGAAGTATAAGCGTGACCTGCTTCGTGGAGAGTTACTCCGATTATAATTCCCGGAAGTATCAGAACCTTGTCAATGAGAGCATCTATCAGGCTGCCTCCTGAAGAGGATAACAATCTTTCAAGAATCAGAATACCGATGAATACCCAGAACAAAGGGTCCATACTTCCAAATACTCTTTTTACTTTATCTATAAAATTATTCATTAACTATTACCATTTAAAATTAGGATCTATCTTATGGATAGTCGGAAGTATGCCTATACCTCCTGGTGTCTGTCCTGGAAGCTGCCAGAAATCATGGGCTGTATATTCATTACCTTCTATGATAACCGGTCCATTGGGCGTAACGGCAACGTCCCATCCCACGTAACGCACCTGAGGAATTACCTTAGCAGCGCGTTTAACCATTTCAACTGCTTCCTTAACATAAGGAACCTTGTATCCGATGAGAGGAATATGTGTGTTAGGATGTTCTGTGTAATGGATACCCGCCGTAGTATCTCCGGAGTGGCAAGGATAAAGTATCTCGCCGGTTTCCATGTCTACAGGGCTGTGAAGTCCGAAATTATCTACGATACGTCCATTGATACCCATCTTGAATACAGCTATGAGACAATGTGCTTCTCCATCTGGCCCGAGAAGCGTTATCATTCTCATGGTATTTACTGAATGAGGATAGAGTTTCGCTACATCTGGATGGTTTTCAATAACGTCCTCCAGAGTGCCGAAGCCCTTCTCTCTCACATATTTAACAAAATCATCAGCATCCTTGAAATCTTCCTTATACTTGAGTTCAGCCCCGTCTCCGCAGCTGAGATCAAGCATTTTAAGGAAATATTTGTCTCTTGACTCATAGAATTTTTTGATATCTTCGTCAGTCGCTGTATCCATGTCCACAAATTCACGTCCGATGTAATCCTTGAAGACCTTGTTAAACTCAGCCTTGTTGGCAAAGATATGGTTGTAGCTCTGATCGTTCATATAGGTGATAAGCTTCTTTGAACGAAGTCTTGTGAGATATGTATCTCTCTGCTTACCGTTAAGATCCCAGAATTCGAAGTCTACATAATCGTTATAGCCTGCGCCGTATCTTAAGGTGCACCATATCATATCAAAAAACATAGGGAACTTGCTTTTGCCGGAACGTTTGGATCCCTTATCCAATGTCGCAAAAAACTTCTTAAAGGACGCTCCGCCAAGTACTCTCAGATAATATCCGAATTTCGATTCTTTATTGTCTGCCATTGTTTTTCCTCCCCCAGTAATTAAAGATTGTTTCTGAGCTCTTCAAGCTTATTATCGAACACTTCCTGTACATGATCTTCGAGATAAAGATCATCTTTCAGGCCGAGCTTTCTCAGGATATATTTAGTGAATATGGGATTCATCATAAGGAATGGCCCCAACGAATATGTAGCAAAGAAATTCTTTACGTGGATTCCTTCCTTATCCGTATCAGGATTCATACCTAATCCTTTATAGACCTTGATGAAACTGTAGTCATTCTCGCTGTAAGTAAAGCTTGACTGACTTCTGAAACCGATGGTCAGCATACCGCCGAAGTTTCCTAAGAAATATGAATTCTGTCTTGGTTCTCTAAGCTTTCTTACGGTCATCATGTCGAAAATGCAGAGACCCTGTACTTCTTTCTTGTCGTCTGAAAGAACATCGTCGCCTATTATTCTCGTGCCGAAGATTTCTAGAGCATTTCCGGTTACGACGAATACCGTTCCGCTTTGGATGGCATGTATGATGAAGTTTCTGAAAGGTTTAAGAAGTTCGATGGTCTTCTCCTGATCATCTTCAGTCATGCTTCCAATATATACCATATCAGCACCGCCCGTAATGAACTTCGGGCTTTCGCCTACATGAGTTTCTATTACCTGAATTTCTTTACTGCATTTT
>JAEEGL011969284.1_pt1 | contig 13812 bp, 13 predicted proteins | sample 9134231 | NCBI WGS metagenome assembly JAEEGL01 (sample SAMN16246548, study PRJNA631951) | gut metagenome | biome: gut microbiome; feature: rumen; material: fiber-attached | host: Bos | place: Iran: Karaj | collected 2018-10 | reverse complement strand
TTGACATAATAGCTTTTTAGGGTGATGTTGTCCATATTCTTTTGGGCCTGGTTGATTACATACCTCACGTGCCTGTCGCTAATGCCAAGCAGCCTTCCTATCGTCACGTTGGACGGAACCCGAAGATTCTCCGAATGAAGCTGTTCGTTCTTGATTCTCCATGCAGCGTCCGCCTTTTCAATCTTCGCCCCAATCTCCATGCTTGTGTCCGAGCCGACATCCGCCCGCTCCATTTCCGCCGTGAACTTCCGTTTGTAGTAGAAAAAATTGTCCCGCGTCTTTTCCAGCCTGCTGATTCTGCTTTTCTTTGATTTTATGGACCTCTTTGCCTCATCGACAAGTTTTTTTATCTCGCCGAAACTTTTTCCGCAGACCGCCGCAGCGTTTTCTATCATCGAGTCGCTGACAAAGGAGCAGCTCTTCAGGAGGAGGACAAGGCATGCTTCCTTCCGAAGATTTTCGGTCTTGGCGAATCCTGCCCTGCTGTTCCTGATTTTTCTTCCCCTGCGCATCGAGTATGATTTTTCATCCTTTTTTGTCATCTCCAGTATTCTGTTTATTGAAGGAATATCGTTGTCCATTGCCGCGCACACGGATGCCGGATCCATTTTTTCATAGGACTTGACCGACTCCTCGTAGAAAATGTCGTCCATCATGCTCAGTGTGCTTTCCTCGCAGCTCCTTTTTGCCCTGGTCTTGTACCATGCGAGCAGCGCGTTGTTTATGTTGACGTAAAGAAAATTCTCGAACGACCCAAGCTCCGGTTTGTAGAAGCTGAACACAGCCTTTGAGCGTTCGTAGTAGAACAGCATGAAGTCGTGGAGGTCGTCCCCCTGCAGTTTTTTTAGACCAAACCATTTCCTGTTTTTGTAGACGGTTTCCATAATCTGAAGCGAGGCCCTGTCCACCGACAAAGTTCCATCGCTGACCTGTTGTGCTAACTTTTCTAAATTTTTCATAAATTCTCCTGAAAAACTTATATGCAAAATCCGTGCCAAGAAAATCTTACTAGAAATCTGCCTGTCGGACGTGTTTTGATTGAAAATTTGGTAAGATATTACTAGGTGGTGGCTCTTGATTGGAAAAATCTAACTGACTGTTTGGTTAGATAGTTAGATTTAGTTAGATTTTTGGGTAGTTTTTTGCCAAAAAAAAGGACCGCCCGATTTTACAGGCAGTCCCGCTTGTTCTCTGTTGATTTTTTTTTGCTTGACCGTTCAAGCCTTGGATTCGTCGCCAGCTTCCTTTGGATGCGATTCAAACCACTGTGTCCAGGCCGCGTTGACCTTCTCGCAGTAGTCCTTCTTTTCCTCGTCGCTGATGAAGGCCGAGTTGAATCCGTTCAGTATAATCCGCTTGATGTCCTTGAGCTTCAGGCCCATCTTGCTGTAGACATTCCAGTATTCGTCAATCAGGTTCACCTTGAAGAATGTCGGGTCGTCGGTGTTCAGTGTAACGTTTATGCCGGCCTTGAAAAGTTTTTTGAATGGATGGTCCTTGATTCTTGTGACGTAGTGCTTCGTGAACACATTGCTCGTCGGGCTTACCTCAAGCGGCAGACCGGATTCGGCAAGCTCCTTCATAAACTCCTCGTCGTAGGCTGCGGAAATTCCATGTCCAATGCGCTCCACGTCCAGAAGATTGATGCAGTCCTTCATCGACCAGCTGTCAACCGTCTCTCCGGCGTGCGCGACCCTGTGAAGTCCGGCCTCCTTTGCCCTCTGGAAAACCGGTGCGTAATCTTTTGCAGGTCCCTTTGCCTCGTCCCCTCCCAGACCAATTCCAATTATGTCGGGATTGTTTTCATTAAGAACAAGATCCAGATTGTGCTGCGCGTTCTCCAGTCCGAAGGTGCGGCTCACATCCACAATGATTTTTACAGTCGCCCCGTATTTTTCCTTGGCACGCTTTATTGCCGCGGACATCCTCTGGGTCAGGTCGTGGAAATCGAAACCGTTTTTCATAAGGGAAGTCGGCGAAAAGAAAGTCTCGATATAGGTAATGTTGTTTTCGCTGATGTACTTTCCGAAGTCGCTGAAATAGCACTCGCTGTCGTCTGGATTCACAAAGAAATTCTGGATTTTGATGAACGAATCCAGAAAGCCCGGAAGGTCCGAATAGTCCCAGAGGGAATTCAGTTCCTTGTCGCTCATTTCCTTGCCGAATTTGCTTCTGTAGAGTTTCCTTATGCTGTCGTTGCTTATGACGGCCTCACCATGGAGATGCAACTCTGCCTTGGGGACCGCTTTTAATAAACTGTAAAAATCCGTTTTGTTCATAGCCACTTCCACTATATCATATTGTCGGCAGAAAAGTCCAAGTTCTTTAGGGACCTCAGGGAAAGACTTTCGGACTCCTTGTTGAAAAAAAAGCGGCGTTAATGTATTCTTTTCATATAAAATTTAATTTGTGAAGGATTTTTTTTATGTCTAGACGTGTTTATGTTGGTAACTTGAGCTACATCACTACGGAGGAGACTCTGCGCAGTGTTTTTTCAAAGTACGGGGAACTTTTGTCGGTGACGCTCATTGTTGACCGCGACACACAGCAGTCAAAGGGCTTCGGTTTTATTGAATTCGCGGAGGACTCAGCCGCCGATGCCGCAATTGCAGCCCAGAGCGGAAAGGAGCTTGACGGAAGAAGAATCCGTGTCAGCGTTGCGGAAGAAAAGCAGGAGCGCACACCAAGGCCTGCCCCCAGAAGGATGGATGGTCCTCGCCGTGGCCGTGGTCCCAGACGTTCTGAAAGGGATTTTGGCGGCGGAGATTATTAGAACCCGGCGGAAGGTCGATACTTAGTGTATGGACTTTCCTCCCAAAGAATTTTTAGACTACATCAGACCAGACGCAGACCGTGCCGACATCATCCAGAATTTTCTTCTGGAGCGGGGGATAAAATCGCACAGGACTGTTATCGACGGAAAAAATCACATACTCGTGCAGTTCGACGGTAGATTTTACAATCCACAGTTCAAAATCAAGACGGTGGTTGCGCATTACGACAGGGTGGCGGGTAGTCCCGGTGCCAACGACAATTCAGCGGCGGACTGGATGATACTGAACTGGGCAGTGAGTCTTCTGTCCATGAAATCTTTCCACAACGTCAGGATTTTTTTTACGGACGGCGAGGAGCTTGGCATGGACACTGGAGTTTGCGGCCAGGGTTCCTTCGGCATTGCGTCAGTTTTTAGGAGGCTTGGAATCACCGGGGACGATGTTTATGTTTTCGATGCATGTGGTCGTGGCGATGTTCCTGTTCTTTCAAAGACGGACCTTCCACCGAATGTCTCCAAAAAATTTCGGACGGATTTTCTGGAACTGTATGGACGCGCGCAGGATATACTGAGGAGGTCCAGCCCGGGAAAATGGGTCTGCCTTCCAACCCCGTACAGCGACAATGCATCTTTCCTTGCATGCGGAATCCCGGCGGTCGCCATAACCATGCTTCCATCCACCGAGGCAAGCCAGTACGCGAATGAACTTATGTCGGACGAAAATCTGGTTGACGCGGTTATGAACAGGGGCGACAAAAAAAAGGAGCGCAGGGAAAATCCACAGGCGGACCTTTATTACAAATCCAGAATGCCGTTGACGTGGAGGCTCTTCCATTCCGAAAACGACAATGCAGAGTCCCTTACTCCCGAAAGTTTCAGAATCATGTCGAACATCTTGAGGACTCTCGCCGAAACCCGGACACCATGTTTCTAGAAATCAACCGTGCATGACAGTTTTGTTCTCATATTGTAAAGCGGCTTCAATTTTGATAAAATACATGCACTATGATAGTAATGAAATTCGGTGGAAGCTCGGTCGCAAATGCAGAGCGGATCCGCCATGTCGCGACAATAATTCAGGCTGACAGGGAAAGTCGTCCTGTGGTGGTCCTCAGCGCAATGGGGGATACCACCGACCATCTTCTTGAATCGGCGGAGCTTGCCGTAAAGGGGTCCGTGGATATTTCAAAAATCGAAAAACTCCACCGGGAGACCGCAGTTGCCCTCAATATCGAGGTTCCGGAAATCGACACGCTGCTCAAGGAACTCAAGACGCTTCTTACCGGAATCTCCATGCTCAGGGAACTTACCAAGCGCACGAGGGACTACCTTGTTTCTTTCGGCGAACGCATGTCCGTGAGAATGATGTCCGCATATCTGAAGCAGCAGGGAACGGACACAAAGTTTTACGACGCATGGGACATCGGCATGGTCAGCGACTCACACTATATGTCGGCGGAGCTTCTCGATGACGTGTGGCGCACAATCCCGGAGCATCTGAACGACTACAAGATTGGAAAGGAAAACTCAATCCCCATAGTCACTGGATTTATCGCCAAGGACAGGAACGGAATCATAACGACGCTTGGACGCGGTGGTTCCGATTTGAGCGCGACGATGATAGGTGCCGCCATGGGTGCGGAGGAAATCCAGACATGGAAGGACGTTGACGGAATCATGACCAGCGACCCGAGGGTTGTTCCCGATGCCCGCCCTGTTCCTGAGGTGACATACGAGGAGGCCCAAGAGCTTGCCATGTTCGGAGCGCAGGTTCTCCACCCAAGGAGCATGACTCCGTGCAGAAAGACAGGAACACCTGTACGCGTGAAGAACTCCTACAACATAAAGAGTCCGGGAACAATCATTGTCGAGGGCCACTCCACCGAAAGACCGACGGTGACAGCAATCACCAGCATAAAGAACGTCACCCTGATTGACATACAGTCCAGCCGTATGCTCGGCGCATCTGGATTTTTGGCGCACATATTCAACCAGTTCCTCAAATGGGAGGTCAGCATTGATGTAATCGCCACGTCCGAGGTTTCCGTGAGCCTGACAGTGAAGACAAAGAAGGACCTGGGCGGTCTTATGGAAGACTTGAGAAGGGTCGCGGAGGTCCATGCCAAGGAGGACAAGGCCATTGTCACCGTAATCTGCGATGTCTCAAAGTCAAGCTCAATACTTGCGTCAGCCTTTGCTGCTCTTGCGTCCGAGGGAATCAACGTACAGATGATCAGCCAGGGGGCGAGCAAGGTCAATATCAGCATGCTTGTGGAAAACTCCGATGCCGACAGGACAGTGCAGGTTCTGCATGCCGCGCTTTTTAAATGAAAAACTTAGACTGGATATATTGAGGTGAAAAAATGAAGATTGCGTTGGTTGGATACGGAAAGATGGGCCACATGATTGAGCAGTCCGCCATTGGATTTGGACACGAAGTTGTCGCAAAGATTGACCCTTTCGCAAATGACGCGAGCGTGAAGATTGCCGCGGGCGACATGGATGGATTGGCACGTGCGGTGAAGGAGAGCGGGGCCGAGGGAATCATAGAATTCACATCCCCGGTTTCTGTGATGGACAACATAAGGACTCTTCTTCCTCTTGGGCTTCCGTTGGTGGTTGGCTCCACCGGCTGGAACGACAAAATGGCGGAGGTCGAAAAACTTGCATCCTCATGCGGCGGAACTGTCATGCACAGCGCAAATTTTTCAATAGGCGTGAACCTTTTCTACAGGATTGTCGAGGAGGCGGCCAGATATGTGAGCGCGTTTGATGAATACGATGCGGCGGTATGGGAGATGCACCACAACCAGAAAGCCGACAGCCCTTCAGGAACAGCAATAGATGTTGCCAAGAGGGTCATGGCCGGTATGCCCAAAAAGACAGAGGTGGTTGTTGACGCATTCCATGGTCGGCCAGAAAAAAATCAGCTCCATGTCTCGTCAACAAGATGCGGAACTGTTCCCGGGACCCATACGGTCTACTTTGACAGCACCGCGGACACAATCGAGCTTACGCACACCGCAAGAAGCAGACTGGGATTCGCAAACGGAGCTGTCCATGCGCTTGAAAATCTTAAGTCCATGCTCGACTCCGGAAAACTGAAACCGGGAAAGCTGTATGGCATGTCCGATGTTTTCCCCGGAATGTTCTAGCAAAGCAATAATCAAAACGACCTTTTCTGCCGATAGTCAAGGTATGAAAGGGTCTTTTTTATTTAAGAAAGCTTTTAAAATTTCACTTCTGTTTTTCGCTCTGATTTTTGCGGGGCCTGGTACTTTTATTGCCGCCGACTCATATACTGTTGAAAAGGGCGACACACTCTACGGAATCAGCAGACGCTACGGTGTTTCCATTGACAGACTGTGCGGATGGAACGGAATTGACAAGACCTCTGTTCTGAGGGTGGGGCAGGTCCTTGACATACCGACCAATTCCCCCGAGCCAAGCCGTGAGCAGAAGACCGAAAAAAAATACGAGACATACAAAATCAAAAAGGGCGACACTCTTTACCGCCTTGCCATGGACTACAATCTGCGTGTGGACCAGCTCATAAACTACAACGCACTCGACGCTTCCGTTGTCCTGCAGATTGGACAGGAGATTCGCATTCCAATTTCCCAGGCCGAGATTGAGCTTGCATCCCTTCCAAATCTTCCGGCAAAAGACCCTCGCAACTACAGCGAAAAAAAGGGGGACCCATCCCTGCAGTGGCCTGTAAAAAATCCTGAGGTGACATACATGGAAGGAAAGGTCGGGGGGGTATGCCTTTCCGCAAAGAAAAATGAAACGGTGACTGCAATCCATGGTGGCGCGGTCCTTTATGTCGGAAACTACAGGGGCTACGGAAATGTCGTAATCATTGTCACCGACGACGGAATCAAATACATCTACGCGGGTCTGGATTCAATCCGTGTGAAGAAGGGCGACTTTGTTTCGTTCGGCGACTCAATAGGTGTGGCGGGTATCGACAGCATAAAGGGAACCTCGATGATTTCGCTGATTGTCTACCAGAAGACCATCCCGGTTGACCCAGCTTCGGCCCCACGTGGCTAGTGCAGATGGATTTTTATGGCAGAACTTACGGTCGCAATCTATGTTCCGAGTTATATTCCCCACCTGATTGAAAAATCGATTCTGTCCGTTGTTGGTCAGACTTTTGATTCGGTAGAAATAATTGTCGTCGATGACTGCAGGACCAATGCGGAAAGCCGCGGCGTGAAATCCACATACAAAAAACTTTTGAAGTCGCTCACACTTCGTTACGGAAAGAGCATAAGACTTTTGAGCATGGGCCGCTCCGTTGGCATGTCCGATGCGCTCAGGTCCGTGGTTGACGATTCGTCCGGCCAATATTTTTCCGTGCTGATTATGGGCGACATTTTTTTTAAGGAAAACTCGCTCTCTCTTCTTCTGGATTTTGTAAACAGCCATGGTATGCCCGATGGCGGAGAATGGGATTTGGTGCAGGGAAATGTTGTGCCGAACAAAAAGGACCAGTCCGTTCTGGAAATCAACCAAAACGCATACGATATTATAGAAAAAAATGTTCCGGAAAATTTTGTTGAGGAAGATTCGGACAGATTTTTGGAAAAATATTTTCTTGAAGAAAAACACAGCCTTTGCATTGAGGGAAAACTTTTTCTTCGTCCAGTTCTTGATGAGGCACTGGAGAAAATGCCGCGCGTCGAAAGTTTTATGGCGACCGAATATCTTTGGATGTATTTTTTTTGCAGAGCCGCGCACAGTTTTGCCTCAGTCGATGGGTCGGTCTGCGTAAAGGAAATGGACGCAAGCCCCGATGCCGGTGACTTAAAAATAGAGACACCCGGAAGGTGGTCCAGAATCTGCTCCTCGTCCTCCGTTTTTTCCGCCATCTATTTTGACATGATGGAACGTCCCATGCAGTCCGAGACTTTTTCCGAATACATCCGATCAATTATGACAAGGTACGCGCTCAGCAATGTAAGGTCCATCTCCCGGGTTGATTCAAGCATTGCTACCGTAGCCGAGGCCATCCTCTGTGAGTCATGGGGCGACGACATAGTTTCCGAGTGCCGTGCATGGATTGAAAAAAATGATGGTTGATGGTCGGTAAAATTTTCAAAATATTGACACAGTTCCCTCAATTCTATAAAATCACTAGAAATAGGTTATTTTTTTCAAGGAGTTCCCAATGTCAGGACACAGTAAATGGGCGACCATAAAACATGCAAAGGGTATTGCTGATGCAAAGCGCGGCAAGATGTTTACAAAATTTATTAAGGAAATTTCTATCGCTGCAAAGATGGGCGGTGGAGATCCTGATTCAAACCCAAGGCTCCGTACAGCCATTCTCAAGGCCCGTGCCTCAAACATGCCTAAGGACAATATTGAGCGCGCAATCAAGAAGGGAACTGGAGAAGACGGTGCCGCACAGTATGAAGAGCTTGTCTACGAAGGATACGCACCAGGTGGAGTAGCAGTTTTGGTTGAGGTTCTCACGGACAACAAGAACCGCGCTGCATCCAACGTAAGAAATATTTTTGGAAAGAACGGTGGAAATCTTGGAACATCTGGTTCCGTAAGCCGCATGTTTGACCGCAAGGGTGTAATCGAGTACGACGCGGAGAAGGTAAACGAGGATGAACTGACCGAAGTTGCAATCGAAGCCGAGGCCGATGATGTTGAAAATGAGGACGGAGTTATCACAGTAACAACAGACCCATCCAATTTCGACAAAGTTCTTGAGGCACTCCAGTCAAAGGAATATGAGTCACTTTCTGCGGCAGTCAGCATGGTTCCTCAGGCATACACAGCGGTTGATGCGGACACGGCAAAGAAGGTCGCCAAGCTCCTGAACAAGCTGGAAGAGGACGACGATGTTCAGAACGTCTGGTCAACAGTCGAGTATCCTGACGACTTTGATCCTGATGCCGAGTAATTTTCTTTTCAATTTCGGTTGACGATTTGACCATGAAGGAGCGTCTGCTTTTCGTTTTGGATTGCAGACGCTTTTTGAAATTCTGGAGAACCCATCAGTGAAGCGACGACGAGTTATGGGAATTGATCCGGGGCTTGCCAACACGGGATTCGGTATCGTTGATTTATGCAACGGAACCATGCGCCTTGTGAGCTACGGAGTGATAGAGACTTCATCAGACGAGGACCATGGTGTAAGGCTGCTCGCAATCTACAACAGGCTGCTTGCCGTGGTTGATGAATTCCGTCCGGACGAGGCGGAGATGGAGACATTGTATTTTTCAAGAAACACGTCCAGCGCGCTTGCGGTTGCGGAGGCCAAGGGTGTCATAACATTGTGTCTCGCGCAGCAGGGGATTCCGCTTTTCATGTACACGCCGAACAAAATAAAATCCTCTGTCACCGGGACGGCATCTGCAGACAAGGAGACGGTCGAGCAGTATGTCAAGCTCCTTCTGAACATGAAGGTCGTTCCTCAGCCGGACCACGCAGCCGACGCACTTGCAGGAGCCATAACCCACATCCACAGCACGGCAGATTTTTAATAGGAAGGTTTTATGTTTAACAGTTTGTCCGGAACGGTGACAGGAAAATTCCCTCAGAAATTGTTTCTGGAGACCGGTGGCATTGAGTGGGACATCAGCGTTCCCGACTCGTCCCTTGAAAAAATTGCCCCCGTTGGATCTGTCGCGAAAGTCTATGTCTGGCTCCAGCACACCGATGCCCTTATGAACCTTTTTGGATTTGCAAGCGAAAATGAACGGAACCTGTTTTTTGATTTGCTCAAGGTTGACGGAATCGGTCCCAAGGGTGCGCTCAAGATTATGAGCAACATTTCACCGTCAGATTTGGCCGCTGTTCTTGATTCCGGCGACATTGAGAAACTTCAGAAAGTTCCCGGCGTTGGAAAAAAGACCGCCGCAAAAATGCTTCTCCAGCTCAAGGGAAAACTTACCCTCTCCGATGAAAATGTTCCGGCCTCAAGGCAGACTGTCGTTCCGTTCTCCGATGTCATAAAGGCTCTGGCGGACATGGGCTACGAAAGAAAATCCTGCGAGACCGTTGTTTCTGAAATCGCATCGGAATTGGGAAATGACACGTCCTTTGCGCAAAAGACGCAGGCCGAAAAGGAGGACGCAATATTCAGGCGCGCCCTTGTGGAGATGGCCCGATGAACAAAAGCGTAAACCACAAGTCTCCGTATCCAAGGCAGAGTGACGAGACTGATGAAATGAACATAGCAGCACAGCTTGCAGAGCAGGCATCAAAAAATGTCGCAATGGAGAGCGGCGGAAAAACAAAAATAGTTCTCGCATCCCAGGCCGTTGATTCTGCTTTCATACATTCCGGCGAAAAATCCGATGAGGACGGGCAGGAAAACAAATTGCGTCCCTTGTCGCTGAAAGAGTTCCAGGGACAGAGCGCGATAAAAGAAAACCTCGGCATTTTCATAGACGCTGCAAGAAAAAGGGGTGAGTCCCTTGACCATCTTTTTTTGATTGGACCCCCAGGACTTGGAAAGACGACGCTGGCTCAGATTACGGCAAACGAGCTTGGTGCGGATTTTAAAGTTACGTCCGCGCCAGCACTTGACAAGCCGAAGGACCTTGCGGGAATACTTTCGACAATTACTCCGCGCACAGTTTTTTTTATTGACGAAATCCACAGGCTGAAGCCCGCAATTGAGGAGATGCTCTACATCGCCATGGAAGATTTTTCGCTGGACTGGGTAATCGGTCAGGGAGCCGCAGCAAGGACTGTCAGGATTCCTATTCCGCACTTCACGCTGGTGGGCGCAACGACAAAGGCAGGAACTGTTTCGTCCCCGCTGATCAGCCGCTTCGGAATCATCCAGAGATTGCAGTTCTACACAGACGGGGAACTTTCGTCCATAATTAACCGCTCTGCTTCAATTCTTGGTGTGCGTGTTGACGATGATGCTGCCCTTCTTATGGCCTCATGTTCAAGGGGCACTCCGCGTGTGGCAAACCGTGTACTCCGCCGCATGAGGGATTTTGCACAGGTTGCCGGTTCAAAAAAAATCACGGTTGACATCGTGAGGGACGGACTTTCGCGGCTTGGAATCGACAGTCTTGGGCTGGAGCATTACGACCGGGAGATTCTTCTTTCAATAATAAACAATTTTGGAGGCGGACCTGTTGGTGCGGAGACCCTTGCAATATCAATCGGAGAATCAATCGACACGCTGGAAGATTACTACGAGCCGTATCTTATTCAGTGCGGACTTTTGCAGAGGACACCAAGGGGAAGGGTCGCAACGGAAAAGGCCTACTCGCATCTGAATCTAAGTTTCCGTGGACGGAGCGACGACTCGCAGGTTCAGCTGTTTTAAAAAAGATTTTATTTTTTGATATGGGAGACAGACCATGCTCACAAAGGATTTTTATTTTGATTTGCCACAGGAATTGATTGCGCAGAAACCGTCGGGAGAGCGTGGAAACGACAGGCTCATGCTTCTGGGACGGAAAAGCGGCGTGGTGGAAAATCATCTCATGGAAGATTTGCCGTCGCTTGTCGATGAGGGCACTCTGATGATTTTCAACAACAGCAAGGTTCGCCGGAGCAGGTGCTATGGAATCAAGACAACAAGCGGACGCGAACAGGAATTTATGTTCCTTAACCAGACCGGTCCCGATGGCGACACATGGAACACAATGGTGCGCGGCGCAAAAAAAGTAAAGGCTGGAAACGTCTACAGATTTTCAGATGGCTCCGAGGGAACGATTGTTCATAATGATGACGACGAGAAAAGCGAATTCCGCACAATAAAATTTCCATTCAGAATCACCGAGGACTGGTTTGAAAAAGTCGGACACATTCCCCTTCCACCGTACATAAGGCGCGAGGATGACGACACGGATTCTGAACGCTACCAGACAATCTACGCAAAGGAAGTCGGAAGTGCCGCATGTCCAACAGCCGGCCTGCATTTTACCGAACCTGTGCTTCAGAAACTGCGCGACAGGGGAATCGGTCTTGAATGGATTACGCTGCACGTGGGCCTTGGAACTTTTCTTCCGGTCCGCGCGGAAAATATCGAGGACCACAAGATGCACGAGGAAATCTACACTGTCCCTTATGATGTCGCGGAGAAAATCAACACGGCAAAAAAAGAGGGGCGGCCAATTCTTGCCGTGGGAACAACGTCTGTCAGGACACTGGAGAGCGCGTGCGATGAAAACGGAATGGTGCAGGGCGGAACAAGGGGAACCCATATTTTCATGTATCCCGGCTACAGGTTCAAGGTTGTGGACCAGATGTTTACAAATTTCCACACCCCTGAGTCAACCTTGATTATGCTCGTGTCCGCATTCTCCACACGCGAAAATATTTTGAACGCATACAAAACTGCCGTGCAGGAAAAATACAGATTCTTTTCCTACGGGGACGCGATGCTCATAAAATAAAGCGCGGAGAAAATTTTGTGTCTACATCAGCTGTTCCAGTGCGGAGCGGAGCAGGCTTTTGAACTGCTGCTCTATCATTGGGTCGCTGCTGTTGCCACATTTTTCCGTAAAAATTTTTTCAGCGTTTGCAATGCACGTGTTTATCATTTTTTCAGGCAACGGAATTTTTTGTCCAATCAAATCGGAGCTGAATCCGTATTTCACTCTCTTGTGGAGTGCCTTTTTTTTGTGCTTGAAAATTTCATCGTGGTGTGTCAACTCGCCTTTTCCGGAGAATGCAATTTTTATATTGTAGATATGGTCACGTTCGGTTTCAACCAAAAATGAAAATCCAGCGGTTCCACCGTATAGAAAATTTGTTGAGCCAAGCCGTCTGTAGATTGATGTGCTCCAGTTGTTTATTGGAATACGGATTTTTGTGAGAATCTCCTTGGGTCCAGGATTTTTAAACTCATAGGCCATCACAACTTTTTTTATTTCCTTATGCTCGTTTGCCGATGCGATTTCAAATTTTGCGTCGAGGGCAAGAAGTGCTGACCATGTGCTTCCCTTGTGGTCTGGAATGCAAATGTTTCCACCGATTGTCGAAAGGTTTCTCATTGAGTGGCTCCCGATTTGTGAGACCGAATCACGAAGAACCTGCGGAATCCTTTGGTGGTTGAGCAAGGCATTCAATGTAACTGCTGCACCGATTTCTATATACCGCTCGTGCCGTTCAATTGATTGCAGCTCCGATATTTTTTTTAGACTGATTATTGTGTTGCGTGGGGCTGGCTTTGCCTCAATGTTCTGAATGTCCACCGCGCTTTCAAGTTCTTCATAGGTTCCACCGGCGGAAATATAGAAGTCAGGATTTTTATCCATCACCTGGAATGCTTCCTGTATTGATGTCGGAAAAAACATTTTTCCATTGGCATCCGTGTTTTCAATTTCATCCTGTTCCGCTGGATTCTCGTTTTCTGGTACCGCCGCTTGATTTTTCTTTGTCGTGGTGGAATTGGATTCCCTTGTTTTTCTTGCCACCTTGAAATCGTATGCGTATAGAATTCCTTCGCACAAAGTTTCATCGTCCGTGCAGCATGTGTTCAATCCTTTCACGGCATTTAAAACTCTTTCCTTTGATGGTTTGCCATTTTTCAGTAAATCATAGGCTGTAAAAAACTTTCCGGCATCGCAATATCCGCAGAGATTTATTCCGGCCTTCTCAAATCCTTTCGCAATGTCTTTTGCCTCTGGAAATGTTTTTTGAAAATGCGACAGTGTAATAATTTCATCGTCGCCCTGTATTGATGCGACCGATATTTTGCAGGACGGAACAGGATTGTCATTCAATAGGACCATGCAGTTTCCGCAGAATCCATTTGAGCATCCAAGCTTGACAGTCTTGATTCCATTTTTTCTGAGGACCTTCTGTAGACTTTCCTCCGTGTATGGCTCTACATTTTTTTTACCGTTGATTTTGTAAGAGATTGTCAATTGATTGCCTCCCGACCAATCATGTTTCTTCGCTGCATGATTTTGTAGATAGTGTCCGTCTGCAATGGAAACTCCGTTATTGGCTCTCCAACAACCTGAGAGATTGCCTGTGCTATTGCGGACGGCAAAATCTGGTAAGGGATTTCTCCAATCTGCGCCGAGCCTTTTTCTGAT
>JAEEGL017306805.1_pt1 | contig 13813 bp, 14 predicted proteins | sample 9134231 | NCBI WGS metagenome assembly JAEEGL01 (sample SAMN16246548, study PRJNA631951) | gut metagenome | biome: gut microbiome; feature: rumen; material: fiber-attached | host: Bos | place: Iran: Karaj | collected 2018-10 | reverse complement strand
TCAATCTTACGATTTTAGCTTCGCTTTCTATAATCTTTGGCACACCATCTTCTCCTTTTTCATAGCCTAAAAAATGTTTATACGGAAGACTTACTTTTCCGTCAGCAAATCTTTTCCTCTGACCCTACGTTACGTTTTCGCTTATCGACCTTGATTTTTCTTGAGCGAGTGAACTCATGATAGTGATTAACAGTTTTGCTCATGGAGTTAATAAATTTGGGTATTATGGATATGCAGAGTACTTGAAAATTACCTATCAATTTGCAGTACGGCTTGGAGGTGGATAATATGAACTTTGAATTTGATATAAATAAAAATTATGAAATACCGATAATAACACTTTGTAATCCAGATTTTAGTGTGATTACCGATGTTACAAACATTACGAACCTACACATAAAGCCGAGATTTAATGCAGTGTCAGAAGTGAATTTTGATATCTACAAAAATGATTTTTATGATTTGGTTTCGAAGAATAGACTACTTAAAATTCAAGGTTTCGGGTATTTTGTAATAGTTTCGGTAACCGAAATGAACGAAGGAACCTCACCATATAAATCTATTACCGCTTATTCTTATGAGTACACGCTTAATTCAAAAGGTGCAAATATCAAAGACGGAACATACAAGTTTTACGATCCTGTCAGCCCAAAAGATACGTTACTTCAAAAGCTTTTAGAAATTGCTCCTTCTTGGAAAATCGGAACAGTCAGCAGTAGCCTTTGGAATAGATACCGAACTTTTGAAATACCGACTAATAGCCTATATTCTTTCCTTATGGAAGATGTAGAAAAAGCGTATGAGTGCATTTTCGTTTTTGATACGGAAAACAAGCTCATAAATGCTTATACTTCCGATGATATTGTTAAAGACACAAATATAAGTCTTTCATTTCACAATTTAATCAAAAACGTTAAGATTGAGGAAACAACAAAAGACATAATTACTTGTCTTAGCGTACATGGCTCGGGCGATTTCACCATTAGTGAGGTTAATCCTTTGGGAACATCAAATATCTATGACTTTTCTTACTACCTAAATGAAAATTGGATGCAAAAATCGTTGATAGATGCTATCAAAAAGTGGGATAAAAAAGTTAAAGGTTCTGAAAAAACTTATACCGAAAACTTTTCTAAACTTAGGGATTTAAACGCAGAGCTTTTAAAACTTCAAGGCGAGCTTGCAACCTTAAAGAATAATCTAAAAGCGCAGGAACAAGTGAGAAGTGCCCAAATGCCAAACATCTCAAAATCAGTAATAAATAAAATCAATGGTTTAAATAAAGAAATTTCCGCAAAACAAAAAGAGATTGATTCAAAAAATAAGGAAATATCGAAAGCTCAAAAGACTTTGCAAGACATAAACACTAGTCTTAAGTTTGCTAATAACTTTACGAAAAAGCAGCTTTTAGAGCTTGATAATTTCATATTTGAAGCGAGCTATACCAATTCAAACTTTGTTGTTACTGATAAGATGACTACAACAGAAATTCAAGATATGAGCAAACAGCTTTTAGAACGTGGCAAAAAAGAAATGAAAAAGCTTTCGCAGCCCTCTTTTACGTTTAGTATGGAGCTTGCGAATTTTTTATTTGCCGAAAAGTTTAAGCCATTCATTGATGAACTTAAGCTGGGCAGTTTAATTCATGTAGAGGTTAAGGAAGATGTCTGGGCTTCGCCAATACTTTTGGAAATTGACATTGATTATGATAACCCTGAGAATTTTACCATGACTTTCGGCAACAAGTTCCGATTAAAAACAAGTGAGTGGACGTTTAATGAGCTTTTCAATCAAAGCAAGACAACAAATTCTGTTTCAAGAAATTACAGTAGCCTAATCGCTCCAATTAAAAACGGCGGTTTAAACGATCAAGTTACAGCTTATATGCAAAATTCTTTAAATGCTGCAAATCAAGAAATAATAAGCTCGGAAAATCAAGATATTTCAGTTGGCAGTTATGGTATTAAAGGCAGAAAAAAGCTTGATAATGGCAATTTTGATAATCGCCAATTAATGATAACCAATAACCTAATTTGTATGACTGATGATAACTGGCAGACTAGCAAGCTTGCACTTGGAAATATGAATGGTAATTATGGTGTTGTTGCAGATACGATTGTTGGTAAACTTGTTGCAGGAAATGAGCTCACAATCACAAATAAAAACAATAGTTTCAAACTTGATGGAAGTGGAGCAACTCTTAAGAATGCGAGTTTAACTATTGAAAGTGGGAATTCTAAGATAATCCAGAATGCAAAGGATGGATTTAAAATCCAGAAAAAAGAGAATAACAGCTGAAAAAACAAGTTTTACGCAGATTCAAGCGGCGATTTACATCTAACAGGTAAAGTTAATATAGCAAAAAATAGCCATGTTGGAGGTCTTGAAATTACCGACAATTCCATTAAAAGTTCCAACGGAAATATTGTTCTGGAGAGCAATGGTAATGCTAGAATTGGAGCTTTAAAGATTGATGGGAACAATGCACGCTTTGACGGAACAATACGAGCCGATAGAATAGAGGGTCAAATTGTTAATAATCAGCTCAGAGATAATGCTGTTACGGGCTCGAAAATCTCAAACGATACTATTTCGGGGTCAAAATTAAATAACGGAACAATAACACGCAGAGAAATTGGAAATAAAGCAGTTGGAAGTACAGAAATTATCAGAACAGGAAAAGTCGGACTGGATAGTATTTATGCAACACACGCATATATTGATAATTTATACGTAAAAAAAACGGGAACCTTTGCCGGAGAATGTAAATGGACAGACGGCGGTAAGACCTCAACTATTAGGCAATCGCAAGGAAGATTAATTTTAGAAGCAAATGATGCGCTCCAAATTAAATGCCCGCAAAATAGCGGTGTTGCAATAAATGGTAAAACGGCGATTGTTGGAGATACAGTTATTTTTGGAAAATTTATTGTTGCTGACGGCTACTCAAAGCATTGTATGCAAACAACCAAGCACTATGGAAAAAGGTTAATAAGCGCTTATGAAACGGCAGAATATTACTATGGAGATATTGGAGAAAATGAAACTAAAAACGGTCTGTGCCAAGTTGACATAGACCCTATTTTTGCTGAATGTGTAAATTTAAAAAATGGTTATCAAGTTTTCCTTACCCCCTATGGTAAAGGAGAGCTTTTTGTTTTGGAACGTTTTGAAAACTGCTTTGTTGTTTGTGGAGATAACATGAAATTTGGCTGGGAATTAAAAGCTAAACGCAGAGGCTTCGAGAATGACAAGCTTGAAGAATATAAAGAAAATTAAAAAAGAGGCATTAAAGCCCCAATTTGTTTTTTCATTTATCTTCGTAATGACCTTTGCATTGTACAATCTCGATTATATCGTTTTTTACTCTATAAACAATCCTATCCTTGCTATTTATTCTAACGCTTGAGAAACCGGATAAATTCCCGGTAAGCTTTTCGGATTTACCGATTAACTCGTCATTTCCTTTTTGCAAGCACTCAAGTAAATTGTTTATTTTTTTGAGAGTTTTCTTGTCCTGAGATTGCCAATACAGATATTCTTCCCATGCCTTTTTACTAAATGCTAAATTTTTACTCATCTTCCATTGCCCTCAACTGAGACATCGTTTTTATTGTTACTTCTCCATCATCAAGTTCTCTTACAGACTTTTCAAGAGCCTTTTGATTGGATTCTGAGTAGAATAAATCCGATTTCAATTTGAAAGGTATGGAGTGGCTTCTTATCACTTCTTTAAGAAAAATCTTAAAGGCGGTTGTCATATTGAGCCCCATATGTTCTAAAATTATTTCAGATTTGTTTTTTAAATCTTCGTCAATACGAATATTTATTGTTGACATAGACATTTCACACCATCTCCTTCCTATATATTATACGCACAAAAAATGTTTTTGTCAACACATTGTAATTACAATTTTTGAAAAGAAGGTGAATAAATATGGATTCATATGTTACAAGATTACAAGATATAGAACTTATTGCCGGAGATAGCAAAATAATACTTGAATTTCAGGTTTACTATGAGGACGGCGAACCGCTCAACTTACAAGATGATAGTGCAAAATGGTATCTTTCGCCTATCGGTATGAAGCATAGCCCGATTCTTGTAAAGGATTGCACTATTCTTAGGGATGGTGATTCTGAAACAGGATATTTATATTACCGATTCACTGTTAGTTTAAACCAATCTGACACAGAAAACTTATATGGAAAATATGTTCACCAGCCTGTTTTGACCACCCGAAAAGGTCAGAAATTCAGACGTGCTGAGGGATATATAACTTTTAAATCTCAAATTAAAGAAATTTAGAAAGGAAATGATTTTTTATGATAACAAAATATCAAGCGAATCTTGAAAATAACCACATTAGAGGAATTACCAATTATACTCCGCCAACGTACACTTACATAGGCTTATCAACTGTGGCGATTGACGATTCGGGGACGTTACCCGAAAACGCTGAACCTGACGCTTACACAGGGTATGCAAGGATAAAAGTTCGCAACAATTCAGAAACTTGGAACGACTCTGCAAATGGTGTGATTTCAAACAAAATAAGGCTTGAGTTTCCAAATGAATTTTCATCAAATGCGGGAATTGCAAGATATATTTTTGAACTTGATGAATCAGGGAAAGTAATGTATTACTCCGAGCTGACACAAGAAATAACTTTATATCAAGGAATGAATGTATTTTTTGCAGAGGGAGATATAACTTTCGAGAGAACAAATCAAGCCACAGTTTCAAGCTAAAAAGAAGTGAAATCAGATGGATAAGATACTTAAAATCTATATTAAAAATGACCCTATTTTTAAATATGTGGTTGAAGATTATCCTTTCTACGAAGGGATATTTTTTCACTCTCAAGATAACTTAAAAATGAACGTTTTACATACTCATTATACCTTTAGAAATCGCATTAATATGGGAAACCAAGCAATCAATATTTCTGGAAATCTAAGGTCAAGTCTGCATCTTAAACCTAGAATTTTAGAAATGCCAACAGTTTTAAATGCAGATATAAAATCGAAACTTAAATCAAACATAAGTCTTAAAGATTATCAGGAATCAAAGTTTAAACTACATAGCAAAATGCGTGTTCAAATGAGGAATAAGACTTGCTTTAAAAGTAGTGCCGCAGTCCATTTAATCAAAATGAAAAAATTAAAAACACACGATCCATTTATTCTTAGAAACCGAGATGTTATGAAACTTAGTGATATGGACGGGGAAATAATTATTTAACTAAGGAAGTGACCTTATATGCCAAGTAAGACAGATTTTGGAGATTTAACACTTTATGCTTCATCGGGAGCAGATGCAGAAGAAACGTTTTTAAAATTTAGAACAGATATTGCCGGAACAAGCCCCGATAGTAACTTTAGTAAAATAGCAAATATTCTATCTTCGCATGATTTTTATATCCAAAACGATAGAACAATTTTTGATATTTCTTTTCAAAGAGTTTCAGACAATTATTACGAATCAATATCATCTGAAATAACGAGATATTTCCCATATATGCCCATGATTTTTGATGTATCTGATTCCAATACAGACAGCGTTTCTTTAAACATTAACTCTTTGGGAAATCTTCCGATTAAGAAGTTTGATGTTTCGGGAAATATCGTAAATTTGGAAAGCGGAGATTTAACCGCGAGTTCCAAATACTTAGCCGAATATGTGGGTGAATATTTTATTTTGTTAAGTAGGTTTACGGCAAAAGAAATTCTTGAAAAACTAAAAGCCGTTGACGGCACGGCAAGTGGCTTAGATGCTGACCTTTTAGACGGTAAACATGGTAATGAATATGCCACGTCTTTACAAGGATAAAAAGCTGATAGTTCCATTCAAGGTGTAAAAGGAAACGGAACACTCATTGAGAAAGATGAAAATAACGTTGTAAACGTAACTCCCTCAAATATCGGTGCTGCGACTTCCTCGCATAGCCACGATAATGCAAGTACTTCGAGTGCCGGATTTATGAGTAGCTCTGATAAATCTAAGCTTGACGGAATTGCATCAGGAGCGACAAAAAACGTTATAACCTACGGAACTGCAAACCCCTCAGGAGGCTCAAACGGAGATGTGTATTTTAAGCACAGTTAGGAGGTGATTATTTGTGTCAATAACCATAAAAATGGGCGATAATCCGCAGCCGACTTGCACCGTTTCTCTTTCGAGTTCATCCTTTGATAATGGCACAGCTACCGCAACATTTAGCTATACACTATCTGCAATGTCTGGCTATAATTACTGAGGGTACGGAGTTACTTTAGAGTATGGTGGCAGCTCATCGCTCGGTAGTAGCGTTAATTTAATTGGTACTTCAACGAGTCAATGGTCTGCAAAATCAGGAAGTGTAACAATAACCAAAACAAATGTTTCTACTTCCCCTCAATACTTTTACTTTCGTTTAAATTCAGTTGCAGCAACATCAGGCACTCCGGGAGCTACAAGCTCTTACGAAGTATCTTTTAATATTGACCGAAAAACCGAGTTTTCGAGTGCGTATAATTTTACGCTTGAAAGCACCACAAAAGCAACTTTTACACCTTACAAATCCTCATATACCCACAATCTGTATATTGATTTATTAACTGACGGAAACACTTGGATAACTCGCACAGGATATACAAGTGGCTCTACAATCACTATTTCAGATAGCGAAATTTTAAATGCTTACAGTCAGCTTTCAAGTTATAGACCAAGCCAAACTGTTTCAGTTAAATATTATCTTGCGACTTTTTCGGGTAGCACAAGTCTTGGAGGCGTGTCTCTATGGAAAACAATGACTATTGGCGGAACATCAAAGGTAAATGTTAGCGGAAGTTGGAAAAACGCAATTCCCTATATTAAAAGCGGTGGTAGTTGGAAGCCATCTATCGCTTACATTAAGGCAAGTTCATCTTGGAAACGAGGAAAAGTTTAAATATGAAAGGAGATTAAAACTATGGCAATGTTAACAATCGGAAGCTTTTTCGGAGAAGCTCAGAAAGATGTGGATTTAATTCCGATATTTCGTAGAAACGAGCTTTCTAAGAACCCCGACTCTTTTTTGAAAACAGCAAGTTTGGTAATCAAAAAAATAGCAATTTCAGCACCGAAAGGGACAAAATTTAAAATTAATGACGCAGAGTTTTTAATGCCGGGCAGCACATTCGAGCTTGCTTACGGAGTAATTGATATTCAGAAGCTATCGTTTTCTGAAAATACTGAAGCAACAATAGTTTACGCTTACTAAATTGAAAGGTGGTGGTTTATTTGAGGGCGGATAATAATGTTTTCGGCATAAGCGGTTCAGGCAATAGTGCTTATTGGGGTGGTATCACAGGCAATATAGATAATCAAACAGACCTTATCGAAAGGCTTTGTCATGTATACGAAATTACTTTAAATTCTAATAGTTGGGAGTTTTTAAGCAGTAGTAATATGTATGTTCAAACGAGTAGCATTCCCAAAATAAAATCCACAGATTATGTGGTCGCTTACATTAAGTTTAGTGATAATAAGGCAATATCTGAAAAAGAAGCATCTTATTGGAATAAGATCGAGGAAATAGCTGTTTTTGACGGATATATAGAAACTTATATCAACGACGTGGCTCCCAATATAGCTCTTAATGTAGTCCTTAAAACATAACGGAAAAAGCATGCAGACAGTACAGATAAAGTTATATTTTTAAGATTTTATGAGGAGGGTATTTTGATGAACAATGCATTTATAGTAAGAACCGTAACAAAAAACTACGTTGACGCAAATTTAGATACAAAGGTTGATAAAGTAACAGGGAAAGGATTATCGACAAACGATTATGATAACGCAGCAAAAGCAGCAGTCGACGCATTAGGCACAGCCTCAACTTGCGATACCGGAACAAATCAAGGTAATGTGCCGATTTTAAATTCAAATGGAAAACTTGATACCACTATTCTTCCTTCTATTGCAATTACAAATACCTTTACAGCAGCAAATGAAGCTGCTATACTGACACTAAATGCCGAAAAAGGCGATGTGTGCATAAGAACTGACGAAAGCAAGACATATATACTTCAGAGCGAACCGGCAAGCACTCTTGCAAATTGGATTGAACTTGCAACTCCAACGGATTTGGTGCAATCGGTAAATGGCAAAATAGGAACGGTTATACTCAATTATGAAGATGTAGGAGCGGTTCAGACGAATTCAGCAATAACAGGTTCTACAAAATGTAAAATTACCTATGATTCCAAAGGTTTGGTAACTGCCGGGCCCGACTTTTCTGTTTCGGATATTCCAGACATTAGTACAACTTACGAAACAAAATCAAATAAATCTGATAGCTATACTCAAAGTTCAAGCACAACATATTCAAGTACAAAAGCTCTTGTCGATGGACTTTCTACAAAAGCAGAAGTAGCAAACTATACTGCAACAATCACAACAACATGGACTGAAGAAGCAAGTTCTGTTTATTCTCAGGCTATATCAGTTCAAGGGATTTTAAGCGCTGATACGCCTATAATTGATGTTGTTTTAGATAGCGACCCAACAATAGCACAATCGCAATTGGATGCTTGGAGCTACATTTCAAGAATTTCAACAGGCAATAATGCTATTACTGTTTACGCAGTAGGAGCAGCACCAACTACGGCTATTCCTATTCAAATTCTTTGCGTGAGGTGATTTTATGGGAGATGCTTTTATTTCAAGACCATCAAATAGAGGCAACATTAATGTTTTACAAGAAACAGGGCTTTCAGAAACTGATGTTATGTCGCAGAAGGCATGTACAGATTCTTTTTTAGCTTTAGGGCATTCTCATTCGGCAAATGACATAGTTTCGGATATTCTTTCGGTAGCACTAGGCGGAACAGGATGCTCATCATTTACTAGTGGAGAAATTTTGCTTGGGAATGGCACTGGTACTATTTCCTCTACATCTATTTTAGCTCAATCTAAGGGTGGTACAGGAACCAGTAGTTTTTACGAAAAAGGTACATGGACACCTTCTACTGGTTCAACAGGCTCAACTGGTGCGAGGTTCCATAAGGGGCATGTATAAGCCGTTTAAATATAGTTTTTGCAAAAAATGAATAGCTTAACCCTAATTTCGGGAAAAGCCACTCACGGTATATTCTATCGAAATATACAATCATTAGTAATGACGCTATCGAATTTGATTCACAAGCCATATACCACCGCGTGCCCTTGTATACCCTTGTGAGTGAATTGGATGATCTTTATGAAGGAAAAGCCATTGGCGTATGTCTTCATAGGTTAGAATTTCTTCGGCTTCTTCTTCTGGATCTTTCTCATTTTCAAATATTTTAACTACTTTTAAAACCTTTTGCGGGTCGAGTCTTTGGGATTGTAACCTCTTCAGAGTAGGTATATCAGTTTCCAGAACATGATTAACAACTTCTTTTTCTTGGTCACTTAATATTTCATAGTGTAACGTGTATGGAGCCCATTGGAGGTCGGTAGCTTTTACGTCCTTTGCAATATAGTCAACACAGTGCATAAACGCAGCTATATTATATGGGTCCATTTGGTGCAATTTCCTTGGATAAATAATCAGTACCCCCTGATCATTACTTTGCTTACAATATACTCCCTCTACGTCGTTTGTACGGAATGTTGTAATGGGTCTCCATGATAAAAAAACAAGTGAAATTTTTTCTGGATCGCTCGTCAACTTATCTTTAGTTAATTGCATGTAAACACGCCCTTCCTTTTGTGATTTTTATACTTTATCGATAGAACACCACAACATTATGACATTATCTTTTAAAAAAAGCAACCCTTCAAAACAAAAATAGGTGATTGTTTACATTTTGATGTAAAATCTCAGCGTGTAGCTTGTTAGATGTTTATAAAATAAAGGGCCGACTACGTAATAGTCGACCTAATTTGGCGATGGTATGAAGTTACATAAGGGACGTACACAAATCTGGTATTTAAGCGGATTACAGCCATTAGTAATATTTATATTTTAGGAACTCGACATATCGAATTATTATCTAAATAAAATTAGTCCAAAATCTGCTAAAAAATATTTGATGGAATACTTAAATCGATTCAAAGACTTGAAATTTTGCCATTATCTTGTCCTTTAATTAATGATGACGTGTTAAAGCAAGAAGGTTATCGAGTTCTTATTTGCGATGACTATATTTGTGTCTATAGGTTGATTAATGAGATTGTCTACATCTATCACATCGCAAACGGAAGAACAAATTATAAAAGTTTAATCTAAAAAACGAGCTGATTATACAATAATCGACTCGCTTTGACAATGGTACGGGTGACAGGACTCGAACCTGCACAGCTTACACTACTAGGACCTAAACCTAGCGCGTCTACCAATTCCGCCACACCCGCATAAAAAACTAAACACTACATATATTCAATCCTTAATACTGCTAAACCTCTTACTAAATTTCAATGCAATACACAAAATCTCAATCTCATGTGTGCTGCTATTATCAGCCTTATATTTACAATTTTTCCTCCATATACACAAAAATTACTAATCAAAAATTAATTATACTTTTTTACATTTCTGATTTTCTTTGCACACACAGGGCAACCAAAACGGCTACCAAATTTGAAACAATCCACACTCATGTACATTCTATTTTTACCGCCTACAGTGCAATAACAATGCAGATTTTCATAATTCCTTTCGTTAATCACTGCACCGGAAACTACCTTTTTCCGAACATTTGATAGTTTCTACTGAACACGAAAATATTAATTAAATGAAACCTCCCCCCACAGATACTACCATAATTATACGCAAAAAACAACATAGTTTTATAAAATTATCTTTAAAAAATAAAAATAGTATGGTATAATTAATTTTGATAGACATCTATGAAGTTAAGGAGTTGATCGCATGATAAGTTATTACAAAACAATCGAAGGCAAAATAACTAAAATAAAAGATTATGAAAAACAATGCTGGATCCGATGCGTCGCTCCTACAGAAGATGAAATCAGCTACCTTATATCTAATTATAAAATACAGCCTGAGTTCGTGCGTTCCTCGTTAGACGAAGAAGAATCTTCGCATATAGATCACGAAGAAGACACTACTCTAATAGTAATCGACAGTCCAATAGTCAATAAATCTGGCAAAAACCTTACTTACTATACAAATCCGCTGAGTATGATAATAACGCCTGATAATCTAATAACCATATCAATAAAAGAAAATTCGGTAATGGAAGAATTTGCAGAGGGACTTTTAAAACATTCATATACAGAAAGAAAACATCACCTTGCACTGCAAATGATGCTCCGTATGGCAGGAAAGTACCTCAAATATTTAAATCAGATAAACAAAATAACTCAGCATGTTGAAGAAGAACTCAAGAAAACTATGCAAAACAAAGAGCTTATACAATTTTTGGAAATTGAAAAATCTTTGGTTTATTTTTCTGCTGCATTAAAATCAATAACACTCATGCTTGGAAAAATTGCAAGAAGTAAAGTAATCAAGCTAAATGAAGAAGAATCCGAACTTTTAGAAGACGCTATGATAGAATTCAAGCAAGCCTTGGAAATGTCAGAAATATATCTTAATATATTGTCAGGGACGATGGATGCTTTTTCATCCATAATTTCAAATAATCTTAATGTGGTTATGAAAATACTAGCTTCTATAACATTAATTCTCTCCATTCCAACTATTGTTTCGGGAATATACGGTATGAACAACCCGGGTATCCCGACGATGCAGTATTGGTGGTTTCCATTTGTGATTACAGCTGTTTTAATGTTCATAACATGGGCGATTCTTAAGAAAAAAAATATGATATAAATATTTTACAAATTTATATTGATTTATTTTTATTTATGATATAATTTCCTCAAATATTATTCCGTTGTTTGGGGGAATATTTTTATGTTCAAAAAATTTTTAAAAAATTTGGGAATAGGGGAAAAAATTTTACTAATAATATTATTCCTATCATTTATAACACAAATTTCTTCGCTTGTACTAACATGCGTAAGTATAATAAATTTATCAAATTTTTCTCAAGAAAAAGCTAAATCACTGGGACAAAACATTTCAGAGCACAGTCAAGAGAGCCTCAAAAACCAAGCAGAATCCTATCTTAAAGAAATTTCCTCTTCGATGGCCAATTCTTCAAACAATGTTTTAAAAGAAATAAATAACAATATTATGGATTTACATTCCAATATAACCGACATATATACAAATAACCACAGTTTTGTTGGCCACAATGTTTCTGCTCCCAAAATTTCCAATTTGAAAGATAAGGCGGAAACATTCTATGCTATAGATAATTCAAATATTACCGAAAATAAAGATTTAGTACTTGCCTACGATTTTGCACCAACTAATTCGGAATACGCAAATAATCAGTATAAAACCACCATAGAAAAATGGAAAAATTTAAGTGAAGAAGAAAGAAAAGAAATACAAAAAAGCAAAATTGCCGTTTCAGAAAACCCTTTACCACAATCGATAACAACTGAAGTTTATAAACTAAGCAGTATATTGCATGATGCAAAAGGTGTGTGTGACGGAGACAGTACTATCTCATCAGTATATATAGGAACCGAAAGTGGCATTCTGTATAGATACTCTTCTGATGATTCGGGTGTCGTATACGATCCGAGAGTGCGCCCGTGGTATACCGACGCAATTAGCGCATTGAATTCGGGTGATAACTCCCCGGTTTGGCAAAGTATATATATTAGTAAAAGTAATAACACGCCTTGTATAACTTGCTCAAAAGCATTTACGAATAAATTTGGAAATGTTTTAGGAGTAATTGCGGTTGACGTATATATCGACAATATAAATAAGTACATTGTGGGCTCAAATATTGGTAACACAGGATACGCTTTTATCGTGGATGAACAGGGCAAAATATTAATACATCCAGACTATACTCCTGATGAAAATGGCAACTATCCTGAAAATTTCATGCGAGAGCCAATAAAATCTGATTCCTCCTCAGAATCTTACAAAAACTTACTAACTAACATGAAATCTGGCGCTTCTGGGCTTGAAACAGTAAGCATAAATGGAGAAGATTTCTATATTTCTTATTCGCCACTTACAACAACAAAATGGTCCCTGGGCGCTGCTTCTAAAGTAGCTGAAGTACTGGCACCTTCAGAAGAAGCTGTGAGTTTTATAGATAATACCACAGAGCAAACTACTGAATCGATAAAAAACCAATTAATCAACATTTCCTTTTCACTATTTATAATTTTTATTGCATGCTCAATTTTGGTATATGTTTTGGGAGTGAAATTTGCAAATGAAATATTAAAACCGATAAAAAAATTAAGAAATCAAACGAACGTTATAGGTAATGGAGATTTTTCACATTTTGTAGATGTGAATTCAAATGATGAACTAGGCGATCTTTCAAAATCGTTTAATAAAATGATTAAAAATCTAAAGACATATATGAAAAATCTTGAACAAACTACTCGAGAAAAAGAAAAAATACACAGCGAACTTATGGTTGCTAAAAAAATACAACAAAGTATGATTCCTTCAATATTTCCCGCCTTTCCCAACAGAAAAGATTTTGACATATACGCCATAATGGACCCAGCGCGAGAAATAGGCGGTGACTTTTACGACTTTTTCTTCACCGATAAAAATCACTTAGCATTAGTCATATCAGACGTTTCAGATAAGGGGGTATCGGCGGCATTATTTATGGTAATTGCCAAAATATTACTCAAAAATGCACTACAAGCCGGTTTGTCACCCGAGCAAGTATTTGAGGTTGTTAACAATCAACTTTGCGAAAATAATGAGGCTGGCATGTTTGTAAC
>JAEEGL016114100.1_pt1 | contig 13813 bp, 10 predicted proteins | sample 9134231 | NCBI WGS metagenome assembly JAEEGL01 (sample SAMN16246548, study PRJNA631951) | gut metagenome | biome: gut microbiome; feature: rumen; material: fiber-attached | host: Bos | place: Iran: Karaj | collected 2018-10 | reverse complement strand
GCTGCCAGTATGCACCCATAGATTCTCCTGTTTCTGACGTCCTCTTCTGAAAACAGGTAAAACAAAGAAACTACAATCCCGGAAGATAATAATCCGAAAAAGACGGAGCCGCCTATATTACCGAATCCTCCGACATAGAACAGAAACCCGACAAGGAGGGTCACGGCAGCTACAATCCCGCTGACCGTCTTCTCCTGAATGCGGTTGTTTTTCCTGTCGATTTCTACAGAGTCATGAACAAGCTTCATCATATCGTGAGCGTCGATATTCTTGCTCGTGTCACTGCAAGCAAACAAATTCAAAACGGTGATCCCCAGAGCTGACGCGAGCGGTTCGATGTTTTCGATATCCGGATACCCAATACTTCTTTCCCATCTGCTGACCGCTTTTGGCGTCACATTTAGCTTTTCAGCCAAGTCTTTCTGGGTCATATTCCGCTCTTTTCTTTTTTCTGTGATATATGCGCCAAATTGCTCAATGTTCATCATAATCGCCTCCGAAAACAGCATATCCATCTGCCGAACAAAAGTCAACCGACGATTCGTTTACAATAGGAATCCATCCATCAAATCCCGTTTTTCTTGCGCCACCATACCATTGCTGACAGGCGTGGTCAGTTGCATCGTGTTCAAAAGAGAAGGAGGCTCTTCCTTACGAAGTGCCTCCCTTCGGCCGCTCCTGTCGTTTTCGGGCATGGCTCCGATCCGCCGACCGGCGCAGATCACGCCTTGGCCAGCAGGCGCGCTTTTTCCCGCCGCGCCGCGGCAACGGAAGAGTCCGTCTCCTCGGTCAGGCCCCACTCCGTTTCGAGCAGGTCGAGGATCCGGTCATAGGTCTTCGCCGCCCCGGCGGGATCTCCCATGATCTCCCGGATCTCCGCGATCCCCATCAGCGCGTCCTGAAAACGCGGCCTTGCGGGATCCGCGGCAAAGGCCCGCTCATAGCACTCTATGGCCCTGGGATAGCGGCACCGGGCGGCGTAGTACTGCGCCGCCTCAAAGAGAGCGGCGCTGTCCTCCGGCCGCTCCGCCAGCAGGTCCTCCATGATCCGGTCCGCGGCGGGACCGTCGAGGCGCGCCAGCGCGATGTGCGCCCGATAGACCTGCGTCATGACCGGATCGGCCTGTTCCAGCGCGCTGTAGCGCCCGAGCCAAAGCTCCGCCTCGTCGGCCCGCCGGTCGGCGAGGAGGTTGTCCATAAGGTACAGATAAGGCAGCGCAGCGTCGGGCTCGGTCTCCGCGAGCGCCCGGTAGAAATCGACGGCCTTGGCGTGGTTGGCCATATTCCAATCCCAGACGGCGTGGTTTTCCGTCCGGCTCAGGATCCACTGGCACCCCTTTTCGCCCGGCGACCGGACGATCGCCTCTTTGGCGTAACGCGCCGCCTTCCGCGCGTCCGCGTCGGAGCGGTGCCAGTAAAGATAGGCGATCAGCTCGGTGGCGCGCTTTTGATACCGCGCCGAGGTGAGCAGTCTCTTCAGAAACTCCTCGTACTCCCAGAACACGTCCTGGGGAAGCTCCTCCTCAGCGTCCAGCCGGTTTTCGATGCGGTTGAGGCGCTGTTCCGTGGTAAGATCGAAGAGGTCGTCGATGCTGACGCCGAAGACCTCCGCCAAAAGCGGAAGCGCGGTGATGTCCGGCATCGCCGCCGCGTTTTCCCATTTTGACACCGACTGCGCGCCGATCCCCAGTTTTTCCGCCAGCTGCTCCTGCGTCAGCCCCGCCTTGAGGCGGTACTGACGGATTCTCTTTCCCAGTTCCATAGCGAAATCCTCCTTCGGTGATGCCGCAGGTCTTTCCTGCAGATCTTATGATACGGCAGCGGCGCGCCGATTGCAATAACGCAGATTTCGAGTCCGGTCGCCCGTTGGTGGAGTTGCAAACCGGGGGAAGGCGTCTTCCCTGCGAAGCGCCTTCCCCCGGCGGGGCTATCGGTTTTGTTTTCGGATCGCTCCGGCTTACCGCGGCAGGTCGAAGAAATAGGGCTGACCGCTGTTGGCCGAGCGATAGATGCCGTCCAGGATGGCGGAGACGACGTAGGCCTGTTCGGGCTTCACGCAGGGCGTCTTGCCGTTGGCGATGGCGTCGTACCACTGCCAGCATTCGAAGACCTCGGGCTTCACGCTGCCGCTGCCCTCGAAGAAGGCCGCGCCGCCGGCGCTGAAGTCCGGCTTGAGCACGTACTGTCTGCCGTGCTCGACGCCGTTGATCCGCAGACCGTCGCGCATATCCGCCCCGGCCAGCGTCCCGCAGAGGGAGGTGCTGGCCTCGATGGCGTCCAGCGTGTTCAGCGCCCACGAGGACTCGAGGATCACCGTGGCGCCGTTCTCCATGACGACGAAGCCGAAGCAGCTGTCCTCGACGGTGAACTTCTCGGGGTCCCAGTCGCCCCAGATGTTGCCCGTTTCGCCCTTCTGGTCGGCCAGTTTGCGGTACTTGGTGCCGACGCAGTACTTCGGACGGTAGTTGTCCATCATCCAGAGGGTCAGATCCAGCGCGTGGGTGCCGATGTCGATCAGCGGGCCGCCGCCCTGTTCATACTCGTTGAGGAAGACGCCCCAGGTCGGAACGGCCCGGCGGCGGACGGCGTGGGCCTTGGCGAAATAGATCTCGCCCAGGGCGCCCTTTTCGCATTCGGCCTTGAGGTACTGCGAATCGCCGCGGTAGCGGCTCTGATAGCCGATGGTCAGCAGCTTTCCGGTGCGGCGCGCCGTCTCCAGCATCCGGCGCGCGTCCGCCTCGTTGATGGCCATGGGCTTTTCGCACATGACGTGGCATCCGGCCTCCAGCGCGGCGCAGCTGATCTCGCAGTGCGCGCGGTTGGGGGTCAGAACGTGGACCACGTCGGGCTTCTCCTTTTCCAGCAGCTCGCGATAGTCGGTATAGACCGCCGCGCCGGGGACGCCGTACTCCCTGGCGGCCTTTTCAGCGCGCTCGGGGATGATGTCGCAGAAGGCGATCAGATCCACGTTGGGCATGAGCTTGAGCGAGGGAAGATGCTTCCCGTTGGCGATGCCGCCGCAGCCGATGACCGCGGTCCTGAACTTTTCCATAGAGAGTCTCTCCTTTCGGCAATAAAGCTTTCTGTCCCCTATTATAGTACAGTTCCCGGGGCTTTGCAAGAGGTTGTTTTCCCCGCGCTGGCGCCGTTCCGCAGCGCCCGCGCGGAGACTGCCCGCCGCCGAAAAGCGACAAATTTCTCTCTTTGCAAATTCGCCTTTTCGCAGCTTTTGCATAGGAGGCTTTTTTATTCAAGCACGTCTGTTCGTTCTGCGGAAAGGCTTTACAGGTCGATCCGCCCGAAAACAGGGCGATTCTTCACATCTTCCACAAAGTTTTCCACAATCGCTCCGGATCCGGAGAGGCGGGGCCGTATGCAGGAAGCCCACACTAACCCGGATCCGGCGGATTTCGTTTTTGAAAAAGCGCCGCCGCGCGAAGGCGCGCCCCACAGATCCGCCGCTCGCGGGGCAGCTTTTTTCCCGGAACAAAAAAGCGCCTCTTTTCGTCCGTTTTCGTCTTTCTTTTCCGAAAACGGTCGTCCTCTCCCCCGCCGGCGTTTTTTTGCGCCGCTCCGGCAGGCGAAGGATCGGATTTCCGATCTTGAAATTCCGCCGGAAAAGGGCCCGAAAAGCGTCTTCCGGCGCTTCGCTCCGTGAAAACGAAAGAGACGATTTTTGCAAAAAAGTTTCTTTTGTACAGCTAACAAAACTTGTTTTTCTTCCCGATCCCATGTATAATACTGATACACGAGGATCGGCGGTGCGCGCCGTTCCCACGTCAACAAGGAGGATGAGCCCATGAAGAGAACGCCCCGCATCATCGCGCTGCTTGTGGCGGTCGTGATGGTCGCCGCTCTGTTCGCCGCCTGCAGCGGCACCGAACCGGAGACGACCACCACCGAGGCCACCACCACCGAAGGAACCAGCACGGAAGCCACCACCACCGAGGCCACCACCACCGAGGCCACCACCGAGGATACGACGCCTCCCCGCACTACGTACGACGGCTATGAATTCACCGTTGCCGGCAGCGATAAATCCTTCCCGCACTATGACGAGAACGGCGCGTTCCTCTCCGAACTCGACGCCGAGCTCTATGAGAAGCTGTCCGCGGTGTACGACGAGCTGGACATCACCATGGTCAAGATCGACAACACCTATGACAACTGGCTCGAGGCCATCACCCAGACCAACCTGTCCGGCGACAAGTTCGCCGACCTGATTTACTGCCGTCAGGACGAGTTCCTGCCCTCCGGCAAGGCCGGCTACATCTACCCCGTGGACGGCGAAAAGCTGATCGGCCTGGGCCTCGACTGCTTCGACGCCACCCGCTGGTATCAGCCCACCGTCACCGAGCTGAAGGTCTTCGACCACTACTGGGGCCTGGACATCGCCTCCAAGTACAGCAGCTGCCGCACGGGCTATTTCGTGACCTTCAACCATGATCTGGTCGAGGCCGCCGGATATCCGGATCTTTACCAGCTGGTCCGCGACTACAAGTGGAACTGGGAGACCTATCTTGACATCGCCGTCAAGGCCACCAAGGACACCGACGGCGACGGCACCCCGGATTACTGGGGCACCGGCGCCACGGCGTGGGGCTGTGAGTCCGTCGCCAACGGCGTCAACTACATCGGACAGGACGAGACCGGCAAGTATATTCTGACCATGGACTCCCCCGAAGGCATCGAGGCGCTTCAGTTCCTGTACGACATGAACTTCGGCACCAACAGCCGCTGCCCCGAAAGCTCCGGCGTCTGCCGTCAGGCCTTCGCGGACGGCACCATCGCCTTCAACTGGGCCGCCATGAACCACATCCAGAGCATCAACGAGACCTGCCGTCAGTCCAACCACCCGTACGGCATCGTCCCGATGCCGCTGGGCCCCCACGGCACCGAATACGTCTCGGCGCACGATGACCTGGATATGTACGTCATCCAGACCACCAACGACAACGTCGAGCGCGTGGTCGACATCGTCAACAGCTGGGCGCTGATCGTCAACGACACCGAGTCCTTCCTCGAGGTCCTGGACGACGGCCGCTGCAACCGCGAAGAGGACCGCGAGATGATGGTCCAGTACATCATCCCGAACTTCACCCTGATGATGATGGAGATCACCGACGACATCCACTACGCCATCGACGCGGGCTTCATCTCCGGCGTTTCCTATCGCGAGATGACCCCGGCGCAGGTCATTGAGGAGTACGGCGGCATCGCTCAGGGCTATATCGACGACTTCTTCAACAAGTAAGACTTTTTGGGATCTGTTTTCCCCTGCCTCGGAAGAGGAGCTGTTATGAAAAGAGGAGACGCCGCGCATCGGTCCGATGCGCGGCGTCTCCGCGTCAGGCCGCTTTCCGCCCGCCGCGCTTGACTTTGCCTCCCGGCGCTGGTATACTGTCGTCAGGAGATGCCGACCGGGGACCGAGGAGGACGCCATGAAAGAAAAGCTCAAGACCATCGCCGCTTTTTCCCTGCTGGGGCTTCTGGTGCTGGCCGCGGCCGTTCTGACCGTGCTGGACCGCCCGCGGGACCTTTCGTTCCGGCCGGATGCGCCGATCCGTCTCTACGGCGAACAGCACGGCTCGCCGCTGCATTACGAGACGGAGCTTTCCCTCTGGCAGGCGTGCTATGACCGGGGAGACCGCAGCCTCTTCGTGGAGCTTCCCTATTACAGCGCCGAGTTCCTGAACCTCTGGATGCGGGACGACGGCGACGAGCTCCTCGACGCCCTGTTCGAAGACATCCGGGGCACGGCGGACGACAACCCGCACTTTGCCGCGTTTTTGCGCGGGATCCGGGACTCGTGCCCGGAGACGGTCTTCTACGGCACGGACGTCGGCCACCAGTATGGCTCCACCGGCGCGCGCTATCTGGCCTGGCTGGAGGAGAACGGGCTGGCCGGGTCCGAAAACCGGCGGCTGGCCGAGGAGTGCATCCGGCAGGGAAAGGAATACGCCGCCTCGGGAAGCTCCGACGGGATCTCGCCCGTGCGGGAGGCCTATATGACCGCCAACTTCCTCGACGCCTATGCGCGGTGCGGCGAAGAGCGGGTCATGGGGATCTACGGCAGCTATCACACCGACGCCTCCGTCCCCGACCGGATGGCGGGCGCCCTGGCGGCGCACTTCGGCGACCGCCTTTCCGCCGTGTCCCTCCGCACCCTGTGCACCGCCGGGCTGTACGAACTGAAGCCTTACCGCCTCGGTCTGTCGGTGGTCGGGCCGGTGTTCCTGGTCCTGCTGTTCGCCCCGAACATCCTCTGGGCGATTCGGAAAAAGCCCGAGGGATACGCCGAGGCGGCCCGCCGGGAAAACCGGCTGCTGGCGCTGCTGGAGCGCGTCGGCGAGGTGGCCGTGACGGCCGCGCTGCTGCTCTTCAAGAACCTCGACCCGGTCGTCCTGCGGCTTTCCGGGGGGACGTTCTTCAGCATGCGGCTCTCCTTTCTGGCGCTGTCGCTGGCGCTCATGCTGCTCTACGAGGGGTATTGGATCCGGTATTTCCGCAGCCCGGGCACCCTTCGGGACTTCTATTCCTCGTTCGCCGGGTTCCCCGTGGCGGGCGCCACGCTCCCGGTGATCGCCGCGCTGCTGCTGGGGATCTATGCCGGAAACTGGATCCTGATCGGCGCCTCTCTCGTTCTCGCCGTTGGCCACATCGGGATCCATCTGGCACACCGGCGGGAACTCGCCCCGGCGGACTGACGCCGCGCGGGGGCGACGGGCGCATCCGGCACGGTCCGGACGGCAGAAAGATCCGCCGGAAGACGGGGACGCTCCCCGCTTCCGGCGGATCGTTTTGCTCTTATTCCGGCGCGGTCAGAGGCGCAGGCTGATCTCGCCGCCGGAGAGGGTCTGGATCTGCCCGCTCTCGTCTTCGACGGTGAGCGTGCCCGAATCCTCGATCTCCACCACCCGGGCCCGGAATTCCGGCCGGCCGCAGGGGATCACCCGGACCTCTCTGCCCAGGACCACGGAGCGCTCGCGGTAGTAGAAATACCAGTCCGGCGCCGTGCCGTCCCCCACCGCGCGAAGCTCGGCGATCAGCGCGTCCCGCAGGGCGCGGCGGCAGGGCTCGTCCATCGTCACCACAGCGGCGATATCGGCCAGCTCGTCCGGGAACACCGTCCCCTCCGGACAGCAGTTGATCCCGACGCCCACGATACAGCCGCGGATGTGCATGCCGGCGTCCGCCACGGCCTCGCAGAGGATGCCGCCCAGCTTCTTTCCGCCGTAAATCAGATCGTTGATCCACTTGATCCCGGCGCGGATGCCAACCGTGTCCAGCGCGCGGCAGGACGCGGCGGCGGCCGCCGCCGAAACAGTGGCGATCCGCTCCGGCGGAAGGTCCGGCTCGAGATAGACCGAGACGTAGATCCCGCCCGGGGGCGAGAAGAAGCTGCGGCCCAGCCGACCGCGGCCGCCGGTCTGACGGTCCGCCGCCACGGCGTCGCCCGGAGACGCCTCTCCCCGAAGCGCCAGACGCTTCAGCTCGTCGTTGGTGGAGGCGGCGACAGGAAGAAGCGTGGTCCTCATAAGCCGAGCTCCCGGGCCAGATTGCCGCCCAGTATGAGCTCCTTGGCCTCGTCGGAGATAGGCAGCGCGCGGATGCAGCGCATGCCCGCGGCGATATAGGCCGCGTCGTGATAGGGGAAATCCAGCCCGAAGATGTGGCATTTTTCCCCGGTGAAGGTCATCAGCTCCAACAGCTGTTCCGGCGAGACGTACCAATGGCCGCGCTCGAAGATGCTGGTCCAGCCGGCGAAGACCCGGGGCGTCCGGCGGGTGTCCCGCTGGTTGGTCATGACCGCCACGGCCTCACGGAAGAAGCTCCAGCCGCCGATGTGCTCCATGGAAAAGTGCAGCTTGGGGAAATCCCAGGCCAGATCGTCGAACATCAGGACGGAATACTCGCTCATCCGGTCGTAGTGGACGCCGGTGTGAAAGCTCAAAAACAGCCCCAGCTCCTCCGCCGTGCGGTAGACGCGATAGGCCTTTTCGCCGTTGATGCGGACCTGCTGGTGCTGGGGGTGGATCTTGATGCCCTTCAGACCGAGGTCCGCGATGTGCTTGACCTGATCCTCCAGATCGGGCCGGTCGAAGTTCACCGTGCCGAAGCCGACGATGTCGCTCTGGCCGCGAAGCTCTTCCGCCAGCCAGAGGTTCTGGTCCTCGTCCGGCGAGAGCACCTGGATCGAGCCGTTCTTGTTGAACGGCGCATAGGCCACGGCCATGTCCAGCCCGACGGCGTCCATGGTCTCCTTCAGCTTGTCCACGGTCCCCGCGGGGCGCAACTCGCCGTGGAACACGTGCGCGTGGTTGGCAAAAGTCTTCACGAAAACTCCTCCTGTCCGTTCATCGTCCGCCGCAGAGGGCCAGAACGTCCGCTTCCGCGTATCCCGCGCGGGTCAGCGGGTCGAGATAGTCCCGGCGCACGTCCGCCGTCCAATAGCGGAACAGCGTCAGCTCGCCGGTCACGCCGTACCCGCCCGCCGCGGCGGGGATCAGCACGGTCTCCCCCGCCGCGAGAGCCGTCTCCGTCCCGCCGGCCGAGACCGTCCCGCCGCCCTCGGCGCAGAACAGAAGGTGGAAACTCTCGCCCGCCGTGTCCTCGCGGATCGTCCCGGTCAGACGGATCTTCATGGCGGCGAAGTATCCGCAGGCGTTCAGCCATTCGCGGACACAGCTCTCCTCCCGCACCGTCAGGCTCGGCGACGGGCCGCCCCGCCACGAGGTCTGGGACACGTCCAGCGCCTTTTCGATGTGCAGCTGGCGCGGCTTTCCGTCCAGCCCCATGCGGCCCCAGTCGTACACGCGATAGGTGGAGTCCGAGGACTGCTGGATCTCGGCGATCACCAGCCCGGCGCCGATGGCGTGGACCAGCCCGGCGGGCAGGAAATAGCTCTTTCCCTCCTCGGCGGGCACGAAGGCCAGCACCTCTTCCAGCGTGTTCTCCCGAATGCGCCGGGCGTACTCCTCCCGGCTGATGGGCTCGCGAAAGCCCAGATAGAGCCCTGCGCCCGGCTCGGCCTCCAGCACGGTCCACATCTCCGTCTTGCCGTTGTCGTTCTCCGCCGCGCGGGCATATTCGTCCGTGGGGTGCACCTGGACCGAAAGGCGGTCCCGCGCGTCGATCAGCTTGAACAGCACGGGGAACTCGTCCCCCGCGGGACGGCGGCCCAGCAGGTCCCGCCCCAGCATCCGGGTCAGCTCGGCCAGCGGCGTTCCGGCATAGACGCCGTTGGCCGCGGCGGACTGGCCGTTCCGGTGGGCCGACGCCTCCCAGCTCTCGCCGGTCAGAGGAAACTCCGTCGGTTTTCCGTACCGGTCCCGAAGTTTGCTCCCGCCCCAGGGAGCGGGCTTGCAGCAGGGGGTCATCTTGATGGGGTATACGGTCACGCAGGTCACGCCGCCTTTCCAAAAAAGCGCCCGGTCCGCCCCGGTCTGTCCCGGGCCCTGGGCGCACAGTTTTCTTCTCTATTTATTTTACCCTATTGACGGGCGTTTTTCAATAGGGTAAAATAAGACCGGACCCGATTTTTAACGAGAAGGAGAACCTGCCCCATGCGACTTTCCGCCTATATCGACCCGTACGTCGGCTCCGTCGGCCACCTGCTGACCGCAACGCCGCCCGTCTGCGCGTTCCCCCACGGGATGAGCTACGTTCAGCCGCGCTTCACGCCCGGCGTCAAGGACTATTATCTGGCCGACCGCCTTGTGGGCGTCGCCGCCGGTCCCGTCACCTTTATGCCCGTCAACGCCGAGGGCTGCTTCGCCTCGCGCTTCGACCACGATCTCGAGACCTGCCGCGTCTGGGGATATTCCGCGTGGCTGGAAGACTGCGCCGCCGAGATCTCATACACCGCCACGCGCCACGGCGGTCTGGTCCGCGTCGTCTTCGACGAGGAGGGTCCCCACGCGCTCCTGATCCGCGCCGGCACGGCGGTGCTCGACGAAAAGGGCCGGATCACCGCCGCCGGCCCCTATATGGGCGCCCGGGCCTTCGCCGTCTGCGAACCGTCGCTCCCCTATACGGCCGAGCCGGCCGACGGCACCGAGCGCAGCCGCCGCGGCGAGGCCCCGTGGAAAGGGCTGGTGCTCCGCTTCAACGGAAAAACCATCGAGCTGCCCTTCGCCTTCTCCTTCGTCAGCGACGACAGCGCCCGCAAGAGCTTTGACGCCGAGGTCCGCGGCCGCGCGCAGGAGGACCTGTCCGAAGCGTTGGCCGCCGCGTGGGACGAGCTGCTGGCCCATTTCGAGGTCGACGGCGGCGAGCGCGAGAAAAAGATCTTTTACACCGGCCTCTACCGCGTGTTCCTGCGCCAGATCTGCATTTCGGAGCACGGCCGGTACTATTCCGGCTTCGACCACCGCGTCCACGAGGACGAGGGCCGCGGCTTTTACGTGGACGACGGCGTGTGGGACACCCATCGCGGCGCGCACCCCCTGCAGCAGCTGATCGAGCCCCAGGTCCACGCGGACATCCTGGAGAGCTTCATCCGCCAGTACGAGCAGAGCGGCTGGCTTCACGACTTTCCCTATCCCGGCGGCGGACACCCCTGCATGCTGGGCACCCACACCACGACGCTGTTCGCCGACGCGCTGGCCCACGGCATTCCCTTCGACGCCGAACGCGCCTGGAAGGCCGTCCGCTTCGCCCATTTCGAGGGGTCGCTGCTGCCGTGGCACATCGGCCCGGAGACGTCCTTCGACCGCTGCTACCGCGAAAAGGGCTACTGCCCCGCCCTGCGGCCCGGCGAGGATGAGACGCTGGCGGAGGTCCACCCCTTCGAGCGGCGTCAGGCCGTGGCGGTAACGCTGGAACAGGCCTACGACGACTATGCCGCGGCCAAGCTGGCCGACAAGGTCGGCGCGGCGGAGGACGCCGCGACCCTGCGTCGCTGGTCCCAGAACTATCGCAACGTCTTCGACCCGGAGATCGGCTTCATGGCCCCCCGGGACGAGACCGGCGCGTTCATCCGCCCCTACGACCCCAAGCTGGCCCACGCGCAGGGCGGCCGCGACTATTTCGCCGAGTGCAACGGCTGGGTCTACACCATGGAGGTCCGCCACGACCCCGCGGGTCTGGCCGAGCTGCTGGGCGGCAAGGAGGCGCTGGCCCGCCGCATGGACGCGCTGTTCTGCGAACAGCCGGACATGCCCGTCTATCACTGGCTTTCGGTCTTCCCGGATTCGACCGGCCTCATCGGCCAGTTCTGCATGGGCAACGAGCCGGCCTTCCACATCCCCTATTTCTACAATTTCTGCGGCCAGCCGTGGAAGACCCAGAAGATCCTCCACGACATCTGCCGCGTCTGGTTCTCGCCCCATCCGCTGGGCATCTGCGGCGACGAGGACGGCGGCGCTCTGAGCGCGTGGTACGTGTTCACGGCCATGGGCTTCTACCCCTTCTGCGTGGGCAGCGGCGTCTACGTCATCGGCAGCCCGCAGTTCGACCGGATCTCGCTGACGCTCGGCAACGGCAACACCTTCACCGTCCTGGCGGAGGGCGCCTCCCGCGGGCGGAAGTACATCCAAAGCGCCGAGCTGAACGGCCGGCCGCTGGAGCGCTCGTGGTTCCGCGCCTCGGAGCTTCTGGCCGGCGGCACGCTGAAGCTGGTCATGTCCGACAAGCCCTGCAAGACCTGGGCCGCCTCGGACGGCGCGGTCCCGCCCTCTCTGGCCTGATCCGCGCCCGGCTTTTCCCGCGCGATCCCGCGCCGTTTTTCCCCAGAGCCCGTCCGGCCCCGCCGGACGGGCTCTTTTTCGCCGGCGCAAATTTTTTCCGGCGCCGCGCAAAAAAGGCTTGACAAAAAAACGGCCGTAGGGTATAATATGCCTTGTTCAGCAAACGCGGACGCTTAGCTCAGCTGGTAGAGCACTCGCTTGACGTGCGAGTGGTCAGCGGTTCGAACCCGTTAGCGTCCATCCCGCCGCCGCAAGCGATGCGCTTGCGGCGGCTTTTCCGTCTGCCGCCGGAAACCGTCTTCCGCGCGGTTTTCGCATTGACAAATGCCCCCGCGCGGCGTATAATATCCTTGGATCATAATGAACCCTTTGGGAGGCGCATCATGGAAGACAAAAACGTAAAGATCCCCGGACAGCTCGATTTTTCCAATATCCGCACCTGGTCGGTGAAGGACCGCGTCAACCTCGTCCGCATCGACAACCTGTTCAATCTGGACGACGAATTCCCCCCGTACGACAACCCCGACTTCGACGAACTGGTCTCCCGCATCCTGGCGGCCAAGGCCTGCGGCGCGTCGGTCATCTTCTCCTTTGGGGCCCACGTCATCAAAAACAATCTGTCCCGCTTTGTCATCGCTCTGATCAAAGAGGGCTTCATCACCCACATCTCCGGCAACGGCGCCTGCAGCATCCACGACTTTGAGCTCTGCTACAACGGCGGCACCTCGGAGAACGTGCCCACCGCCATCGAGGACGGCTCGTTCGGCATGTGGGAGGAGACCGGCGCCTGGATGAACGAGGCCATCCAGGAGGGCGCGCGGCGCGACCTGGGTTACGGCGAGGCGCTGGCCGTCTATGTGGACGAGCACCCCGAAAAGTTCCCCTACCGCGACGACTGCGTCTTCTATCAGGCGTGGAAGCACGGCGTGCCCGCCACGTATCACATCGCCCTGGGCACGGACATCATCCACGAGCACCCCTCGGTGGACTTCGGCGCCATCGGCAAGTGCAGCGGCATCGACTTCCACAAATACTGCTACTCCATGTCCAAGCTGGACAACGGCGTGTTCATGAACTTCGGCTCCGGCGTCATCGGCCCCGAGGTCTTCCTCAAGGCCCTGTCCATCGTGCGCAATCTGGGCTATCCCACCTTCCGCATCACCACGGGCAACTTCGACCTGATCGACCTGGGCGACTATCGCAGCAAGATCGGATATGACGATCCCAATTATTACTACCGCCCGCGGAAGAACATCGTCAACCGTCCCACCAGCGTGGCCGGGCGCGGCTGGCACTTCGTGGTGGACCACAAGGTCAGCATCCCGAACCTGTACCGCAAGCTCCATGAGGGCCAGGCGGCGGCGGAAAAGTGAGGCGGATCCCATGAAGGAACACTTTTCCAAGGAACAGATCCTGGAGCGCTTCCGCGCCAAAAACCCGGCGCTGGTCCCGCTGCTGCCGGAGATCGAAGCGGTCTGCGGCGTGATCGTCGACTGTTACCGCCGCGGCGGACGGGTCTTCTGCTGCGGCAACGGCGGCTCTTCCTCCGACTCGGCCCACATCGTGGGCGAACTGCTCAAGGGCTTTCTCTGCGAGCGGCCTCTGCCCGACGGGGACAAGGCGGCCCTGCGCGAGGCCGATCCCGAGCTGGGCCCCCTGATGGCGGACAAGCTCCAGGGCGCGCTGGCCGCCGTGGATCTGACCACCCAGCAGGCCATCCTGTCCGCCGTGGCCAACGACACCGACCCGGTCCTGATGTACGCCCAGCAGCTCTGGGGCCTCGGCCGCAGCGGCGACGTGCTCATCGGGATCTCCACGTCGGGCAACGCCCGGAACGTCCGCGCGGCCGGACTGGCCGCCAGGCGGCTCGGCATGACCACCGTGGCGCTGACCGGCTCCCGCGGGGGCAGGATGGGCGAAAGCTTCGACTTTGCCCTGCGCGCCCCGTCCGACTGGACGCCGGAGGTCCAGGAGTACCATATCGCCCTGTACCACCTGATCTGCGCGCTGGTCGAAGCGGAGTTTTTCGCGAAATAAGAAAAAAGAATAGATCGGATCCCTTCCGGGCATACTGGTGAACGAAACCACTGGAAGGGATCTGATTTTTTGACCGTATTTGACCG
>JAEEGL014295560.1_pt1 | contig 13813 bp, 14 predicted proteins | sample 9134231 | NCBI WGS metagenome assembly JAEEGL01 (sample SAMN16246548, study PRJNA631951) | gut metagenome | biome: gut microbiome; feature: rumen; material: fiber-attached | host: Bos | place: Iran: Karaj | collected 2018-10 | reverse complement strand
CAACACTATAGACTTCTGTAAGTCTGAGCCAGAGTAACATGAATGCGTTTATTTCGCTACAGCACCATAATTGTGACGATGTTTAGCGGAATAAACGCTATTCTTTTAGGTGTTCTGCTTACACTCTATTTATCATAATTGCAATTCTCGGTAAAAATTGGAAAGCCGAAAAACGACGTTTTAAAAATTGCGCATAATTATTGTTATGATAAGTAGAACTTTTACTGATCATCAAATGTCAAAAAATTAAATCTCTTGCGGACGATACAAGTGGAAGCGCTCTCCTGGTATGAACCATCTTTTATATATACTGGGCATGGGGTTCACATTGGGTTTCATATAGCGAACATTTGTTATCCTTGCTATATTGTATTTGGGGTAGAATCCATAGAGGCGGCCATCTTCTCCTTTTAGTATAAATACAGTATTGTCATTCAACACAGTTCTCATTTCCTCATCTACATATCTATTCTCAAGCATCGTGTCGAATGTGATTCTGAGTGCTTTGGCCAATACTTCAGCTTTCTCAGGAAAGACTTCTTCCGTTCTCATGAATTGTCCCTCACTCATATAGTAGCCAATGAATCTCATTTTGATATTCAAATTGATATCGTTTTCTTTTATCTTATCCATATTTGTTTCTTATTTATTGTTTAACAGCAAAGTAAGTGAAAAATTGCAACCAAGTTCTTCATCTATACCATCTCCCAAAATGATGTTGCAGTCAAATCGGTTTAAGAATTCTTTTATCCAATTTCTTTCTTCTGCAAGCAACTTGTTATTAGAAGACGTGCGAGTGATGGCAACAATGTCGGTTCCATGCTCCCCGGTCCAATCAAAATACTTGGTAAGCAATTCCTCGAGATATGGAATTCGTTGCTTCACATTATTCACATGAGATTCAAAATATAGTTTAATACCTGATTTTATATGCATGATATAATCTACATCGGACGGGTTCAAATTGCTATCTTTCGTTATTTGTTGAATCAGATACGCTCGCTTAGCCATCTTCTCCAAATACCTTTCTCGATTCTCCTGACGAAATAGCCGTTTCCTTTTTGAACGATTCAAACGATGATTGTCAAAAGGAAATTTTCCATTCCAAGTATATACACCTTTCCCACTCTCATCGTATGCCCGATCCTTCTTGCGTACTTCATTCTTATACATTCTAAGTTGTAGAGCCCACAATGCTTCTTCATATTTGTTATGAGGAATCTTTCTTGGTTCCCAATCATCCATTACCGTTTTTCTTTGCCTTGGAATAAAACCAAAGAAAGTTATTTCCCATAGGCAATGAACTAACACATCCGTTTCTGTCAAACTGAGATCATCAGCTACCTTGATTTCTTTTGCCAGGACATGCGACCATTCTGAACTGGCACCGTGAACACCAATCCATCGCTTCTCTTCTTCTTCACTATGCCATGATATAGTAATTTCTTTTTCCTCTTCCTTTTCGAAATTAGAATCCGGCTCCATCAGTCGAAGGACGTCATAGGACTCCTTGTAAGGTGCCAAACATCCGCTTGCGTCCTCATAAAACTCCTTCATACTCGGCAGAATGCTTTCGAAGTCATGTTTCCTTATCAGTTCACTCAGTGTCATACTTTCTTTTTTGATGTTATCTACAAATATCATGCCATAATTGGCTATTACCTTTTCTCAGAGATATTAAAAATTATCTCTTTCCTGAACTTTCTAACGTGCATCAGTTCAAAGATGGTAAACAATGTATGTGCCCCTAAGTTATGGGTAGCATATACCAGCTTTGTACCTTTAGGCAGGTTTACATTAAAAAGCCCCACAATATCATCGCTCCAATCATCTGGCTCATCAGACAAATAGAGGAAATGATTCAGACTGAACAGAGGATCCATATATCCATTATCACATCCACTGTTGTACATTTTATTAAGATCAGGGTTCAACAAGATTTCCCAGATTCGCTTTGCCCTATCCGACTGATCCTTCCTCGTAGTAGGATATTCGTCAGCAATCCATAGCTTTGGCTCTATCCAGATGTTCCTGTTAGGAAAATCATCCTTGATTTTGCGCCAAGCATTCTGAGTCTCGTTATAAAGTTCAGTGAGAGCATTGCGTAGGCATTCGTTAAATTCGCAGACCATTTGGACACCCTTACCATCCATCTTATGAATATTGAGATACTCATCACGACGTTCTTCTAACAGTTCCTCAATGGTATACTCATACCTATCGAAATCCTCCAATGGGGCGTGTTCATACTCGTCAGCCAACCTAATGATTTTCTCTTCGATGAGTTCAATCTTATTCGTTATCATAACACAATAATTCTAATCATACCACCATCTGTATCGTCTCTCAATGAATGAAAAAAGATTTCTCCATGCGTCCTTCTCGTCCTTAGTTTCTTCCAACTCATGTACAGCCGTCAACATCTCTGATACCTGTTCAAGGTCTCTAATAGATTCCCTATTATCAGCCCATGTCTTTCCGTATTTAAGAAAATCGTGGATTTCTGTGACCTGAGTGCTGATAGCAGTCAATACTCCCTGGTAATGTCTCGTTTTGCTATCTCGCCAATTCATCATGGTTCTCGCCAAATAGGAGAACATCAATTTGGAAGCCTTTACTCTCCGCAAGTCCATTAGCCACTCATTGAGGGAGATTTCAGATTCCGACTCACGATCATTTGTCGAATTAGGATATTGTAGATTACCTTCAAAGCGAAGTAAGTTACGAGTGTTCACATATAGCTCACGACTCTTCCTGCCTAAGAATATATGATGATTGGTATATTTTCCATCAGCTTCCAGAATCACATGATCGTTGCTTCCTAACTTGAAAAGCATCCATGCCGTTTTCACCTGCTTGGCAATATTCCTGATTTCCAATTCCTCTTTCCGCCTATCCCAAAGGGAATGGTAGAGCTTTTCCAACTCTGCCGTTATCCCTTCTAGGATGAAATAATAGTCAGGATATCCCTCCCCCATGTATTGATATTCAAATTTTGGTTTTCTCCTGCTCACTTTCAATAAACAGTTTTGTCAGTTTCAACTATAATTACACGCAATGCGACAATTGCGATTAAGAGTCCGATCTGAATCGGAGCTAGATTATTAATAAATACTGTTACCAGCAATGCTGCAGCTAAGCCGCGCCATGTCCATTTTAAGAAGTCTCTCATAATTATTTTGTTTTAATCGTTAGGAAATTCATAATCTTCAAGGAAGTCGGAGTAAGCCTCCATCGCATTTTCATAAATGTCGCGATTACTGATGCGAGCCGTTGGATGATGACCTGCTATCAGGAGAATATCTTCCTCTTCACAATAGAATATATAGCCTTTGTCGTCTATCTTTTCAAACTCCAGATCATCGTATATCTCGTCCATCACAATACCAGACGTCCCACAGCAGTATATTACGTTGGGACAAAGGATTTCCCTTATTTCTTCTTTCAGTTCCTTTTCGTATCGTCTGGCAAACCGCCTGAGTTCTTTGTTGGAGACAGAGGATTCTCCTGCCTGCTTCTTAATGTTGACAAAAGCAAGCGGAATGTTGTTTGTGACATACGCTCTACTTTCATATTCGCAAGCATCACTATAGGCTGGATAGGAATCTTCATCCGCATTTGCCAATCCGTAAGCCAACGTCAGGATGTTTCGCCAGAAACGATGATCTTCTGACATCTCGAGTAAATCGTATTCACGATAGTCCTCAGAATCGAGATCGCCCTCTTCCATTTCATCACTATTGTTGAAATACGGGTCTTTCGATATGAAAGCAATTCGCAGGTTGCTGCTCCACCAGTCATCGTCAGAGAAGTTGTCGTCGTTCATCAATCCGTCATAGACGAAATCATTCTCTCCATTTTCATGAGCGTCCGACTGCCATGAGTCAAAAAGCTCGTTTAATTTCTCATTAATTTGTGCCATATTTTTCTCTGTTTAAATGTTTCTGATGCAAAATTAGTGTCTTAATAGCCCAAAAAGCGAGCTATTAACTACATTTCTCAAAAAAAAATTGTATTTTTGCCGAAAAGTTTGCTTATGCCTACACCTATCGAACGCAGAATATGGATAATGAAGACCGTTCATCGTGAGAAGAAAATCACGATGGCAGAGTTGAACAGACTATATAGTTTGGATTTCGAAGGAGAAGAGAAAATACCACCCTCTACCTTCAAACGAGACCTTTTCGAGATAGGCCGCTCGTTCAATATATTTATAGAAGGTGTACGTCAGCGTCAGTCTTCCTATTATTATATGGTGAACCCACACGACTTTGACGAAGGAACGCTGGAACGAATGATGGTGGACAAGATTCAAGAAACGGTGCAAATCAGTTCTGCACTGAGAGACAGTGAGGAACTTGGTAAGACAAACTTTGGCGACCGCATTCAATTAGAAAAGAATCCTTCAGGAGAAATTCACTTAAGCACCATCATAAAATCTATCAGGGACAATATCGTTATACGATTCGTCTATCAAGGCTTTTGGAACACTGAGGAAGAATACGTATCGCTGAAGCCATATTTCGTAAAGATGGCTCAACGCCGTTGGTATGTCATCGGACTTCGTGATGACACAGGTGAGATGGAAAATTTCTGCTTGGATCGTATATTACAGCTTGCATTGACAACGGACCGGTTTACGATACCAAAGAATTTCAATTTCAGAGACTATTTCAAACATTCCTTTGGAGCACTGATAGAAAAAGGCATTGATGTGGAAGTCGTGAAAATCAAAGTCTGGGGCGAACAAGTCAAGTATCTCAGGTCTCTTCCTATTCACGAGTCACAAAAAGAAATAAGAGAGGAGAAAGATTATTCCGTATTTCAATTCCATCTTAGGCCGACATACGATTTCAAGATGGAGATTCTTTCTCATGGCTCTTCGTGGGAGGTGATACAGCCCAAGTGGTTTCGTCAAGATGTGGCTTCTGGTTTCCGTATGGGATACAGACTCTATTACGTTGATGGGCGAGAAAATAAATCTGAGGAATGTAAGAAGATGCGAGATTTGCTGCTTTCATGGACTCCTGTTATCAGTAAATATGCCAATGGTGACACTGTTATCTTCGTCGAAAACATCAATAACCCAAGAGAGCCACAAATGTCGCTTCAGGTTAAAGACCAATACTCAGTAATTGTTGGCTATAATGACATGGATAAACTCTATTTGGGAGTAAAGTATGAAAATGACACAAATGCAAAAGAAGTGAAGCACTCATTAGACACAATGAGGATAAATATTATGCTGCCCTTGCGAACTGACGGATGGTATGGTTGGCAGAAAATGACTAATGACAATGGATTAAATCTTATCATTAGTATACTAGAAAGACTAGGGCTTCATAGTAAATAGTTTCTCATAACTATTAAAGACATGATGCCAACTATAGTCTGGAGCAAATGACACTTTCTTTCCTAAAATGTTAGGCAGCTGGTTAAATCCCTGAACAAGTGATTTTATTTGAGGGCTCACCATCATTCCTATATGTTCGCATTCGTCAAACAGCTCAGGTGTACCACCAACATTTGTGGCCAAGATGGGCGTACCTACACATATAGACTCCATCATAGTCCTCCCCATGGTTTCTGTGTGAGTATAAAACCCATCACCACTTCTTTTCAAATATTCTATAGAGCCATTAACTGTCAAATCTGATCCTGCCAGATATTTGAGGACTTCGATATTGCAGATTTTACCAACAAGACTAAACTGGCTTTCATCCAAATTCTCATAAACCCAGTCATGTATTTCATTCGCTAACTCCCCATCGCCAATGAGCAATATATGGGTATCATGCTTTCTCTCTGATTTCATAAATGCGTATAGAGCTTCTTTCATACCTTTAAAAGGAACCCATCTGGAAGCAAATGCTATCACATATTTTTGGCTAATCTTTAGATCCCTTACAATTCTGGTTCTGATGCCTCTTTTTTCCTTCAGCAAAGCAAACGCTGCATTTGAATCGACTCCTCCACGGATTTTAATAATCTTATTCTTTAGAACCCCTAATCTAATTAATCTTTCAACCGTAAAATTACTATTTGCAATAATAAAATCGAGCAGGTTGATATTATTTCTCCATAGATTTCTTCGCTTTGTATAGCTGAAATTCCCAATATGCCAAGGCGCATATTCTATATCATTTCCACCTGTCCTCATCAAAATAAGACTTTTGGGAAACACAATTCGTAAATAAGGAATATCTTCTATCCACCAAGGGTCATTCAAAAAAAATATTAGTTCACCCTTACAATTCTTACTGATGAAATTCGCAATATCAGTTAGATGTTTGAAGATATATTTATGTTTAAAAAGGTTGTTGTCTAGCCAATGCAAAGTGTATTCTGAATTGCTATTTTCTATAATTACTTTAAATGATACGCTGCCAGAATAAGCTGTGTTAAAGAAATAATCGGTAAAATAGTATTGATGAGTTTCAACTCCACCAATCGCTATTTCTGTGCTATGCACCAAGAAGACACCTGTTCTTATTATCTTTGTTTCCATGAAATGAAGATATCTTTTCTTTCTTTTATTAAAGTGCTGTGTTTGCGAATTGCACGCCCCAAACGAATTGCAGAAATTATTTCTGTAAGTTCTTGTTCTTGTTTGCCCATTATCAATTCAAAACCTGAATTATATATAAATGAAGCGAATAAATATGCCTTGTCCCAATTTTTGGGTCCCCATGAACCATGTTGAAAATCATAAACAATTAAATGATTGTTGCTAATACCAATATTTTCAATTCCGAAATCTCCATGTATGAATTGTTGACAATTTAGTCTTCTTAACATGCTTTCATATCGAGACACATCTAGATTTAGATATGTTAGAGCATTTAAAAAATCGGGTAACATTAATCTATTCCAATAATCGTCATTCTCCTTCCACTTAACATCTGGCATGATATTTAGCATTCTTTGCATCTCTTTAAATGTATCAGGGTGTTTTAAGAAGGAAATGTCATGAATAGGAGTAAGCTCATAGAAATCAAATACTGATTCTATCGACTTATCATTTTTTCTGATAAAACGACAATGGGGTGTCCTGATTCCAGCTAATTCAGCTGCTTTTGATGCCTTGGATTCTCTATTTACAGCATCTGGTAGATAATAGTTGTATTTTTTTATAAACATATCACCTTCTCGATATACTGTTGACCACAAGCCATGTCTGATTAATATTCTTTCTTGTCCCATTTGTTCTGAATTAAGTCCATAATTGCGGGTGATACATAATGCGATAAGGCATCCAGATTCCTACTTTCAATGCATTTTCTTACAGTAGAAGCAGATATTATTTGTTTGTCAGAGGTCTGCATACGAGGGATTAATATGACTTTTATGCCCATTGGAGGCAGATACTTCATTAGCATTTTATTATATACATCTGTAACTGAATCTTCTATTTCTGATCCTATGAATCTTACATTGATACCCAATAGGGGTGCAACAATAGTGCCAAATATTTGAAAATGAAATTGTGGGATGGTTTTATTATCCTTTTGTGGAATAGCATGCTCTTTATTAAAATATTCGGGGAAAGTAAAAGATGCCGTCATTAAGTTCCCAGTGGTCAGTACAACAATATTTGGGTCCTTTATTGTCTGTTTTACCATGAAAAGACGTTCTGTTGTGCTGAAAAAGAAACGGTCTTCTTCCACTACAAAAACATATAATATGTCACATTGCTTTTTGGCTTCATTAATTAAAAATTCGTGTCCTTTAGTAATCGGATTTGCTGTAATTATGACAGAGCCGATTATTGATTTGTCATCAAGTATTTTTTTGTTTGTACTTAAATATGTAAGATACGAGTTCAATAATCCTTTTTCCAAAAGCCATGTTGGATTGAGTTTTGAAATTTTACCTGAAGTAAAAAAATAGTTATCATGTGCTTGGACTTGTTTTGCCCTCCCTTTATCTTTACCAACAAATTTTAATAAATAATCAGCAATACTTTTATTAACTGAAGAGTTTACATGGAAAGTGTTATCAAGAAATTCCCATTTTTCTGACTGACAATTTAAATTGTAATAGTCCGAAATGTCATGAATTCTGTTATTCCTTAATATTTCACACTCAACTAAAGGATCATAAGAATTTATTTCCATCAGTATATCACCTGGCATGATATGGGTGTTTAATATATAGAGTAAATCATTTAATATAGAATGGCCGTTTTTTACTCCATTGTTAACTACTGTGTATGAAATATGCTGCTCATCAATTTTTTTCTGTAGATATGCAGATATTGTTTGATCTCTCTGCACACAGGCTCCATATGTCAAACATGAGCCATATAAATGTATGTTATTCCTTTTTTGTCTTTCGCCATTAATATTAATTTCCAAGAATTCGTTTCTTTGCGACTCACGGTCAGACATTATTAGGTGTATGCCATTTGTTGTCACCGAGGAACCGCCCTGCAAGCTAGACTTTGGGGCTTGGGCTAAACTAAGTAGTTTTGTGTCGTTATTGTAAAACCGCTTTAACAGAGAAACGTTACCAACTGCGTCACTAAAAGTTATTTTCGAGTACAATTGTGGCCATTTCTCTCTGCTCATATCAAGTTTTTCCTTTATTGGTCCTTCAAAATAATATAGAAGTCCTCCATTGTCACGAACATATTTGTCAACTATTCCTATTAAAGAGGCTGACAACAAGGTGTCTATTGCGAATACATCCGCTTTTTTTAGCTGGGACAATTCTTTTTTTCTATAAGATTTAGAATACAGCAGATCAATCAGTAGGTTCTTTCCGGAAGAGTGATATTCGTCTATGTCATATCGGATAAAACTTGGAAACATATTATGAAGTACACCATAGTCTTTGTCATCGCATTTGATATAAACCGAATCATAACCAAGTTGGGAAATATAGGATAAAAATTCTTCAGAGAAAGCAAAGAGGGTATTGATTGCCATCTGGTTTATAATCCTGTTATATGACCTCAATTCTTCTGGATAGTTGCGAATAAATGCCCCTTTTAACTTTCCTGCCTGATCTATAACAGGAAGTGAATCGTTATTGGGATGCTCACAAAAAAACTGGTGAATCATATAATCATTATATACAATTTGTTTTACCGAGTTGGGAAATGGATTGAGATTACATGATTTCTTAAAAGACAGGTCATTGATATATCCAAGTAAAATTCCATCTTCAGACTCAACAAAAACGTCAGTGTGCTTGTTACAAGAAAAATACGCCGCCAGGTTATACTCAGACAGCATATCTTTTTTGATTACATAAAGATGTTCACGTAATATATATATGATATTCATAACGGCTTGAAATAAAGATTAAAACAGTTATATCTCTTGTTACTTATATTTAATGCAATTTCAGACAGCCTGTATTGATCAACATTACTGAACCTTATCACTTCGGGGAAAAATTCAGATAGCAACTGAAAAAATGCATTTTTAATTTTTACCTTTAAGTATATTTTGTTTTGCATAGGCCTATTGGATGAAACATCCCATGATAACAGAAATACATCTGCAGCCTTTGATAAAACAGTTCTCTTAATGAATTGCTCGATTATAGGCGTATCTTCCTCTTTTATAATGCCAAGCGCTTGTTCTAGGTATTCATCCATCAAAGTTTTATCCTTCAATGCAGAGATGTAGAAGGCAATCCCCATAATCTTCTCTTTTCTATATTTTATTGAGACAATTGGGTCATAGTGTGAATCATTAGTTTGAGAATACATTTCCCAAAAAGTCTCAAGGAAGTCATTCGTTAATGGTATGCCGTTATCGCTAAAGTAGGATGCCAATGTATTAAACTTATCTTTTGTCATGTTAGGAATAAAACAGCTTATACTGCTGTCGTATTCGGCTTTTCTAATACAAAAGTCAAATGGCTTTAATAAATATTCAATCTCTCTTGGAACAGAATTAAAGGTTCCATCCCAATGATAATATATCTTATCATGTAAGATATGGCCATTACAGATGTTTAGTCCATAATACTCAATCGATTTGTCCCTTAAGTCTAGCATATCAAAGACTTTTTTAGCAGTGGTACTATCTTATCTGCAGCAAATTTCTCACTAAATTTTAGAGCTTGCTCAGACTTTAACTGGTATAGTTGTTCGTCAAGCCACATTGAACATAATGATTTAGCCATATCTTCTATGTCATTAGCAAATGTAACTCCATTTTCTAAACCCATTATTTCTCTAAAACATATTGCATTGTTGAGAACTACTGCAGGGAGCCCCAAGAATAATCCTTCTATTACAGACCTGCCAAATGTCTCACACAAGGAAATTGATATAATAAAATGCATACGATTTAATAATGTGCACAAATCTTTCTGAGACATTACGCCATGATAGCAAATATTGCTATCAAGGTTCTCTTCTGATATTAATTCCCTAAGATTTAGCCATTCGGCCTCGTCATGAACAGGACCCACCAAGTGAATCTTTGGGTTTATCCCTCTGTTGATTAACTCCTTGGCTAAATATACAACAAGATGGTTTTGCTTTTGTTTCTTGATACTTCCGACATAGCATAATTGTATAATATCTGTTGAGATATTACGAATTATCCGCGGTTTAAATTCCATCCCAACATAGCGAGGAACCACATCGATTTTATTTGGATTCACTCTGTCATCCTTCAAGATAATATTCTTTTCAAAAGTGCTTGGGGTAATAATTTTACCCACTTTTCTTAACGTGTTAATTTCTTGCAGAGTATATGACACAGGTACATTTTCTTTGCTAATATTATAAGATTCAGAAAGAAACATTGGAAATAAAACAACTTTTTGCAACTGCTTTTCCGTCAGCATCTCACATAAGCCAAAGGCGTGGAATGCATGAATTACAATAATCTTTTCATAGTTATCAATACATGCCAAGACTGCTTTTGCGATGGAAGTGGAAACTTTCATTCTCATTTCAAATCTACTGGGGCCATATAGATTCTCCCACTGTTCTTCCTCAATGTTATAAAACATGGTTTTATTAACTATATCAGATGACATACCATCGTAAAACCGTGGAAGTAGCACATCTATTGTTGAAGCATCTGATAGTGCCTCACATATGTTCAAGGCAGTTAAACAGCCACCATCCATGTCTTTGCCATCTATAGACCATCTGCTGGTTACGATAAGAACTTTGTATTTCCCAGTCATCATTCAAATAATTTTTTTAATGTGTCAATCTTTTGATTGTCAGTCAGGTTGGAAAGCAATGGTACAACAGAAACGAAACCATGTTCAAGTGCCCATATATCGGATTTGGTGTCATCTTGCATTGCTCGCACAAACTTGCCTGATCGTTTATAACGTCTAATATCACCTATTGATTCCATCAGAGTCCATTCTTTATCCCAATGTCCTTTGGCTTGATGACAGATTTTTATATCATGAGAATTCATCATGGCTGGAATGTTAACGTTTAGAAGAAACGTACTATTTGATGATATGCCTAGCATGAATTTGACTATTTTCCTTACAACAGGTCTACAACATTCATAATCCGCATCTTCCTGCGTGTTTCCAAATGAAAAACTTAGGGCCGGTATGCCTTTTGTCAAAGATTCAATCCCAATCGCCACTGTACCAGAATAAAGTGATTCGTTTCCTATATTATATCCTTTGTTAATTCCTCCAATTACCATCACAGGTGGCTGCGTCATAAGATTGGAGAGTGCGACCTTTATACAATCTACAGGTGTTCCACTGCATTTATACCAAGAAATGTCATGTGACGAAAATTCTTCAAGGAATTGCAACTCAATATCATTCCTGTTTGTTATGGACATCGAAGATCCTGATCTTTTCTTATCCGGAGCCACAATGACAAGTCGGGCAAAGTCTTTTATGCTATCAACAAGAAGATGGAGTCCTGGCGCAAAAAATCCATCATCATTTGAAATCAATATATAGGGATTGTCTGTCATTTTATTGTATTTTTTTTAATTCTAATGCTAACAATTTGTTAAGTGCGGAAATTTCTTTTTCCGTAAAAGGGCTTGACTCATTAGTAACTAATTCATCTACTAATTTCCTAATTGCTGTTTTTATTTGACTAGATTGTATACCCCAGAAGATGTTATTATCAGAGTATTTTGCAGATGAAAGAATGTCGCTATTAACTCGACAGAATTTGTAATACAAATCAAGAAATCGAATATTTTTGTCGACAAAAAAATTAGCTATATAGTGAAATGTTTTTGGGACAGCAATCATCCAAACTGAATAAAACAATTCAAAGAAGCGTAATTTAAATCTCAAGTCATTATGAAAGTCACAAAACTGAGGAAATATATCAATGTGGTCTTTTACTATTGCGTTAACTGTTTCTTGATAGCCAAAGAAAGACCTGTTTTTAATATTCTCATCTTGGAGTATCAATTTTTCTTTGTAATTGTTGTATAAAGCTGTTCCGTTTAAGATTCCACACAACCAAAGCATTATTTTCGCTCCGCTATATCTCATCGATACTATCATCCTAAAAGTCTGCTCAAAATCATCTTCTGTATCATCAGGTAATCCGTAAATAAAAGATGCTAAGACTTTAACACCTCTATTTACACAATAGGTTACGATTTCTGAACAATTCTGTAAGTTTAGATTTTTATTTATTATTCTTTGCATTCTTGGTGATCCTGTTTCAATACCGAATAGTATTTTAACCATTCCAGATTGAACCATTAAATCTATCATCTCAGTATCTATGGTGTCAATTCTTGAAGAACAGAACCACTTGATTTTTAGGTTCCTCTTCTCTATTTCATGACAAAATTCAATTACACGCTTTTTGTTGACAGTGAAGAGGTCATGATCAAAGTCAAATGTTGTTATGCCATAGTTATTAACTACCCTTTCTATCTCATCGACCATGTCTTTTATATCTCTTAATCGAAATTTTTGTTTCCAGAAAGTTTTTGTGCTACAAAAAGAACACCCAAATGGGCATCCTCTTCCGACATCAATGCTTGTACGATAACTATTTTTTACTACAGATTCGGGTATGATATCATAATAGTCGAAGTTTCTGGCATAATTGTCGCATAGTAATTCGGGAAGCTCGTTTTGAATAATAATCCCATGCTCATTCCTAAAAGTCAATCCAGGAATTGTTTTCGCCTCCAAAGCACTATGACCTCCAGCTATAAACTCCACAAATGGCACTATAGTATTTTCTCCCTCACTGCAACAGATATAATCGATGAAGGGATAGTATGTCAAAGTTTCTTTTGCCACCAATTCTGCTTGCGGCCCTCCAAAAGAAATTAGCACATTGGGGGCATGTAATTTCAGTCCATCTGCTATATCTATACAAATATGGTAGTCGGTGCATCTGCAGTAAAAGCTAACAAGTTCAGCGGAGGTAGCTAGGATCCTTGAGATAAGATTCTCCCGGAAACTTTTATATTGATTTTTGAAACCTTCTATCTCCCAAAACCTTACAATTTGGACATTATACCCTGATAAAATCAGTTTTTTTGCCAAAATAAGAGTCCCTATGGATTCTTCTTGAAGCAAGGGGATTGCAGATGGAACGACAAAAACTATATCCGTATTTTTCATTATATATTTTCCTTATCATACTATTGGATTAAGCTCTTCATCTTTAAAATCAAATATTTTATGAAGTTGCTTTCTTGCTTCAAACTTAATTTCTTGGGTGATACTGCTTGCAACAACATTGATTGCATAGAGAAGTATAGACGCATCGTCCAAGAATCCAGTACCAAACATCATATCTGGAATTAGATCTATTGGGCATATAAAATATCCTAACGCTCCGATTACTACAGCTTTATCTTTGAGAGGAGTT
>JAEEGL013339297.1_pt1 | contig 13813 bp, 13 predicted proteins | sample 9134231 | NCBI WGS metagenome assembly JAEEGL01 (sample SAMN16246548, study PRJNA631951) | gut metagenome | biome: gut microbiome; feature: rumen; material: fiber-attached | host: Bos | place: Iran: Karaj | collected 2018-10 | reverse complement strand
GAAAGTCTGGAGGATGTCTTCTTGGGTGATGAACGACATTTCGCAGTCGATCTGGGTGAACTCGGGCTGGCGGTCGGCGCGCAGGTCCTCGTCGCGGAAGCACTTCACAATCTGGAAGTAGCGGTCGAAGCCGGAGACCATAAGCAGCTGCTTGAAGGTCTGGGGCGACTGCGGGAGGGCGTAGAACTCGCCGTGGCTGAGGCGGGAGGGCACCACAAAGTCGCGGGCGCCTTCGGGGGTGGAGTTGACCAGCATGGGGGTCTCGATCTCCACGAAGCCGATGTTGTTCATGTAGTTACGGATGGCGATGCCCAGCTTGTGGCGGAAGAGCAAGTTGTTCTTCACGGGGTTGCGGCGAAGGTCGAGGTAGCGGTATTTCATGCGCAGCTCGTCGCCGCCGTCCGACTCATCCTCGATGGTGAAGGGCGGGGTGAGCGACTCGTTCAGCACGGTGATTTTCTCCGCGAGAATTTCGATGTCGCCAGTCGGGATGTTCTTGTTCTTGCTGTATCGTTCGGCGACGGTTCCGGTGACCTGGATGACCCATTCGCGGCCAAATGGCTCGATCTGCTTGCACAGGTCAGGGGTGGTTTCAGCGTTGAAGGCGAGCTGCGTGATGCCGTAGCGGTCGCGCAGGTCGATGAAGGTCATACCGCCCAGCTTACGGATTTTCTGTATCCATCCGCAGAGTGTGACTTTTTCGCCGATGTTGTTCGCGGTGAGTTCACCGCAGGTGTGCGTTCTTAAGGATGTTTTCATTGTACAGTGATGGTTTTAGATGTTGAGACATACTGGCTCTCCCACTCGCCGCCACGATCAAGGGCCTTCAGCTGCTGACTGTAGTTCTTCCGCACGAGGCGGGCGGTATAGCTGCCAGGCTGTACAGGCTCCAGCACTTCGGGACTGACAATTAACCGTCCGTTTTCGAAGTCAAGGTCGATCTCCACGGTCTCACCATCTTTGGTGAGGGTGCAGCTCACACTCTCGCTCTCTTCAAACGGCTCCGCCTTGACAGTGACTTGGGTGGTCTTGTTTTTGTTGAGCGTGATATTCTCTTGGTTGAAAGCTATCGTATTGGTGATCACAGAATTCTTGAACTGTTTTTTGTCGTTGTTGGTGTACACGAACAAGGTGGTCTGCTGATGTTTTTCAGCAGAATACACATACTCGCCTTGGTCGTTAAGGTCCAACACTTTTCCGTTGGCGGTCACTTGTGAAGGGGTGGTGAGACGGAGCTGCTCGCCGCTGCGATGATCGAGGCGGAAAACAGCCTTTGCTGTCATCTCTCCACTGCCAGCATCATACTTTACTTGATAGAGCTGGAAAATATGGTTCTGATCCACCTTATCTGAATCAGTGAGGGTGACTCCTTTGTTACAGCCCGACAACAGTGTGGCGGCCAATAGTCCGATAGCCAATAGTCTTTTTCTCATCATATTTTATTTGGCGACAGCCGCCGCAAGGGCGATGGAGTAAAGTTTGGTCTTGGTGGAGTCACCACGTGAGGAGAGCACGCAGGGAACTTTTGCACCTACCACCATGGCACCGAGTTCGGCACCGGCCAGCTTGGTGTTGCACTTGTAGAACACGTTGCCAGTCTCGATGTTCGGGAAAACGATGCAGTCGGCGTCGCCAGCCACCTCGCTCTTCACTTTCTTGATCTGCACGCACTCCATGTCGATGGCGAGGTCAACGCCCAGCGGTCCGTCGATGACGGCGTTCTTGATCTGACCGCGTTCGGCCATCTTGCTGATGATGCAGGCATCCACGCAGGCTGGCATGGCAGGCAGCACCTGCTCGGTGGCAGCCAGAACGGCAACCTTAGGTTTCTCAATCTGAAGGGCGCGGGCGGTGTTCACCAGATAGTTGGTGATAGCAATCTTCTGGTTGAGGTCGGGGGCGGGAATGATGGCAACGTCGCCGCAGATGATGAGCTTGTGGTAACGCGGGGTCTCAATCACAGTGACGTGTGAAAGCACTGCTTTCGGTCCGGGCATCAGTCCGCGCTCCTTGTTGAGGATGGCACGCATGTATTTGTCGGTGGAGAGCAAACCCTTCATTAGGATGTCGCCTTCGCCGTTGTTGATGATCTCGCATGCCTTGGCAGCAGCCTTGTTCTCGTCAGCCTCTTGGACGATGGTGAAATCGTTCACATCGATATTATTGTCAGCACAAACCTGTTTGATGGTGGCCTCGTCGCCGACGAGGGTGGCCTTCACCACACCCATCTTAACAGCATTGTGAACCGCTTCAATAGTGTGCGCATCGTTGGCATAAGCCGCAATCAATCGTTTCTGTGGTTTGGTTTTTACTAATTCGATAATCTGGTCTAACTTTGTGATACTCATAGCTTTGTTGATTGTTTTTAAGATTGATATTAATAATTGAATAATTATCTATGCTAATAATTTTATAGGGTGCAAATTTACATTTTTTTTAATTATATGCCCCCTAATACATCTTTCATTGTTCAAATTTTACTTTTCTGTCTTCACCAATCTCGTCGTTTCCACACCGTCGTCGGTGACGATGTGCAGCAGGTAGATGCCGTCCGGCAATGATGTCACCTGTAAGGATGCACTGCGCCCGTTGCCCCCGTCGGCAGTCATCACTACACGTCCCGCCAAGTCATAGACGGTCACCTCATGGATGCGACTTTCCGCCTCCACGGTCACGATACTCGTGGCAGGGTTGGGATAAACGGCGGTCACCATGCTGCTCTCTGCAATGCTGTTCTGGAGCGGACGGATGTGCGCCACCGCCCCGTGGCTGTTGTTGAAGTTGTATTGCGCGTTCAGGTTGTCAACGGCATAATACCCGTTGTACGATCCGCCCCATCCCATGTTGAAATGGAAATAGTCGCTGCTGTTGTAGCCGTCGCAAACAAACTCATGACCACCCTCACTGGCGTACGCACAGTAGATGATCGGCCGTCCGAGGTCCAAGTCGCTCTTCAGCAAATCGGCCCAGTCGCCGTTGTAGCTGCTCTGCCATACCGTCAGGCACTCATCATACCCGAAGTAGGTCTCCAACGCATCGGCAATGTCGGTGTGAAATCCCATGCTGCCTTGGTTGCCATACCACATTTCGATAGAGACTCCGCAGTGGTACAGCAGTCTAGCGATGGCCAAAATCTGGTTGCTCGGCGTGCTGCTGTTCAGGTTGTTGGGCATGATAGCATAATTGTAGGTGGTGCTGCCAAAGTTGGCGCTCAACGTGCCGTAATCACCATACTGGCCGTTCAGCGCGGTGGAGTGGTTGCACTCGTAACTGTGCGAACCCGTTCCTTGCGCGGGGTACTCCCAGTAGTGGATGACCTGACCCATCGACAAAGCGCAGCAGCCCACGTAGCAGTGCCCGCCAGGACCGCTCGCATCTGCCGGACAGTAATAATTGTACCCGTTGTTCTGCTGCCAGTTGTTGATGCCCGTCTCGTTGTCCAACAGGGCTGACACTGATCTCCCGTTGCGCTGTGGCTCATAACTGCCGTCCATCAGCGACTGCCATTGTGCCTGTAACTGTACGTATGGCTCTGCCACGTTGGTTACAATCGCTTCAATCTCATCAGCATAACTATCAAGTAGTTCCTGCATTCCGAGTGGTATGTCTGCGGGGTTGAAAATGCCTTCTGTAGAATAACCCAGTATGGGGCGTACACGGGTGTCGGCACTTACAATCACGAAACCGTTCTCCATATTATAAATATAGTAGCAGTCGGTGGAAACTCCGCGGCTTCGGCTCTGCCCCGTCTGTACCAGCTGCATAGTGGTAGGAGCAGCTCCTAATTCAGCTTTTAAAAAGTGGGTGGCAGCGGTACGACCCTCTTCGGGTGTGACAGGTGCCGCAGTCATCATCATCGTGCTTAAACAAAGGAGAACAATCAGGTAAAAATGTTTCATGTTTTTGATATTTTAGAAATGATATTAGATGAATATTCTTGAATGATATTAGGATGAATGGGTGACGAGACGGGGAAACAGTCTCTCCACATTGGCGGTGGTGGCTTCGGCTACCTTCTCCACACTGCATTCGCACAGGTCAGCGACCTTCTGCGCGATGAGGGGAATGTATGAACTCTCGTTACGGGTGCCGCGATAGGGAACAGGTGCGAGAAACGGGCTGTCGGTCTCTAATGCGAGATGCTCTAATCCAACAGCTTTCACAATCTCCTGCAACTTGCTGTTCTTGAAGGTGACCACCCCGCCGATGCCCAAAAGGAATCCGTGTCGCACAGCCCACTCCGCCTCCTGAATGCCTCCGGAAAAGCAGTGAAGGATGCCGGTGAGCCCGCTGCCCTCAAAGTCGCGCAGAATCTCCAACGACTCGGCATACGCGCTGCGGATGTGTAACGATACTGCCAATTTATGCTCCACCGCCCATGTGAGTTGTTGGCGGAAAACGCGTTTCTGCAACTCCACCCGGCTGGTGTCATGGTACAGGTCCATGCCAATCTCCCCGATGCCCACTATCCGCGGGTCTGTCAGATAACTCTCCAGCAGCTCCAAGTCGGCCTCGGGCTCATCGGGGATGTCGGTGGGATGCAGTCCGCACAACGCAAAAAGATGCTGCGGGTATCTTCCCACAGCATCGAATATGTCTTGCATACTTGCGGCAGTCACGCCGGGTAGCATAATTTTAGTAACCTGCGCCGCTACAGCGCGTTTCACTACCGCATCGAAATCCTCTTCATAGTACTCACGGTAGATGTGTCCGTGCGAGTCGATGAACCGCATGACTATTTGAGCCCCAGTTTGGCTTTCACTTTGTCGGTCAGGTCGTCGCTTTCGCTGTTGAACAGCTGTGTGCTGACATCAAAGACGTAGGTGTATTTGTTCTCTTTCGCCACCTCTTTGATGGCATCCAATGCTTTTTGTCGGATGGGTGTCAACAGCTGATCCTGTTTGGTTTCAATCGATTGGGCAGCATCGTTCTTGAATTTTTCCAATCGTTGAACCATCTCCTGTAGCTCTTGCTGTTTCAGCTTGGCTACGGCCTCGCTGTAAGTTGCCTGCTTCTGCTGGTACTCTTCGTATTTTTTCTGGAGTTCCGTTTGCAAAGCTTCCCCTTCTTTGGTCAGCTCCTCTCCAAACTGCTGGAGTTCCGTTTCTGCGGCTTCCCATTCAGGTGTGGCTTTCATTACGGCCGCAATGTCCACGTGCCCGAATTTGGCCTGCTGTGCTTTCGTTGGGTTACCTGCAACCACGAGGAGCGTCAAAAGGGTGACAAGTACGATTGTTCTTTTCATATCTTAATTAAAATAAAAGATAGTCTGACTAAGGTTTATTTGATGCCGAGTTTCTTTTTCACCAAACCACTCACATCGTCGCCGCCATCTGAATAAAGCAGGTTTTTGCTGTCGAAAATGTAAGCATATCCGTTCTCCTTGGCCACGGCTTGGATGGCTTCGAGGATCTTGTCCTGGAAGGGGGTCATCAGTTCAATCTGACGCTGCTGCATCAGTTCCTGAAGGCTCTGCTCGAAGATGGAGATGCGCTCCTGCAAGTCAGAGAGCTCTTTCTCGCGCAACTGGCGCACTGCCGTTGACATGGTGCCTGCCTCGCGGTTGAATTTCTCATACTTGGTCTGCAGCTCCGTGTACATGTTGTTGTATTCGGTCTCCAGTTCTGTCTGGTAAGCTTGGAGGGCGGTCTGGAGCGTGTCGGCGCCAGGCATCGCCAAGAAAATGTCGTTGGCGTTCACATGTCCGTACTTCTGTGCAAAGGTGGCAGATGTGCCGAAGAGGAATACGGCCATCAGCAATACAAAGGTTTTCTTCATTTTGAAAAGATTATAAAGTTAGTGGTGATTATTTGCGATTATTCGTCATCGTCGCTGTCGTCTCTGACTGTCACACCCAGCTTTTGCATGATCTGGTCGTTGATGTCCCATTTCGGGTCGGCATAGATGATGGTCATGGAGCCGGCCACATCAAAAACGAAAGCATAGCCTTTCTCCTTGGCATACTCGTCGATAGCGGTGAAAACACGGTCTTGGATGGGAGTCACGAGCTCCTCTCTTTTCTTGGTGAGGTCGCCGTCCTTGCCGAAACGCTTTTTCTGCAGATCCTTGGCGGCCTTCTCAGCGTTGATGATGGCCTCCTCGCGTTTCTGCTTCATATTCTCTGGCATGGTGATGACCTCGGTCTGGTATTTTTTGTACATGGAGTCGATCTTGGCGAACTCCCTCTCGATTTCCTGCTGCCATTCTACAGCAACACGATCCAGCTCGGCCTGCGCTTCCACATAGTCGGGCATGTTGCTCAAAATGTACTCGGAATCAATGTAGGCGTATTTCTGGCCGAACATGGGGAGGGCGAGAAAAGCCATTAAGACTGCGGTGATGATGATCTTTTTCATGATGGTAAGTTTTATAATGATTATTATTTTTCGTGAAACAATGGATTCAGATAGTGTAGATGGTGATAGGTTTAAATTTTAGTCGATAGATTGGTTGATGGAGATGTGGAAACGGCTGCCGGCTGCGTCTTTCAGGCCGGGCACTTCGTCGAAGCCGTAGCCCCAGTCGAAACCGAGGAGGCCGAACATCGGGAGGTAGATGCGCACGCCGAGACCTGCGGACTTATATAGATTGAAGGGGGAATACTGCCGCTTGTCAGTCCACGTGTTACCGGCTTCCACAAAGGCAAGCACGTAGATGGTGGCGCTGGGATTCAGTGTGATGGGGTAACGCAATTCAGCGGTGAACTTGTTGAAGATGGTGCCGCCCACATAGTTGCCATTCTCCCGTACGGTTAGCGCTTCATCGTCATATCCGCGCATGCCGATCACCTCTCGGCCATCAAGTGCCCAGCCGGAGAGACCGTCGCCGCCCAAGTAGAAGCGCTCGAACGGAGGTGCACCGATTCTTTTGTTATACCATCCGATAAAACCGGCCTTCATGCGCACGTTCAACACCAGGTTGTCCACAATCTTCGTGTACCACGAGAGGTTCAGCTTCCATTTGTGGAACTCCAAGAACTTGTATTTTTCCTGATCAGTGAGTGACGAGTAGTCTTTCTTGGTGAACAACGAGTAGGGCGGGGTAGCTTGTACTGAGAAGGAGATTTCGGAGCCCTCACGCGGGTAAATCGGCGCATTCACCGAGTTGCGCATGATGGTGAACTTGTAGCTGATGTTATTGGCGTAGCCGTTGCTGAAAATGAATACACTTCCGTAGTTGTACACCCGATAGTACTGGTAGATAAGGCTGTGCGACACTTGGAAGTAATCATCGGGCCATTTCAGCTTGCGCGAGATGGTGAGGTTCGCACCGATGATGTCAATGGCTGCGTATGCGTCGTTCGATTTGGTGTAGCCATTGGTCTGCCGCTGGTAATACACGTTGGCGGAGAGCGTGTTGGGCTTTTTGCCGCCCAGCCACGGCTCCACAAAGGTGAGACTGTATGACTGGTACCATTTCGTGCTGACCGAAATTTTCAGTGCCAGTTTCTGACCATCGCCCGACGGGATGGGCGTCCATGCGTCCTTCTTGAAGAATTTCTTGAAAGAGAAATTGTTGAACGATACACCGGCGCTCAACACAAAGCCCGCTGCGCCGTAGCCTGCCGACAACTCCAACTGGTCGGAGGAGGTCTCCTCCACTATATATTCGATATCAACGGTGCCGTCGGCCTCGTTGGGGGTCGGACGCACGTCCATCTTCTCCTGGTTGAAGTAGCCGAGTGAAAGCAGCACCTGCTGTGAACGGATGATGTCGGCCCGGTTGAACAGTTGCCCCGGCAGGGTGGTCACCTCGCGCAGGATCACGTTGTCGTTGGTCTTGGTGTTACCGCTCACGGAGATGCGGTTGTAGATGGCCTGCTGGCCCTCACGGATTCGAACCTCAATGTCGATGGAGTCATTCTCTACCAACACCTCAGTTGGTGTGGCGTAGAAGAAGAGGTAACCGTCGTTCATGTACAGCGAGCTGATGTCGTTGCCATCCTGGTTCATGCTGATGTTCTCCATCAGTCGTTTTTGGTTATAAACGTCGCCTTTTTCAATGTTGAGAATCTGGCGGAGCAGTTCGGTTGGGTATTTGGTGTTTCCGACAAAGTCGATGTTGCGGAAATAGTAGCGCGGTCCTTCGTCAACGGTGATGTCGATGTAGGCGAGGTTGCCCTTCATGTAGAAGGTGTCTTTCACGATGTAGGCATCGCGGAAACCGAGCTCGTTGTATTTCTCTATCAGCTTCACCTTGTCGCTTTCGTAGTTGGCCTTGATGAACTTGGAGCCCTTGAACAGACGGAAGTTGACGCGGCTGGCGAAGTAGTCGCTGAGGTGGTCGATAATGTCCTTTGAACGGTAATAGTCGGGATGGCGGAACATGTAGGCAATCACCGTGTCGGCTTTGTAGAAGGGCATGAAGTGGAACCTCGTCTTGGTCTCTTTCATTGACTTGAGGAGCACACCGTCGGAGGCATTCTCGTTGCCATAAAAGGAGATTTTCTCGATTCTGATTCTTTTGCCTTTGTTAATGTTGAAATAGAGGTTGACGGCTCGGTTGATCTTCTCGTCAGCGCGTTCTTCCACCGTTACGGTGCAGGCATGGTACCCTTTGTCGATGTAGTAGTTGCGGATGAGGTTGATGCAGTTGTTTTTCATGTTGTCGTTGACGACATTGCCTTGTGAGATCTTGATTTTTTCACGCAACTCGGTCTCTTCGTTCTTCTTCGCCCCCACGAAGGCAAAGGCCGCCAGACGAGAGCGGTCTTCCAGATAAATGTCAAGAAATGCGGTGTTGCCGATAACTTTCGTTACTGAGATTCGGATGTCCTCATACAGGCCGGTTTCCCACAATTTCTTAAGGGTCTTTGAGATTTTCTCACCGGGTATTTCAATCTGCTCGCCGACCTGGAAGGGGAGCAATCTGCGGTCAAGGGCACCGGAGCCGGAGGTGGTGATACCTCCAATTTCGTAAGTCTGAGGGTTGGAATAGTCAATCGTCACATTGGGCACGCTGTCGTTGGAAGTAACTACTACCTGTGCATAACCTGTTGTTGCACAAACAAGTATGCCGATAAATAGTGTCAATATCCGAAGCGTTTTTGTCAATGTTGATAGCTTTAATATAAGGGGTGCAAATTTACAAAAAATATTGATATTGTCGTAGCATTATTTTTGAGTTCCATCAAGGTTTTCTTGCTGGACTTGTTCGCTGGTTTTACCGAAGCGTCTTTCGCGGTTCTGGTATTGGTAGATGATTTCGCGTAGATGCTGTCCGTCGAAGTCGGGCCACATCACAGGGGTGAAGAATAGTTCGGTGTAGGCAATTTGCCACAGGAGGAAATTGCTGATGCGTTGCTCGCCACCCGTACGGATGAGAATGTCTGGGTCGGGTATGTTGTTGGTGTATAGGGAATTAGTAATTGTTTGCTCGTCAATATCTTGCGGATTGATGGCACCGTCAATTGCCTGCTGCGCCAATTTTCTGATGCAGTATTTCAGTTCGCTGCGGCCGCTGTAGCTGAGCGACAGGGTGAGGGTGAGACCATCGTTCTTTGCAGTAAGCTGACAGGCCTCCGACATCTCCTCCTGACATACCTGTGGCAGGTCTTCCAAATGGCCGATGGCATTGAGCCGCACTTGGTTCTCCATCAGCTTCGGCACCTCGCTGCGGATGGCGGCAGACATCAGCCGCATGAGTGCTTCCACTTCATATTGTGGACGGTTCCAGTTCTCGGTGGAAAAGGCGTACAGGGTGAGGTAGGGGATGCGCAACTTTCCGCACTCCTCCACGATGCGCCGAACCGTTTCCACCCCTTCGCGATGCCCCATTACGCGGTCCATGCCGCGCTGTTTGGCCCACCGTCCGTTGCCATCCATGATGATGGCGATATGACGGGGCATTTTATCTTTTTGTAAGACTATATCTTTTTGTTCCATAATTAGTTATGGCTTGTAACGGCTTTGCGTTTCACGTTGGTGCGGATGTCACAACTGCGATCCATCTGTCCGAACCTAAGGGTGAAGACCACCCCTGCGAAAGAGTAGAAATCTTTGGTGGTGGAGTTCCCGCGGCCGACACCAGCCTCGTGTTTCACCTCCGACTTGTCGGCCAGGTAGGCCACCACCGATCCGCGCTGCTCGCGCAGGGTCTGGTTGTCGTAATAGGTGCCGCTCACATCGTCGATGTAGTCGGAGAAGGTGAAGCGCATGCCCCACTCCGCGCCGATACTGCAGTATCTGGCGAAATTGAAGCGGAAGCCGAGTCCGAACGGGATGGCTACATTGCAAAGGGAGTAGTAATCCTTCTGCCCCTCAAAGCCTTGTCCTTCTGTGCCAAGATGTTGCAGCGCGTACCAGGTGCCGTCGGCCGCCTGCGCCTGCGGGTTGAAAGAGAACACCGCAATGCCGCCGAACAGGTATGGACTGAAAAAGTTCTTTCCGCGTTCGTTATACAATTTGAAGAAGTTGAGCTCCGCCATGACTCCGATCTCGGTGATGGGTGATTTGAAACTTAGGTTGCGCTCGTAGTGCTTGTTGGTAATGTCGTCATCTCCAGCTACTTGCGCGAAAAGGATGTTCGCACGGATGGCCCAGCGGGGGGTGAAGTTGTAGCGGTAAATGATGCCGCCTGCCGGCTTCGACATGCCAAATACCTTGGCGGGGTTCAAATCTCCCAGATAAAACGAGGCACCTGCCATGACTCCCAATTCGGATTTTTGCGCAAATCCTTGAAATACAGACAAAATGATGGCTAAACCCAACGCGATTTTCTTCATAGTATAGTTTTATGCAAACACTTATAAACGATATTTTATTCTGATTATTGTAATAAAAGGCCTTTTTTATGATGATATTTTTTTTGATGAAAATCTTCATTGACCCTTTGATTTTCATGGGGAAAATGTGTATTTTTGTAACGTGAATTAAAATCTGTGACTTTATATTAATTTATTGATAATGAATAAGATACAACTCGCAAAGGATGTTTACTATGTGGGGGTGAATGACCGCCGCACCGATTTTTTTGAAAATCATATCCAGTTGCCTAATGGTGTTTCTTATAACTCCTACCTTATTGTGGATGAAAAAGTGGCACTGATCGATCCTGTGGAAGTCGGTTTCATCGGACAGTTCCTTGCCAATGTGCGCGCCATACTGAACGGTCGTTCTGTGGATTTTCTGATTGTGAATCATGCCGAACCCGACCATAGTGGCTCAATTGCATTGCTGCAAAAGGAGTTCCCCGAAATGCAGGTTGTGGGAAATGCCAAGACCTTCGCCCCTCTGGAGGCTTTCTATGGAGAACTTCAAAACAAGAAGGTGGTGGCCGACAGCGAGACCCTTCCCCTCGGACAGCATACCCTACAGTTCTTCACTGCCCCCATGGTGCATTGGCCTGAGTCGATGGTGACGTTTGAGACCACCACGGGCATCCTGTTCTCCAACGATGCTTTCGCCGGCTTCGGAGCCCTCAATGGCAGCATTTTCGATGACCAGGTGGACCTCTCCTTTTACGAGGATGACATGCGTCGCTACTATGCTAATATCGTGGGAAAGGTTTCTGTGCCAGCATCAAAAGCCATCAACCGACTTTCTGCTCTCGGTATCAAGATGATAGCACCTTCACACGGACTGATTTGGCGTAGCGATTTGCAGTGGGTGATCAGCCGTTACCTGCGCTGGAGCGGACATCAGAGCGAAGAGGGTGTGGTGATTGCGTACGGCTCGATGTACGGCAATACCGCCGCCATGGCCGAAATCATCGCCCGTGGGGTGGCCGATGCTGGTGTGCGAAACATCCGTATATATGATGTGTCACGTACTGAGACCTCATTCATTATCAGTGATATATGGAAATACAAAGGCGTGGTACTCGGCGCCTGCGCTCACTACGGCAGTATGTTTCCCAACATGGCACTGCTAGTGCATGAAATCGAACATTTCAAACCGCAAAACAAAATGTATGGTCTCTTTGGCGGCATGAGCTGGAGCGGAGGAGGAGTCTCCACCCTCAGCAAACACGCCACCGAAGCACAATGGCAACTCGCTGCCGACCCGGTGGAGGTGAAAGGTGCCCCCATCCGCGAGGAGGACATTGACCGCCTGTACGCCCTGGGTCATGCCATCGGTGAAGCGGTCAAGAAAACGGAAAATTGAAAAATGAAAATGGAAAATTGAGACGCAGCACGCTGCGTCTCTACGGAAGACATAATCTTTTAATCTTTTAATCTCTTAATCTCTTAATCTCTTAATCTCTTAATCTTATCATCATAACTATCAACTATTAACTATTAACTATTAACTATTAACTATCAACTATCATGAGCTGGTTACTAATTATTTCACTGATTGTCTTCGGCCTGTTGGCCGTAGTGCTTGACTTTTTGTTCATCCCGGGCGGGGTGGTTGCCATCATCGGTGCGTTGATGGAAATCGCGGGCGTTAGTCTCGCCTATGCCGGACACGGGTCTGTGGCTGGCACGATTACGCTGGTCGTCACTTTGGCGGTATCGGCACTTGTTATTGTGTTGATCCTCAATAGCAAGACATGGAAGAAATGCGCTTTGGACACCTCTATTGAGAGCAAGGCCAACGATTTCAATGCGCAGAATGTTCATGTGGGTGCGGAGGGGATGACCATTTCGCGGCTCGCCCCGTCCGGCAAGGCGATCTTCAACGGCGAGACGGTGGAGGTGGCCTCCGAGCACGGACTGATTGACGAGAACCGCGAGGTGATGGTCGTCAAAGTGGAAGGAAATAAAATATTTGTCAAATTAAAATAATATTACACGTATGAATCTTTTTTATTTTCAACCTTTATTATTGACCACCTCCATGGAGACGGCTATCATTGCTATCGCCTGTGTGGTGGCGCTGATTATTTTCCTGTGGATGGTGCCGGTCGGACTCTGGTTCACGGCGTTGATTTCGGGCGTGCATGTCTCTTTGGTGCAGCTCATCCTGATGCGCTGGCGTAAGGTTCCGCCAGGAATCATCGTAAATGCCATGATCACGGGTGCGAAGGCGGGTATTCCGCTGAACCGTGATGAACTGGAGGCTCACTATCTGGCTCATGGTCATGTACAACCGGTTGTTTTCGCTCTCGTGTCGGCAGGCAAGGCTAACATCCCGCTTGATTTCAAGGCTGCAGCCGCTATCGACCTGGCAGGCCGTAACGTCTTGGAAGCTATTCAAACCTCTGTCAATCCGAAAGTTATCAACACGCCCCCTGTGGCCGCTGTTGCCAAGGACGGTATCCAGCTGGTGGCTAAGGCCCGTGTAACCGTGCGTACCAACATCCGTCAGCTGGTGGGTGGTGCTGGTGAAGAGACCGTCATCGCCCGTGTGGGTGAGGGTATCGTCACCGCCATCGGTTCGGCCAACTCATACAAGCAGGTGCTCGAAAATCCCGATTCTATCTCCAAAGTCGTTCTGACCAAGGGACTTGACTCAGGTACCGCTTTCGAGATTCTTTCCATCGATATCGCAGATATTGATGTGGGTAAGAACATCGGCGCTATGCTCCAGATGGACCAGGCCAATGCCGACAAGAACATTGCGCAGGCTAAGGCAGAGGAGCGCCGCGTGATGGCTATCGCTCAGGAGCAGGAGATGAAGGCCAAGGCACAAGAGGCCCGCGCCAAAGTGATTCTCGCTGAAGCCGAAGTGCCGCTCGCCCTCGCCGAAGCCTTCCGCAGCGGTAACTTGGGTGTGATGGATTATTATAAGTTGGAAAACATCAAGGCCGACACCCAGATGCGCGGTTCTATTGGCAAGACCGTTTCTCCACAACAATCTTCCCCGAAAAAAAATTAGTAATTTAATGAGTGATACCAAATGAGAAAACTTAATTTATTATTGTTAAT
>JAEEGL012352120.1_pt1 | contig 13813 bp, 6 predicted proteins | sample 9134231 | NCBI WGS metagenome assembly JAEEGL01 (sample SAMN16246548, study PRJNA631951) | gut metagenome | biome: gut microbiome; feature: rumen; material: fiber-attached | host: Bos | place: Iran: Karaj | collected 2018-10 | reverse complement strand
TTTGGCTTTGTATCGTGGAAATATCAACCGGAAAGGCAAGAATTTCCAATGCAGGTCATGAACATCCTGCTGTTAAGAGTGAAGGCGGAGTTTATGCTCTTAAGACTTACAAGCATTCTGTGGCAGTTGCGACTCTTCCTAATCTTAGATATGAGGAGCATGAGGTTTTGCTTAAGCCGGGCGACTGTATCTTTGTCTATACTGACGGCGTGCCTGAGGCAACAAATGATGAAGTAAAGCTTTACGGAGCCGAGAGACTTATCAGAGCTCTTAACAAGGAACCTGATGCTGACGCAGAAAAACTTCTTAGAAATGTCAAAAAAGACATTGATGAATTTGTGGGTGATGCGCCTCAGTTTGATGACATGACGATGCTTGGCTTTAGATATTTTGGAAGCGACAATAATAGTGTTCAATAATATGTTATAGTTATTGTCATAATACAGTTTTTTTGTTAATAATGATGTGTTAAAAATTTAATAAATAATAATGCTATAAACAGTACAAGATTAGACTAATAATCTTGTGCTGTTTTCTTTATACTGAACATAAAGGAGGTGAATCATGCGAGATATTGAATATTTAAGGCTCCTAAGTAAAGAGTTTCCGAATTCCCGAAAGGCTGGGGCTGAGATAATAAACCTTAAGGCAATCTGTGCTCTTCCGAAGGGAACAGAGTATTTCTTTTCGGACATTCATGGTGAGTATGAGAGTTTTTCACATCTTTTAAGAAGTTCCTCCGGTATTATCAGGGTAAAGATAGAAGAGACCTTCGGAAATATGATGTCAGAGGAGGAACAGCTGGCACTGGCAAATCTGATATATTACCCGAGAGAAGTTATCAGTAATATCAGACATGATGAATCTGCGCCTATTAAGCTTCTTCATGAGCATCAGAAGATTGCCATAAACAGGCTGATAGCGATCTGCAGAGTTGTGAGCTCCAAGTACACAAGGTCAAAAGTCCGCAAGAAGATGCCGTCTGATTATGCCTACGCTATCGATGAGATGCTTCATCTTGATATGGCGGATCCGAATAAAAAGCTGTATTACAACGAGATCATAAGCGGAATAATCGAGATTGATTCTGCAGATGAGTTTATCATTGCGCTTTGCGAGCTCATTCAGAATCTGACGATTGATTCACTTCATATAATCGGAGATATTTTTGACAGGGGACCAAGACCCGACCTTGTAATGGAAGAGATCATGAATTTCCACGATGTTGATATTCAGTGGGGAAATCACGATATCGACTGGATGGGGGCTGCCTGCGGAAATACTGCATGTATAGCCAATGTACTCAGGATTGGCACCAGCTATAACTGCTTTGATGCTCTGGAGGATGGCTATGGAATAAACCTGCGTCCACTTTCCATGTTTGCTGCTGAAGTCTATGGAGATGACCCGTGTGAGTGCTTTAAGCCTCATCTTCTTGATGAGAATAAATATGATTCTGTTAATCCTGAGCTTGCTGCTAAAATGTGTAAGGCTATAAGTATCATTCAGCTTAAGCTTGAGGGTCAGCTTATCAAAAAGCATCCTGAATACGGCCTTGATAAAAGGCTCTTACTCGATAAGATAGACTTCAAAAAGGGTGAGATCAAAATAGGGAATAAGAATTACGAGCTAAGCGACAAAAACTTCCCGACAATTGATCCAAAGTCACCTTACGAACTAAGCGAAGGGGAAGCAGAGCTTATGAGGACACTCAGGGTTTCTTTTATCCATTCGCAGCTCCTTATTAAGCATGTTCAGTTTCTGTATTCTCACGGAGCTATGTACAGGGTGGTCAACAACAACCTCCTATATCATGGCTGCATTCCAATGAATGCAAAGGGCGAGTTCTTGTGTATGAAGACAAGAGACGGTGCTTTTTGCGGAAAAGAGCTTATGGACTACCTTAACGGCAAGATTCATGACGCATTTTTCCTTGATGCAAGGGATGATGCGGAAAAGAAGCAGGACGCAGTGGATCTTATGTGGTTCTTATGGTGCGGGCCGACGTCACCTCTTTTTGGAAAAGACAGTATGACCACCTTTGAACATCTTTTCCTTAAACATGAAAAAGAGCTTTGCAAGGAAAACTTTAATCCTTACTACACATTTTCAGCAAAGGAAGAATACGCTGACAAGATACTAAGGGAGTTTGGTCTTGACCCTGATGGAGCGCATATAATTAACGGACATGTTCCTGTTAAGACGAAAAAGGGTGAGAGTCCAGTCAAAGCAGGCGGCAAACTCTATATCATAGACGGAGGAATTTCCAAGGCATATCATGAGCAGACAGGAATTGCAGGCTATACGCTGATCTTTAATTCTCACCATCTTGCTCTTGCTGCTCACAAGCCCTTTGTTAAGGGACAGGAGAACACTCCGACGATACAGATCACAGAGAAGACCAAGAAGAGGATTCTTGTAAAAGATACGGATATAGGCAAAGGACTTCAGAGACAGATTGAGGATTTAAAAGATCTTTTGACTGCTTATGAGACCGGTCTTATTCGTGAAATAAACTGAATTCATATTCAAAAAAAGAACTCGAAAGAGAAAGACAAAACTTTCACTTTCGAGTTTCTTTTTTTGTTGCACAAGACCGGCAAGCGAATGGATGCTTGCATACAAATTCATTTGCCGGTCGTAAGAACATGGAGCACTAAGTGCGGAATGTTCGTGTGCGAAATCGAGTAGGAGTCAGCCTACTCGATTCAGTAATTGTGCGGGAATGCGCATGCCTGACGCAACTTTGAGTGTTGCCTCTAATAAAAAGTTTCGACTTTGTTTATAAAAAAATTATTAAATTTGCGCATATACGTTATCGGAAATGCACATTTATTACATTAAATGTCTTATAATAGATTATATATTGCCGTAGCTATCTGACAATCGTATAAATAAGCAAGAGAGGGGCACTTAAATGGCTAACAGTCAGCTTTATCCGTTCGAAAGAAACCGTTATTATCCTGGCAAAATGCTTACAACAGCAGATTTCCAGGCTGAGCAGAGCTATCACATGAATAAGCAGCGATTCATGAACAGCCTCATGTATGGCGCAGGTATTGTCTGCGGCTGCAGTGTTGTGAATCTTGATGACCTGTCTATCCTTGTTGAGAGCGGAGTTGTTATCGATGGAAGCGGAAGAGAGATAGTAATCGATTCTTCCCTGGTTAAGAAGCTGTCTGCAATAGAGGGCTTTGATCAGCTTCACACCGATACAGCGGTTCTTTGTGTGCAGTATAAAGAAAAGGAAATCCATTCCGTATATGCTGTAAGCCACAAGGAGTCTGATCAGGAATATGAGTACAACCGCATAAGTGAAGGCTTTGAGCTCTTTGTTGTGGATAAAGAAGACTTCGATGAAGGTCTTGATCTGGAATCAGAATTCCTGCAGAGTGAGACTCTGTTTAGAAGTGCAAACTTTGAAGGAACACTGATTTTCCCTTCAATTGCATGTAAGGGCAAGAATGTAAAGGCCATGCTTAAGATCAAAAAACTCTCTGATCAGGAAGTTAAGCTATCCTACAAGGCTATTCTTGACATACCTTCCTTTAGCTCGCCTGAAGGAACAGAGCAGATTGACATAAGCGTAGATGATCTTGAACTTGAGAAGGATTCTGTCTACACAGCTGACTACTGGATGTGTGCCCTGAAACAGTCCGGTATTGAGACAAATGTTATTCTTCGAAGCGGAAGTGCGGCAGCTTTTGAAAATGATAAAGCCATTAATGCAGAGAACAGCTTTGCCATGAAGGTAAGGCTTTCAAGTGAAGCCCCTAATTCTCTTGTTGGAAGAGAACTTGGCAGACTTAGCCTTGAGATGAGACAGGCTGTAAGTGCAAGCAGCATTAAACTTGCAGAGATCGATCTTATGCGCACAGACAGCGCCTATGTTATCGAGTGCATAAGAGAGCCTGAGACTAGCCAGTATTTAGATATCCCTTCTCAGAATACACTTAGAAATGAGTATATGGAGTTCTTTGAGAAGAGCGCTGACATCAGAGAGGGTGTTAAGACGGTAGAGACTGTCCATGAACAGCCAATAGCTTTGTCAGCTCCACAAGGAGGTGGTGAACTTAAAAATGTTGCCACAGGTGTCCTTGAAATTCCTCTTGGAAGAGAGGCAAAAGCAGGTGACATCAGGTATTCCGGAGAGATTACCCATGGCCTCGGAAGTGGCAATGTCTACGTTTCAATTGGATATGAATATCTTTCACAGGATCAGGCACTTGGAGCAAGTGCCAAGAGTACTGTATATGGAAATCCGGAACTCTTTAGCAGACAGGCCCAGCAGCTTGTAGATGCTGAGACTGCAGTCAGAGTCCTTAATGATAAGGGAAGCTTTGTTGTTGCAGCAAAACTTCTCCATGATGTTGACTTCCTTGTTCTTACTTACAGATGGGTAGCTATCAAGTTCCCAAGCGGAGAAGAACTGGAAGCAGAAGACTACTATGGAAAGTCTATCACTGCAAAGACTCCTACAGTCGTTATGAGACCGAGAGAGAATTATTACTTCGGAGTATCCTTCAACAATATGGATCCTTGCAGCATTACTTACGAGCTTACAGCTCCCGGAACAGGCGAAGTTACTGTGGACGGAGTTTATACTGCTCCTGCTAAAGAAGGAGTATATGAGATCAGAATCTATTGTTCTGATATGCCGATGGTTTGCACCTATGCATATGCCATTGTTAAGTCAACGGCTTCAGAGAATGACCCTGGCAGCATAGCTGAGCAGGAAAAGGAACCTATTGTGAAGATACCGGATCTGAAACTCTAAAGAGGTATAAAGCATGATCTATGAGTCCGGAAATATGCGGCTTCTGACTGTGAGCACCAGAAGTATCGGAGAAGTGAACGACTGCTATATATGCAGGGATATTGCTTCGTCCGGGGGAATGCTTTATACAGTGATAATCATCCATCAGCACGAAGTGGTCAGGCAGATCCTTGAGATGTTCAAACTCTCAGACAGGAAGGGCGAGGGAGTTCTTATCAAGGATTTCTCCATAGGCGATGGACATGCACTTGTTTTTCCATATCACAGGGAAAGACCGCTGCTCGAATTTTATGAGGGAAAATCATTATCCTTGGCACAATGTGAGGAAGTATGTATAAATACGATCCTTGCATGTATCACCTCGGATCTCCCATATCCAATTTTATATTTGCTCTTAAGGGACAATCAGCTGAATCTTGCCAGCGATAAGTCTGTATTCCTTAGCTATGAAATGGATCTGGCCAAACTTGACGATACAAAGACTGAGAGCGACTGCACCGGAGAATGTGCAGCCATACTTCTCGAACTTTTGCGTCCAAAGTCAGGACAGAAGGCCACCAGCTTTTATCTTTTGGATAAAAAAGTAGCCAACGGAAGTTATGACAGATTTACGGATCTGTACAGAGACATAACTATCGCTGCGGTTACGAATAAGAAGCTGACGCCATTTGTTGTTTTCAAATTATGGCTAAAGAGAAATGCGGATACGCTGATTGGAATTCTGTTCTGGATCAGTGTGCTTCTGACAATATTTGCCTTAAGTATCCTGATATCCAGATTCTTCCTCGGCGGAAATTCCTGGATAAGGCTGCTATTTAATACCTTTAAGAGAATCGGAACGGAGAGTTTGTTACAGTAACCCTGACTAGACGAAACGAGAGGCCATTATGAATCTTAAGAAAAGACTCGTAATAATTCTATATATTCTGAGCGTTACCATATCAGTGTTTATCCTGTTTGAGGCTGTTGATAAGCAGGATATTGTAATTGAATACACAGCTTTTTCGAATTATGTCGAGAGCGAAGGTGAAGTATTTTTCTCTCAGAATATAAAAGGACAAAGCCTTTTATTTGACATTGCGTCAAATGGAAATGTCAGGAGAATGTTTTCAACAAAGGATTTTGCTGGAGAGAGCATAGCTGCTGTATCCGCAAATGGAGAGTACATCTATATCGTACTTAAGAATTACATTGAGAATGCTACCGATCAGGGATTTACTTCCGATACTGTTTACAGGATCGTGTGCCTTGACAGGAAATTTAAAGTTAAGTCTCAGACAAACAGATTCATTGTAGATAACGAGGAGGTGCTCTCAGGCTTTTCAGCTGAGCACACAGGTCTTTTCCTCACAATGCTTAAAAATGACGGCTCTTATGTAAAGGTATACTGCATTGATACAGGAGCTCTGGCAGAGCCCAACAATCTCACAGGAGATGAGATACGTGTAGACAGCGTGAGAAGTAAGCGTGCAGAGGAAGATACATTTTTTGTTCAGGCCCGTTATGAATACGGACAGCTCTATACCAGAACCGATAAGGATGAGCCAACCGGAGTATTTGAGATAAGCGAGACGGTTGAAAGAGCTGTTTCATCCATGAGACTTACCTTTGGTCAGTTCATGACACTGTATTCACAGCTCCTCATTTGGTATGCGGCAGGACTTGTTGCATGGCTTATTGTCCTTTCACTTATTTTAAGAATCCTCACTGAGAAAAACAGAATGTTTTACCTCGCAGTTATCGTTGAGGCTACTTTGGCGATCATTACGGCTGTAGGTATTAATTCAGTTATAAGTCAGTGGGAGCAGGCAAGACAGACAGAGCATTCAAGATTTGCAGTCATTTCCATGATGGGACTTGCTGATGACGCAGATGTAAGTAGTGTAAAAAATTACGGAAGCGTTAGCTTTTATGAATCTGATTCGTATAAAAATATAAAGCAACATATAGTCAAATTTATAAGACAAAAAGGAAATGAAGATATCTTTTATGATGTCCTCATCGTAAGACTTGCAGATAACATGGTTATGGCAAGTGCAAGCGGAAGGAACCTTCAGTCTCTGACAAGTGTATACGGAGATGACTGCCTTAACCTTGACTATTCTATATACAGAGGCAACAGATATGCTGTCCAGGACCTTGTTCTTGAAGGTCAGCACTACAGGGCAGTAGCCATTGCTGATGGCAACGGAGCTACAAACTATTCACTGGTAGGAATTATCAACGACACTACAACGGATGCAGATGTCTTTGTTGATAACAGAGCAACACTTATCCTGTTCGTATTGTTCTTTGCACTCGGAAGCGCACTTGTAATGGCAGTCTGCTACCTCCAGACAAAGGATTTCAAACAGCTTGAAATAGCTCTTTCAGACACTGCTCTTGGCAGAAAAATCAATAACAGACCTGCAGTTGTCAGTAGAGATCTCAAGGAGATGTGGGATGCCATAGTTGAGATCAACAAGCGTGTTGAGGAACTGCAGTACAGTAAACTGAGGATACTCGAAGCGTATTACAGGTTTGCACCTAAGAACATTGAAAAACTTCTCTCCAGAAATTCAATTATTGAAGTCAAGAATGGTGAGAACACAATGCTTTATGGAACACTGGCAATGCTTGGTATAGATTCCAAGCACTCATATGAGCTTGCAAAGCTCGACAGTGTTATTGCCGATATCGGAAGATTCCAGAAGCAGCACGACACTATTTTAGTGGGTAAGGCTCCTGATATGACAAGAATGCAGCTGATGTTTATGGAGCATGAAAGAAGCACAGTTGAGTTCTTTGTACAGATGTTTAACCACAACCTAAAGAGCGGAGAAATAGTAAACTTCTCGACAGTTCTTTTCTATGATCAGTGCAGATTTGGAATCCTTGGAAGTGAAGATGAGGCATCCGCATATCTCCACTGCAGAAACCAGAGCACACTCGTGGAAATGACCTCATTTATTACTGACCTTGAGCTTGGACTTATTATCACAGAAGAAGTCAAGAACAGGGAGACAATCGAAGGTCCTGTCAGATTTATAGGATATATGGCAAAAGAGCGTACAGGAGAAATGATAAGACTCTATGAGGTTCTGGATGCATATCCTGTAGTTGTCAGAAATCAGAAGCTGGCAACGTTAAACAAGTTCCAGGAAGCTCTTAATCAGTATTACGAAAAAGATTTTTATCTTTCAAGAACAAGCTTTTCGGAAATACTTAAGGATACTCCAAATGATCTTCTGGTCAAGTGGTATGTATTTGAAAGTGACAGATACCTGAACGAAAACGTAGTCGATAATGAGTATATGTGTCTTAAGAACAGAACATAACCTGAACACTCAAAGATAAGGGGAACATGGTAGATGGGCGGCAATGAACTGCTAAACATTCTCATACAGACCATTAAGTCCAGGACCACAGGTCTTGTGACAAAGTTTAAGCTCTATACCAGCTGGAACTTTGTTAAGACCAAGATAGTAGTCAGGATAAGGGATTTCTTCTTTAACCTCCTCGGCGTTAAGCCAAGAGATAAAGACGACTACTACACAATTGGAAGATGGATGTTTTCCAAAAGACTTCTGTATGCACTGGTTATCATGCTGGGCGTACTGAGTCTGTGGTATATAAGCACTGAATCAGCTGTATTTAAGCGCTTTTCTGAGGAAGGCATAAGGACTTATAAGTACAATTCTTTAAGACTTCGTACAGCGAAGGGCCACGTTAAGATAACTGGTAAGTCAGGATATCTTGCCTATGACGGATATGTTGAGGGCGGATATGCAAACGGAGAGGGCATTTTGTATAACCCGGCCGGTAATGCAGTCTATACGGGTAACTTTGAACAGAATGACTACGAGGGACAGGGATCAGAGAGCTATCCAAGCGGAAACCTTCACTACACAGGTACATTCCACAAATGCCTGTATGAAGGATCTGGGACTTTATACAGAGAGAACGGCACAAAGGAATATTACGGTGAATTTCTTGGTGGCAAAAAGAACGGAACAGGAACGCTGTATGATGTAGGCGAAAATGAGATCTACACCGGTTCTTTTTCCAGTGACAACATTGTTTATTCAGAGCTCCTTGGAAAAAATGCTGCGGAAGTAAATGAATGTTATAAGGGCCACAGCTCTTTGTATTTAGCAACAGATGAGACAGTAGTATACATGGATCAGATAGGCGCTTTGTACAGAGGAGTCAGCGATGAGGATGCCCTTGACGACGATGTAAAGGTAAGTTCGGTATACGTACTCCAGGACTCTTTCGCATTCGGAAATGAATCAGTGAGCACGATCACAGCATTAAAGGAAGCTTTGGGCGATCCTGTTTATGAAGGAAACTCCGTTGTTGTTTTACCCGAAGCAGTTGCCATCAACGAACTGTGCAAGAAAAAGACGGTATTCAATGGCCCGGTTGAAATGGATGTCGACAATACTTTTTCAGACGTAACTGAAGTTAACAGCTTTGACAGAGACTATACAGTATATATTTACACCTTCCTTAGGGGAGAAGTTACTTATTCATTTGTTTGCAAGGAAAGATCGGATTATTTCGATTTTTACTATTTGACGAGTGCCAATGATGAATCAATGTAAAAAAGCAAAAGTGAATATTGCTTTAGTCCTGGCAATAGCGCTCTTTGGCAGCGTATTTGCAATCTCGCCTCCTGTGGAGACTTATGCTGCGCAAAAGACGCTTACCCTGAAGGCTGCGAGGAAACTGGCGATACTTAATTCCGATGCTGTCGAAGGTGCGGAGGATGCCATTGAATCCAAGAAGGCTGCTTACGACAGTGCGGTAAAGTCTTTGAGGGTCAAGGAACAGAACATGAGACAGTTCAGATGGTCTCCGCTGCTTAGCTTTAAATTCCCTACAAGTCCGGATTTTGCAGAGGCTTCGGAATTCCAGTTTAAGCCTGTAGCACTACAGTATGAAATAACTGTTGCACAGCATCAGCTTCAGGATAAGAAATATCAGGTTTCGGAGAAGCTTAACAACCTGTTTGTAGACATAGTTACACTTCAGGAGACGATAGCTTTTAACGAAAAGAGGCTTGAATCTGCAAAAACAGGACTAAAAAAGAATCAGGCCAAGCTAAAGATTGGTCAGGCAAATAAGAGTGATGTCGAGAAAATCGAAAAGACTGTTGAGTCATTAACCAGCAAGGTGGCAACAGATAAATCAACTCTTACCAACAACTTACAAAAGCTCTCAACCATGATCGGAATGGATGTTACAACGGGCTATAAGTTCGAAAAGCCTTTCGTGGATGCAGAAATAGAGAGAAAACAGCTTGCAGCACTCATTAAATACACTGAGGACAGAGATGAATCGTATTTTGAGGCTTGCGTAAATGAAACTACAGCAAGGGCCGAGCTGGTTACAAATTCCGGTCTTATCAGAAATAAATATGGCGGCGATTACAACAGAATTTCTTCTTACGTGAATTCAGCTTTAAACGGTCAGCCTGTCAATAAGAAGGCGTTTAAGGCAGATTATAAGTCTTTCCTTGAGAAGATAGACAGCTACTGGGGTGGTAAGAAGAGGATTGTTTTCATCAAGATTCCAAGGCTCTGGTTTAAAGGAGCTATGGATGGTACCAGATATATTGAGGATGATCCTTATGCTCTTTACCAAAATGTTCTTGATTATAACAGTGCCTGCAGAGAAAAGGAAGCTGCGAAAAAGGAACTTGATGAGAGTGTAACAGATGCCTATAACAATTACGTTTCAATCAAGAATTCATATAAGCAGTATGTAAAGGATGTAAAAGATGCGGGAGAGGCACTTAAAAAGGATGAGTATAGAAACCGCATCGGAGAACTTACATTTGACGAATATCAGTCAGCACTTGAAAGTTACGAAGCATTGCAAAACAGCATGCTTGATGCAATGAAGCTTCTTTCAACAACACTCTATTCATTGGACAGACTTACCTGTGGAGGAATAAGTGCCTATATGAGCGGTACGGATGCTGATCTTCAGACCGCGGTTGTGGGTGAGAGTTATGTTGAGAAGAACACAGCAGAGGGTGCGTATTATACACTTACTCCAATCATCCAGAATCAGGAATTCGAACTTGCAGTTAAGATTCCTGACGATTTCGAGATATCAATAACAGATTATGAACTCTGGGTTGACAACATTCAGGTTGGTTCTAGAACACCTATCGATAAAAAGCTGAGGCACCTGGCACTTGCCAAAGATGCAGTGGATGAGGCAAAGATAAGGCTTTACGACAGGGTCAAGTTCATAGATGACTGCGTGATCGATTCTTCACAGACTTCAGGAGAACTGAAGATTACAACAGGATTTGAGATCAAGAAAGAAGAACTTGCAGATATAGGAACCTATGAACTTGTAACAAGTGAGACAACAGGACTTGTCGAGCTTAAGTTCACAATGAAGAACGATAAGATCAAGAGCTTTAAGGTTCTTACACAGGACGGACAGGCCCTTGGCGGAGATCAGAAGACCGAGATTGACAAGGCATTCAAATATGTTTCCATTCTAAGTCAGTCAATATCGGATATCAGAGTAGAGTTTTACGGAGAAGACGGTAAGGTAATCGAAAAAGGCAGGCTCATTGAGAGCAGCGGTGTAGTTACACGAGAGGAAAATAATACATGAAGTTAACCTTAGGTGTAAAAAAAGTAATATCCATATTGCTTACAGCTGTGCTTATAGCGTCTTTGGTAGTCGTTGTCCTTGGAAACAAGATCACTTCTGAGGCTATCTTTGATGAGAGTACTGCAGTTACTTATGCTGTCTTTTCATCAAAGGTCAATGTAGAGAACTCAGTACTTTTTATCGGAACCTATATAGTCCACAAGGATGCATTAAATGACCAGATCTACGAAAAGGCAAAGACCAGTGCTTCAGATTCAGGTCAGGACGAGGTTTACTACAGGTCAGAGCTCTCAGACGGAAAGTGGTTTGCAATCGGTGACATCGATAACGGCATCATGGGAATATCCAATGCCGGACTCCCTGTTTCAAATGAGACGATAGATCCTTTGTTTGTAACCTATTACGTTGGTGCAGACGGAATCATGAAGGATGCCAAGTCTCTTGCAGCAGTAAACCCCTTTGACATTCCTGATCCATACGACCTTTCAAAGCTCCCGGAGCTTGAGCCTATATGGACACAGTACACCTATTCATCTTCACGCGAAAACATCTCTCAGGCAACATTCCTTGAAAACAGAGGATCAAAGGAATCAGGAAACTTAAGAAGCGATGTTTATTACTATCAGCTCCTTAGCACATTCTTTTCACTTGACCTTAGAGATGCAGAGACAAATAAATGCGACCAGCAGCTCACATCCCTGAACAACACCTATATATCTCTTAAGGCAGCAGGGCAGGACGATGAAGCTAATCTTATATATGAGCTGATGGAAAAAGTAGATGCCAAGAGACGAGCTCTCATTATGGAGAGGCTGTCTGAGATAGATAATAACCTTATCAATACTCTTTACACTTTGGCAACAGGAAGTAATTATACTCCTTTTGGTAATTTCAAGGATTCAAGCAGTAATCCGAATGCTTCATCGGAGCCTAGATACGATGTTCAGCTGGAGGATTCTACAAAGCACAATTTTAATTCAGGTATCCCATCCTGGATCTTGAGCTGGCTCAACAGACTTGGAATCGGTAATTATTCTCTTTCACGGGGCTGGTGGACAGTACTTGAAGACGATGCCATGGACAGGAGGCAGAGAGAAAAAGAAGCCAATAAGGATGTCAAGAACTATTGGGAAAACAATATGGAGAAAGAATTCCCATTTAAGCCTGACACAAGCCTTATTGAGGCAATAGGAACAGCGATGTCTAACTGTTCTGACAGCTATAGTACATATCGCGGAAAATCGCTTTCTGATTCTGACGACATTATAAATCACGCAATTTACAACTATAGTGTTCAGATCATAGAACAGTCAGGCGGAGGCCAGCTTGGTGGACCTGTTGCACTTTTAAAGAATGCAAAGAGCATAAGAGACAATGTGGTAAACGATAAGGAAGGAGAGCTTTCTCTTTTAAAATCAAGCTTTATCGGAGCTGCAGCATCAAAGTATCAGGCAAGCAGCTCAGCAGGAGTAAATTCTGAGTACGCAACTCTTATGACAGAAGGTGCTAAAAAGAATTCCCTTGAGGAGCAGAAGACAAAGCTTGAAGCTGACAGATCGACGCTCCAATACCTCATTGAAGGACTGAAGAAGAGAGATACAGCACCTAATGCACTTGCTTTTGTAAATGAGAGAATTACGTGGACTGAAGGAATTGTATCAGGAATACCAAAGGATGATTTTAGTCCCAATGCACATGCTTCAGTTGAGGCTCATATAGCCTGGCTGAAAAATGTTGCAAATGAGATAAAAGCTTCTGATGAGAGCCTTAAATCAGAAGTGGATAAGATGAAGGATAAGAAAGCAGAACTCCAGGAAAAGATGCAGAGCGCCCTTGATAAGAATGATCTTGCTGGTGCAAAGGCATTGGAAGCCCAGATTGCAGCAGTTGATAAAGATATTGCTGATGCGGGCGGAGACCAGGGAAGTCTTGCTGATAATCTTCTCAACAAAGCAATGGAAATGCTCGCAGATGATGCAAATGCAGATCTGACAGGAGTTGCTGATGCACTTGCAGGAATAGGCGCTACAGATGCTTTAAATGCACTGGCAAAAAAGGCTGAGGCAAGCGGAGCATCAAAGGACAGTATGAAGGGCATCACAGGAGCTGTTGAGGAAGCTAAGGCTAGTGCCGGCGGCGGAAGTGGAAGCGGATCTGGCAGCGGAAGTGGTTCAGGTAGCGGAAGTGGAAGCGGAGACGGAAGTGGCACGGGCACAGGAACCGGAGCAGGTGGAAGCGGCACGGGAACTGGAGCAGGCGGAAGCGGAACCGGAGCAGATGGAAGTGGAACCGGAGCAGGTGGAAGCGGCACGGGAACCGGAGCAGATGGAAGTGGAACCGGAGCAGGCGGAAGTGGAACCGGAGCAGGCGGAAGTGGAACCGGAGCAGGCGGAAGTGGAACCGGAGCAGGCGGAA
>JAEEGL012121415.1_pt1 | contig 13813 bp, 7 predicted proteins | sample 9134231 | NCBI WGS metagenome assembly JAEEGL01 (sample SAMN16246548, study PRJNA631951) | gut metagenome | biome: gut microbiome; feature: rumen; material: fiber-attached | host: Bos | place: Iran: Karaj | collected 2018-10 | reverse complement strand
TATTATGTGGATGTTGCCCCCGTCGTTTCGCCCGACAGCGGGTGTTTCTTCACCTACCGGGGCGACACAAGTGCCACACTGCATATACGCATAGTGCCGGACATCAGCGGTGCCTTGGATACGATGTCCAGACTGGACAAGGTACGCTTTGCCTTGTCGCAGCCCGTGGTGCACGATTTTGCAATGCAGGTGCAGCGAGCCGGGAAAGGCGACGGGGACAGGCGTCGCTATTATTTTCCCCCAGTCCCCGTGGGGAAATACTCCATGCTTGTCGCCAATGAGCCGTTCCCGGCCAGCGCCGACGTGCCGGACAGTTGTCTGCGCAGTTTCTACATCCACGCTTTCTCCTGCCAGACAGTAGACATTGAGCCTATCGACAGAGCGAATGGCCAGGGATTGGTGCTTAGCACCGTGACGGGGCAACCGATTGTTGGCATCCCCATCACTTTAACTGCCATACCCCGGAAAGAAGACGACTCGGTAAGCGACACCCTCACCCTTGTAGCATACACCGACACGACGGGACGCTACGACTTCGGTCCACTGATGCCCGAAAAGGGGAAATTCATCGCCAGCTACAGCATTGACGACCAAGGGAAAAGACTGACCGATTTGGGCCATAACATATATGGCAGTCTAAGCTTCCATCAAGAGTGGGAAGAGGGTGCCGACACGTCGGTTTCCTTTTTCCTCAACGCCCCCGTCTACCGTTATACGGACACTGTCCACTTCACCGTCACGGCGTATCATCAAACTCCAGGCGACAGGGACGCCCCCAGACCCATTCCGCACTACCGCCTGCGGGTGGATATGAAAACCGGTATATACAGCGACAGCATCACCTCGCTGCACCTCACCACCGACGACATGGGCTGGGCAGAAGGTCATATCGTCTTGTCGAAGGTGCTTAACCCCAATGAAGACTACGACAACGATTTTTCCCTCAGTTCGTATAGCCTCAACGGCGACCAATTGGGCGGAGTACAGTTTGAAGTGGACAACTACACGCTTCCCACGCTTTCGCTGACCCTGAACGCCACAAGCGACACCCAGCACTATGGTCGCCCGGTCTGCGTCGAGGGCAGACTCACCTCACGCAGCGGCGCCGCCGTTGCGCCCGATTCGGTGTCCTATACCTTGACGCAGTGGTTTGCTTATGCCGACTGGGTAAAAGATGTTGGTAACGAGCATGATGGTGGCAGGTTTCTTGTCGGCAAAGGCAGACTGCCCGTCAATCCCGATGGGTCTTTCACGCTCCGATTCACTCCGGAGAAGTACGAATACCTCCCCTACCACGACGGCGAGTATGCTGTGTACCGTGTGGAGGTGACCGCCACAGACCCCACAGGCGAGGAGGCGGAGGAGACGCTCGAAATACCTGTGGGCGACTATACCGGTTGGTTTTCCATTGTTAATTACAACCACCATGGCGTTGACATAACCGGTGACTGGTATTCCAATTACATAGAAGGCCTCGAAGCCATCTATGTCAGTTGCAAGGCGCTCGACAATAAGTTGTTGTCCGTCACTGCAAGGCTCGTGATAGAGACTGCGGAGCCACAACCCACCGTTGTGTGGCAGGGCGACATAACCATCCCCGCCAAGCAAACGTCCCTCGACAAACTTGTCCCCGCCATTGCGCTGCCCGATGGACATCTACGCTTCTCCCTCACCAGCGACAACCCCTGCCTACGCCCCAGCACCCTGCAAGCCTCTTACCTGGGCTTCGACGCCACGATGCCGCTTGACAGCCTGACAATCTTTGCCTCGACTGAAAAGGACCAATACCACATCGGCGACACACTGAAGGTGCGTGTGGGCAGCGCGAAGAAGGCCTCGGCCATGCTGCTTGTCTCCCACGAAGGGAGCATCATCATGCTCCGCCACCTGCGCCTTGACCACGGTTTCACCCATATAGCCATTCCCATAGAAGAGAAGTGGGAGGGTACGCTGGGCGTTTCCGTCCTGGCCTATCGCAACGGGCAACGTTATGTCGGGAGTGCCTCTGTCAATGTCTACCGTCCCCGCCCACAGTTGAAATGGCAATGGATTGAACCCGAAGGTTTCAATCTCACCCCTGCCGACTCAGGCTTCCATGTCCAAAGGCTCTTTGCCGGGGCTCCCAGCCATTGGCGGTTGCGCTTCACCGACACGCTCGGCAACCCTGTGCAGACCACGCTGGCACTGACTGCCTACGACAATGCCCTCAACAATTTGTCCGGCCACGGATATTCTCCCTTCATAAGCTACTCTTACCACAGCAGCATCCCTTTCCGAGGCAACTACAATAGGCTCTATTGCACCTTTGAACAAAAGTATTATCGCAACAATACCAAGATTCTGAACCCCGCCAAAAGCGCCCCAAAAACACAGAAGCCATTCTTTGCCTTGCGGAAACCGGAAGGCAACAGTCGACGCCAACCTTCCCTTGGATATCCTGACCTGGACATAGTCAACACCCTCCTCTCGGTGGGCACGCACGGATACGACGTCTTGTATTGTGTGGCTGCCACCATTGGACCGGATGAAGACTGGTTCATCCTGAACCAGCAAGCAATGCCGCAAGGGGTGCTCCGCACCGACTTGTCGCCTTACGGTCCGTGGTTTGGAAACCTGCGCAGCGACCACGACGGCATTGTGGACATCCGTTTCAATGCCCCGCAGCGGATTGCCCGCTGGTACATCGACGCCGTAGCCATGGACAGGCAAGGCACTACCGTATTCTTTTGCAACACCTTTGACACTTATCGCGACATTATGCTTATGCCCAATGTACCGCCGTTCCTCTACGAAGGCGACAGCACCTCGATGGCAGTCCGCATAGACCGCTACGACGGTGCCACAGCCAAGGGACTGGACATTCGCATGTATGACGGCATTAAAGCTCAAGGGAAAGGAGTTTCCAAGTCGCTGCTTGATGGTGCCACACAGGTGCAGTTCCCCATGGTGGCACCCCGCACACTGCTCCCGTTCATGTCGCGCCATCGCGATTTCACCCTTACCGCCACAGACCCGATGCACGGCGACTTTGTAATCGACGCCCTTTCGTCAAGCGTGAACCTGCTACGCCGTCCCCGTCTGCATGGCAACGCCTACGCCCTCTCCGCCACGGACTACAGCGCCCTGCAGTCCCGCGCCAAGGATTTATTCCACGGAAAAAACAATCCCATCGACAATTCCATACAGATAATCTTCGACACCCTCTATTGTGCCGCCGCATACCACAACAGCCGCGCAGTGGACTCGCTGATACAGGTTCTCGACAAGTTGCAGCTGCCCAGTGGTGGCTGGCCTTGCCGGCAAAGGCAGAAGACCATCTTCAACGAGACCTGTGTTCTTGCCTACCTAAAGACCCTCATGCTGATAGAAAAGGAGTGTCCGCACGTTAAGATTCCCGAGTCTTTCAGAATCCAGCGCAGCCTCCAGCTGGCCGACAGCCTGATGTTCAGACACTGGAATAAATACCCCAAATCGCGGAACTCTGCCAGAGAATGGTTTACCGTGCATGACCACTTTTCCCGCTACCCCCTCGACTCGATGTATTTCCCCATGCGCGACAGCCTCTTTGCCAATATGCTCAAGAAGCCTGAGAAATGGGACATACAGGTTTTCTACCGCCATGGCGACACCGCACTGGCGCGCAAGATGGCAAGGAACATCGTGCAGTCGTCGGCGTATGACCCCAACCACCCCGAGCGGGGACGGCATTGGAAAGACATCGGCAACAGCGCCACGGCGCAACTGGACCACATCGACATCTTTGAGGAGGTGCTGCACGATACCGTCCTTGCCGACCAAGTGCGTCAGCGCATCCGCTACCTCCTGCCCACAAACGTGTGGTATGGCACCAACAGGGCACGGCTGATAAGCCGGGGATTCATCCGCGACCCCCACTGGTACAAAGAGCATGTGGACAACAATATCATGCTCGTCCGAGAGATAAAGTCACTCGAGGAACCCGCCTCGCCCGATTCACCCTACGGCGAATACATGATAACGCTGACAGTCACCCTCGATCGTCCTGTCAACCACCTGCACATCCGCTCTCCCCACGCTGCCTGTTTCTCGTCGCACAGCACTGTCTCCTTCATAGCCTCCTCCTCAGCGAAATTCACCGACATACAGGTCAAGGATGTTGCGGACTCGCGCATTGGCACTGCCGCCAAACAGTTTGCCGGAAAACCCGACTGCCTCGACATCTTCATCTACAGCCTCCCTGCCGGCACCCACAAGCTGATGTACACCGTCACCACCGACCGCACCGGACGTTTCCACCTGCCGCCTGCCACCGTGCAGTGCCTTGCACTCCCCTGGCAAGAGAGCAAGAAAGGGCTGCTGCAAGCCTCCACCCCCGCCGAGACACTGATGCGCTAACCCAAATCAGAATACTCTGGATAATTCAGAATAATCAGAATATTCTGATTATTCCGAATACTCCGATAACCAACTATCCCACAAGCCCTTCCACCCCATCTCCAAGTTACTGACACTGGCGGTGGAAAAAAGCCCTGTTTTTTTCATTATCAGGCCACTGATATGTCGGAAAAAATTCGTATCTTTGCAAATTCTTATTGACTAATTATTCTGTACCTAAAAATGAGTGATACAACACAAAACAAGAACGAATACAGCGCGAGTAATATTACCGTATTGGAAGGCCTTGAGGCCGTGCGGGTGCGTCCCGCCATGTATATCGGCGACGTGAACTTCCGTGGCCTCCACCATCTGGTCTATGAAGTGGTGGACAACTCCATCGACGAGGCTCTGGCCGGCTTCTGCACCAAAATCTACGTCAGCATCAACGAGGACAACAGCATCACCGTCGAGGACAACGGCCGCGGTATCCCTGTGGATATGCACGAGAAGGAGCACCGCTCCGCCCTCGAAGTGGTCATGACCGTGCTGCACGCAGGCGGCAAATTCGACAAGGGCAGCTACAAAGTGTCCGGCGGTCTCCACGGCGTGGGCGTAAGCTGCGTGAACGCACTCAGCGAACACATGATAGTGAACGTCTTCCGCAACGGCAAGATATACCAGCAGGAATACAGCAAGGGCAAACCCCTCTATGACGTCAAGACCGTGGGCGACACCGACAAGACCGGCACCCGCATCACCTTCCACCCCGACAGTACCATCTTCACCACCACCACCTACGACTACAACACCCTCTTGGAGCGCATGCGCGAACTGGCCTACCTCAACAAAGGCATCGACATCACCATTGAGGACAAGCGACCCAACGGTGAGGAAAACCAAAACACTCCGACTCGTCAAGACCACTTCTACAGCGAGAAAGGCCTGCGCGACTTCATCGCCTACCTCGACGAGAACCGCGAGCAGCTCATGCCCGAAGCCATCTACATCGAGGGCGAGCGCAACGGCATCCCCATCGAGATTGCCATGCAGTACAACAACACCTACAACGAGAACATCCACAGCTACGTCAACAATATCAACACCCACGAGGGCGGCACGCACCTTGCCGGTTTCCGCAGCGGACTAACCCGCACCCTGAAAGCCTACGCCGACAAGAGCGGCATGCTGGCCAAAGCCAAGGTGGACATTGCAGGCGACGACTTCCGCGAAGGCCTCACCGCCATCATCAGCGTCAAGGTAGCCGAACCCCAGTTCGAGGGACAGACCAAGACAAAGCTCGGCAACAACGAAGTGCGCGGAGCCGTTGACAGCGCCGTCAGCGAGATGCTTGAGAACTACCTCGAAGAGCACCCCAACGAGGCCCGCACCATTGTGGAGAAAGTCATCCTGGCCGCACGCGCCCGCCAAGCGGCACGCAAGGCACGCGAGATGGTTCAGCGCAGCAACGTGTTCAGCGGTGCCGGACTTCCCGGCAAACTGGCCGACTGCCAGGACGGAGACCCCGCCATGTGCGAGATATACTTCGTCGAGGGTGACTCTGCAGGCGGAAGTGCCAAGCAGGGCCGCGACCGCCGCTACCAGGCCATCCTGCCCCTGCGAGGTAAAATCCTCAATGTGGAGAAAGCCATGCGCCACCGCGCCTTCGAAAGCGAGGAAATACGCAATATCTACACAGCCCTGGGCGTCACCGTGGGCACACCTGAGGACAGCCAGGCCCTCAACCTCTCCAAGCTGCGCTACCACAAAGTCATCATCATGACCGATGCCGATGTCGACGGTGCTCACATCGACACCCTGATGCTCACCTTCTTCTTCCGCTACATGCCCGAACTGATAGAGAACGGCTACGTCTATCTGGCCACTCCGCCGCTCTACCTTGTCAAGAAAGGCAACAAGAGCTACTACTGCTGGACCGAAGAGGAACGCGAACAGGCCATGATAGCCGTGGGCGACAAAGGCGTACACGTTCAGCGCTACAAAGGTCTGGGTGAGATGAACCCCGAGCAGCTGTGGGAAACCACCATGGACCCGGAGAACCGCCAGCTGCGCCAAGTGACAATCGAGAATGCCGCCAGCGCCGACCGCGTATTCTCCATGCTCATGGGCGACGACGTCCCCCCCCGCCGCGAATTCATAGAGCGCAACGCCACCTATGCAACAATTGATGCTTAAGAGGGTTTTAAGGTTTTAGGGTTTTAAGGGAGGAAAGTCCTATGGCACATTTTGAGGATTTAGTCATGTGGAAAGATGCCAAAGCCTTAACCATAACAATATACCGTCTTATGAAAGATTGTAAAGATTATGGATTCCGTGACCAGATTCAGCGAGCCTCAGTCTCCATAATGAATAATATTGCAGAAGGCAGTGACTCTGGTTCCGATGCAACAAACATCCGTTTCCTCAATATAGCTAAAGGCAGTTGTTCAGAGGTCCGAAGTATGCTGTATTTATGCTCTGCATTGGGCTACTGCTCCATTTCCGAACAAGAAGAAATGGTTGGCACTACAAGAAAAATCAGCGCCTCCATAAATAATTTAATCAAATTCATAAACAATAAAAACAATCCAAAACCCTAAAACCCCTAAAACCCTAAAACCCTAAAACCCTAAAACCCTATCCCAATGGACAAACGCAACCTATTGTTGATCAGCAACAGCACCATGCGCGGCGAGGCTTACCTCGGCTGGTGCAAGGACATGATTGCCGACTTCTGCCGTCGGCACAACGTGAAAAAAGTGCTCTTCGTGCCTTATGCCGGCGTTTCTCTCGCCGAAGGCGGCCTAACCAAGAGCTACGACGCCTACGAGGCCAAAGTGGCCAAAGTCTATGCAGAGTTTGGCGTGAAACTCACCAGTGTGCACCACAAGGCACTGCCTATCAACGCTGTCTATGACACCGACTGTGTGGCCGTGGGCGGTGGCAACACCTTCCACCTGGTGCGCCAACTACAGCGCACAGGCCTGATGCAGGCCATCCGCCAGCGTGCCTTCGACGGTATGCCCTACATGGGCTGGAGTGCCGGCAGCAATGTGGCAGGCCCCACACTCTGCACCACCAACGACATGCCCATCGTCATGCCCGACTCATTCGACTGCATGGGCCTTGTCCCCTTCCAAATCAACCCCCACTACACCGACTTCTTCGACCCCAAGCACGGCGGTGAAACCCGCGACGATCGCCTGAAAGAGTACATCATGGTCAACCCCAAGGCAACCGTGGCCGCCATCCGCGAAGCCACCGCCCTGCTGCTTGAAGAAGGCAACCTCTCCCTCATAGGCAAACCCAACAAGATGAAAGTCTTCAAGACCAAGATGGAGAACACCCAGGAGTTCGGTCTGAAAGACAATCTGAACTTCCTTTTAAAGGCATAGCGTCATGAAATGGTTTATCAAATGCCTGAAGCAGTACGCCGACTTCAACGGCCGTGCCCGCCGAAGCGAATATTGGTGGTTTACACTTATCAACTTCATCATCACGGTGGTGCTGTTGATAGGCTGGATGGTACCCCTGTTCAAAATGGCCATTCACAGCGAAGACCTGCCTGACGAATGGGAATTGCTCAGAGTAATGTTCTCGAACCCATTCATCTACATCTATTTCATCTACTACCTTGCCATGCTCATACCCAGCCTTGCCGTCACGGTTCGCCGCCTGCACGACATTGGTAAATCGGGATTCTGGGTATTCTTGTCTATCGGAAGTTCCCTGCTGTTTTCAATCGCTAGGGGAATCAATGGCATGAATTTGACTTCCACACCTAACATTTCGATTGCCATTTCGATTGTCATCGAATTAATTGCGATAGCTATCGCAATATTATTCCTGGTGTGGATGTTCACCGACTCGCAGCCTGGTGAGAACAAATGGGGTCCGAACCCGAAAGAACCCACTCAAATCGAGACTACAGAATAACATGTCACAAACACAAAACGGGCTGCCACCCCAAGGGTCGGCAGCCCGTTTTTTGATATCCATTAACTCTTTGTAACGTCGTTATTTATCCAAATCGATTATCAGGATTAAAGCCAAATTAGTATTTGTATCGGGCAGATTGACCCGCACGAGTTTAGAGGTAAGAATTAAGAGCCAGGAGCTGAGGCATACAATCCTGGTTCTTAACTCTTATCTCTTACTTTGCTCTCTGCCGGTTCGCGCGTAATTTACTTTTTATTCTGTGAGGGATTACGTCATCTTTCGTCAACATTCCTATATTGTCGCATAATTGTCCCCAACGTTCCTCTGTATGCCTTTAGGGCTCGATGTTGCGTCGTTCTTTATTTTATCGTTTTCCGATATGTTTCCCATCGTTTTCCCTTTGTGAAACGGAAAAAAAAGGGAAAACGATCGAATAACGATCGAACAAATGACGACGCTTGAGAGAGATTGCATGAATGCTTGAATGTGTTAATGCTTGAGTGGCTGACGCGGTCAAATCACTCAAACAATCAGACAATCCAGCAATCAGCGCGTGTTCCTCATTGGCGAAGGGGAACAACAAACGACGTTATATCCCTGATGTGACGAACCGGCAGGGACATACGGCATATTGCAGAAGCCTGTCAACTGGGTCAGCGGCAGTCTTTTTCGAGGGCGGCCACCATATTCTCGGCTCCGGCGAATATTTCGCTGATGCGGGTGCCTACCATGTAGGCGGGGGTGGTATAGACTCGATGTTCGCGGTCGGCACAGACCTCGGTGACTCCGCAATGCTGCACCTTGGCACCCATCTGCGCTGCAGCCCGGGCAGCGGGGTTGTCGCCGCCCAAGGTGAGGCTGACGCCGTAAGACCCCAGCACCTTGGCAAGCACCATGGGTGCTATGCACATGGCCAGCACCGGTTTGTGCAGTTTATAGGTCGACAGAATGGCCTCCTCCACATCGGGACGGACGGTCATAGCCCCGCCGTCGAATGCATAGGTGGAGAGGTTGCGGGCCGCGCCCATGCCTCCGGGAAGAGCCAGGGCATCATAGTCCTCGGCGCGGAAAAGCGGCAGGGGCTTGATGTCGCCGCGGGCAATGCGGGCCGACTCGACAAGAATGTCGCGGCGGTCGCCGTGCTCGTTGCCGTCGAGGTGGCTGACAACGGCATAGTCGCCTTCGGGGGCAAAGCACTGGTAGTGCCACCCCCGGCGGTCGATGGCCAGGAGAAGTGAAAGGGTTTCCTGCAACTCGCTGCCGTCGCGGTTGCCACAGCCTGAAAGAATTACTGCAATGTTCATAATCCTAATATTTTTTCAATTTGATCGATGTCTTTATTGTTGGCCAGACGGTTGTCGACCGACGGTGCCTGATTGTTCTTGACAAGTTCGATAATGTCGTTCTGCACGGAGATGAACGACTCCAACTGCCGGCAATAGACGAAGAGTTCGGAAGTGTGGTTGATAGCCTTGATGGTGAGATAGGTTTTCTCGAGACGGGAATAGGCCTTGCGTATATTGCGGAAGGGTTGAATATGTTCCAGCGTCACATCGTCGAGACGGCGGTACTCGTTGTACAGGCGTATGGCTTCGAGGCATTTCTCCTGTGTGTCGACAAAGTCGCGGAGGTCGTTGATGAATCTCGAGCCCCCCTCGATGTCGATAAACGAGGGTGTCATCACCATTTTTTTACGGATGGACTGGTAGCCGTTATAGACGGTCATGTGAGACATCCAGCCTTTGGAAATGGAGTCCTTGTACCGGTCGATAGTTCTGCGGATGTCGATGATGGAGTCGTATTGCCGCTGGATAATCTCGAACCTGTCCATTTCGGTGCTGAAACGCACAGCGTCGTCGAGTGTGCGGTAGTTGGGCATAGGCGTGCCGGACTTGAGGGAGAGGTCGCTGAGCATGGTGTTGTAGGCTTTGGACACATCGGAATAACGCATGGAGCAACGCCGGACAATGGTGTCGCCGTGTTCGCGGATGGTCATCAGCCGCGTGTAGTCCTGCAGGTAGCAATCCTGCACCTGGATAAACTCCTGCATCTGGTCAATGAAGTCCTTGGCACCAAAAAGGGTGTAGAATGCCGGGACGGTGTTGACACTGTTGGCCACCTCGCGGTAGGTTCTCACCACATCGTGGAAACGGGAACCGTATTGCCGGTTGATGCGGTCGGAGTTGGCCGTGATTTTCTCACGCAGCTCGATGACCGAGAGATAGGCTTCCTGCACCTGCATGACAGTCTGCAGGCTGTCGATGTACTTGTAGTAATCCTTGATGTTGGAAAAAGAGACATCGCGGGGCTGGGTACGGAAAACACGCTGGTAGGAGCGCAGGATGTCGGAATGGTTGCGCCCGCAGCGTATTTTGAGCGTGTTGGTAAAGTTCTTTATGCGGTTGTTGATGTTGTTTGTAGAGAGGAGGTTGTCAATGAGATGGTTTTGGAACTTGGCGAATCTTGAGAGCGCCTCGACATAGGCTTCGTCGGTGCGTCCGGCAGACAGGTCATAGCGATTGTAGACGGTGAGGTAGGCGTAGTAGAGATCCTTGAGTTCCTTCTTGCGGTCGCTGTCGCTGACACCGAAGCCCTCGCAGGCATTGACGATGGTGCGGTGCTGGCGTGCAATGGTGTCTTTGATAAGGTTGAAAGCGTTCTGCTGGATGGCATCCTGCCGTATGTGTTCGCGCTCGATGTAGTCATGGGCTCGTTTCAGCACGAAATCGGAGAGGGTTGAGAGTTTGGCGGCATAGATGTTATAATCCATCAAGTAGGTGTTGTCGTCCACCCATACTGTGTCGTTGCGGTGAGGGTAGTCATAGAGCATGATGCTCTGGAATGCCAGCACGCGGGCGTTGATGGCCACGCAGCTGTCGGCGAGTGCATGGTTGTCGCTGCCGATGCTGTCAAGGTAGCGCCGCACCACGGCGGTGTCGTCCATGAAGAGCGGATTGACACCGAAGGCAGGTGCGATGACCTTGACAGAAATCGGCCGTGCCTCCTGGGCAGACAGCCCCGAGAGCATGGCGGCAAAGAGTAGTGATAGTATGAGGATTGTCTTTTTCATTATCGGATTGCAAGATTATTCACCATAAGAGCTGCCGTCGAAGCAGTGAGTGCAGAGCCGTTCCTTAGGCAGGCCGATGGCATCGCAGACGGTGGCAAGGGAGTTGAATTTGAGCGTGTCGACACCGACAGTCTTGCGGATGGTCTCCACGAGGTTGGCGTACTGCTTTGAGGTCTCGTCGCGGTAAGCCTCCAGGTTGCGCACCTCTCCCCCCTCGAGTTCGGCGATCACCCGGCGGGTAATCAGTTCGTTGTCGGTCTTGGAAGTTGAGAAATTGAGATAGTTGCAGCCGTAGAGCAGCGGCGGGCAGCTGATGCGGACATGTATGTGTTTCACGCCGTTGGCATAGAGCATGCGCACCTGATCCCTGAGCTGGGTGCCGCGGACGATGCTGTCGTCGCAGAACACGACATCCTTTCCTTCGAGGACTTTGTGGGAGGGTATCAGTTTCATTTTGGCCACAAGGCTGCGCGACTCCTGGTCAACGGGCATGAAACTGCGCGACCAGGTAGGGGTGTATTTGAGGATGCCGCGCTTGTAGGGTATGCCTTTGCCGACGGCATAGCCAAGAGCCATGCCCACGCCGGAGTCGGGTATTCCCGACACATAGTCGGCTTCGATATCGTCGCTTTTCCCCATTGCTTCGCCCAGACGGTAGCGCACTTCCTCCGCGTTGATGTCTTCATACTCGACGGCAGGGAACCCATAGTAAATCCAGAGGAACGAGCATATCTGCATCTTGTCGCTGGGTTCGATGAGCTGGTGGATGCCGTCGTGGCTGATATGAACAGCCTCGCCGGGTTTGATGAAGTATTCGGTGCGGTAGCCGAGGTTCACGTAGCTGTTGGACTCGGAGGCTACTACATAATCCTTGTCCCGCCGCCCCACCACAAGCGGAGTGCGGCCATAGCGGTCGCGGGCGGCGATGATGCCGTCGTTGGTGAGAATGAGAAACGACACACTTCCCCGCACCTTCTCGTACACATTGGCAATGCCGTCGGTGAAGGTCTTGCCCTGTGTCACAAGCAAGGCGACCAGCTCGGTGGGGTTGGTCCGCCCCATGCTCAGCTCGGTAAACTGCTGGTTTTTGTCGAGACAAATCTTCTCAAGCTCACTCACGTTGTTGATACGTGACACCGTGCAGACGGCGAAGCGGCCAAGATGCGAGTTGCACACAATGGGCTGGGCATCGGTGTCGCTGATCACGCCGATACCTTTGTTGCCAAGCATTTCGTGCACATCATTGGCAAACTTGGTCTTGAACTGGGTGTTCTCGATGTTGTGGATGTTGAGGTGCATCACGCCGTTGTCGATGGTGCTGAGGCCCGCACGGCGGGTGCCGAGATGAGAATGATAGTCGGTGCCATAATAGAGCTCCGAAGCACAAGGTTTTTGGGATATTATTCCGAAAAGACCGCTCATGTTGTAAAAAGATTAAATTTATATATGTTAAATTATTAAATAAATACCAAAACCACAGCACATTACAAGAAATGCACCGTAATAAACATGCTGACAAAAATACAAGATTTTTTTTAATCTTCGCAAGCGAAGTTTTCAACAATTGTTGATTCGGTAACGGGAAACGGCGTCACTTCCCCGACAAGGGAGTCGTCGTAGGGCCGCTGCAGGCGGATGTAGTTGTCTGTCCATCCCTGCATCACGGGGTTGGCGGAGTCGCCGTGGCGGGTGTGCTCCCACAGCACGGTGCGTTCTTTCCCGGTCTGGCTTTGGATGAATGCACGGCGCATGGTGTTGGAGAGGGCTTGCAGCGCGGCACCCCGCTCCTTGCGGACAGCAACGGGAACCTTTTCCCCCATCTTCAAAGCCGCCGTGCCGGGACGGTCGGAATAGGGGAACACATGCAGGTATGAGATTGGCAACTGGCTGATGAAACGGACGCTTTCGTCAAAAGTCTTCTCGTCCTCACCGTTGAATCCGGCAATGACATCGGCCGCAATACAGGCATCGGGCATCGTCTTTTTGATATACTCGATTCGATTGGCATAGAGCGACGTATCGTAATGGCGGTGCATCATTCCAAGCACCTTGTCCGAACCCGCCTGCAGAGGGATATGGAAATGGGGGAGAAAGGCGCGCGACGAGGCGACAAAGTCCACTATCTCCTCGGTTATCAGATTGGGTTCGATGCTGGAAATCCGGTAACGGGCAATGGGTTCCACCGTGTCCAGCTGCCTCAGCAGGTCGATAAACGACTCTCCGTGACGGAGACCGAAAGTGCCGGTATTGACACCTGTCAAGACCACCTCGCGGGTGCCGCTGGCGGCAATCTCCCGCGCAACAGCAACAGTCTCGGCAATGGTTGCCGAGCGGCTGCGCCCGCGTGCAAAGGGAATGGCGCAATAAGTGCAGAAATAGTCACAGCCGTCCTGAATCTTAAAGAAAGTCCGCGTGCGGTCGCCTCCCGAATAACAGGGTTGGAAACTGACG
>JAEEGL011866459.1_pt1 | contig 13813 bp, 6 predicted proteins | sample 9134231 | NCBI WGS metagenome assembly JAEEGL01 (sample SAMN16246548, study PRJNA631951) | gut metagenome | biome: gut microbiome; feature: rumen; material: fiber-attached | host: Bos | place: Iran: Karaj | collected 2018-10 | reverse complement strand
CCGTCCTTGGTGAAGGAATAGTCGGCTCGCTCGCTGTCGGGGGCACTCGCGCCGCGATGGAACAATCCGCCTTGCGCGAAAGTCGTCATGCTCAGTCCGAGGACGATAGTCATTGTCATTATAAGCTTTTTCATCGTTTTATGTTTTTTTGTTGTTTATTCGACTTTTACTTTTTCTTTACCATGGCGGAATATGGCCAGGGCCATATTCCGCCATAGGCTATCGTCATCTCTTCACGACGATCTTCTGCACGCGCACGCTGTCGCCGTTGATCAGGCGGAACATGTACACGCCGGGGGCCGCGTCGATGGCCTTCGTCGTGGCGCCGCTGATGCGGTCGTTGCACAGGACGTGGCCCAGAACGTCGACCAGCTGCAGCATGCCGTCGCCCTCGTTGTTGATGACCCACACGCCGTTGCTGTAGAACGCGAAGGGAGCTTCACTGTTCTCTTCGCTGTCGTCACTGGCAGCGAACACGATCTTGAAGCGGCTCTCGTAGTCCGTCGTCTTGGCGTTGAAGGTATAGGTCGGGGTGGCCAGCAGGTCAATGTCGGCGCCCGTCATATTATCAATAAGGTGCAGGTAGTTGAAGTTCACATCCTCCGTGCTGAAGCTCAGCGTGTAGTGGCCGTTCTCCTCAGCCTTGAAGTTGACGGGCACTTCGCCTGCTGGCTCAACGTATACAACAGCGTAGTCCGTGCCGTCGACGGGGATGCTCACCCTCGTGTGGTTCGGGTCGAACTGGAACTTCTCCAGTGCCACTCCGTTGCCGAAGCGCAGGCGGGCGCGGTCGCCCGTGGCCGCGCGGCTGGCGCGCGACGCCACGTCAACGTTCAGGATGCCGCTGCGGCTGGGGGGGGCCGTCCGAGAGGCTGTCACCTGCTGGTTCGCGCCCGTGGCCTTCACCATGATGGCACCCGTCGGACTGACGGCGTTCGTGCTGCTCGCCGGCGTGAAATCATCGCCGTTGCCGTTAAGCACATAGTAGTTCAACTCGTTGTTATTACCGTCGTAGGCCGTCATGTAGGCGTTGCACACGAACGGGTTGCCGATGAGGTTCCATCCGTTGAAGCGCTCCGTGCCGTTGGCGGTGTAGCGCAGCGGGATGTTGTAGTTGCTGTTGCTCGGACGCACCGTGCCAACAGGCGTGGAGATGGTCGTGCCGTTCTGGCGGGCGTAGATGTAGCCAGAGATATAATTAGCGGGATAGCCGCTCGGCACGTGAGGAATGACTTCGCTTACAGAGTTGGTCACGCGCACCCATTCCTTCAGCTCGTTGTTGTTGTAGTGGCTGTAATCGAAGTAGTACAGGTCCTCATGGTCGTTTTGGTCCGCCGCGAAGATGCCCGTGAAGTTCGTCACTGCGCTCGTCACAGGAGACGTGTAGAGGATGTAGCCCTGACGCGTCTGTGCGTTGCCTGCGCCATAGGCCGTCACGTTTCTCTGCACCGTGGCAACCACGCCCGTGTTGTTGTGTTTCAGCTGCCCGCCGTCGGCGATGGTGATGGTGCCGCCACTGTTGATGGTGACGGTATTCGCCTCGGCTGTGCAGTTGGCCGGGATGATGGCGGCAGCCTCGATGTAGACATCGTCGCTGGCGCCAGGCTGGCCAACAGGCAGCCAGTTGGTCGGCACGTTCCAGTTACCTGCGTGGACGAAGGTCCAGCGGGCCTCGAAGTTGGCCACCACGTTGTGGTTGGCGTTCATGGTGACGGTGTAGGGGTTGGTGTTGCCATCCGCTGTGCCGTCGACGGTCCAGCCAGTGAACTGGTAGCCCGGGTTGGCATGTGCGGTAAGCGCGATGCTCTCGCCGTTGTGGTACGTACCGAAGCCAAGACGCACGTTGGCGCGGTCGTTGATTTTCTGAGCAGGAAGTGATGTGATGCTAGTAGGATCTATGGGGGTGTCTACGGAATAACGTGACCTACATGAATAACCGCCGCCCATCAACGTAGCCGTATTGGTGAATTTGAAGTTGATAAAGCTTGAGCCTTGCGTCATTTCATTGATGCCAATCATCAGGTTGGAGCCGGTGTAGTGGAAGGGCTTGTCGAGGACGATGGTGACCCAGCCTTCTGTGTTGGTGAGGTGCCATGTGCCGTCGAACACCTTGTCGTTGGCCGTTACCGCTTCCATGTCGCTGTTGGAACTCGAGAAGCTGGTGCGGCTCACGTTCTTCATGTAGACCTCGATGCGGTCGTCGGTAGTTGTGGCGCCACTGACGTTTCTGACATAGTAGCTGATGCTTGTGATGTAACCGTCGGCAACGCCGATTTCAGAGGCCAGATAGAGACATTCCTCGAATGAGTATGACGTTGAAGTCCAATAGGGGCTGGAAACGTTTTGCACGCCCGAGGCAGAGGGGTCGCCGACTTCCACTGCGCCGATGGTGCTCACCTGGTTCTCGGCGATGGTGATGTAGCCGCCTCCTATCGGTGTGGCATTGGTCGTAAGGGTCCTGTCAGGATCGAAGTGTGCCACCAAGCTGCGGTCGCCTGTCACCGTGAAGGTGTAATTGGCGTCGGTCGACACCGCTGTCGGATTGCCGGACTCATGCCAGTACTGGAACGAGTAGCCCGCGTTGGCCTGGGCCGTCACCGTGCAGGAGGCGCCTTGCAAGTAGTTGCCGCCGCCGCTCACTGTTCCCGTACCTGCCGGGTCGGCCGACACGGTGATGATGCGTACCGCCTGGGTGAAAGTAGCGTGAACCGTGACTGCGCTCGCCGGCATCGTGAACTGCTGCGAAGAGGTGATGTCGACGGCAGTGCCGCCGGCAGGCGTGTAGGTCAGCGTGCTGATGCCGTAGCCCGAGGCGGGTGTGACGGTCACCGTCACCACGTCGCCCATGTTGGCGGTGGCAATGCCCGAGCAGCTGCCGTTGCCGTCGTTAGTATAGGTGATGATGTAGTTGATGGCCGTGAACGTCGCGCTCACCGTCACGTCGCCTGCGGGCATCGTGAACTGCATCGACGAGGTGATGTCGACGGCAGTGCCGCCGGCAGGCGTGTAGGTCAGCGTGGACAGCTCGTAGCCCGTGTCCGCAGTGGCCGTCACCGTGACGGTGCTGCCATAGCTTGCCGTGGCGACGCCTGAGCAGCTGCCGTTGCCGCCGTTGGTGTAGGTCACATTATAGCTATTGGCCGTGAAGTTGGCCACCAGCGTGTGGGCTGCCGCGAGGTTAGTGATGGTATAGGTGGCATTGCTCGACACCACGTTGACGCCTTCAGTCCAGTTCAGGAAGGTGTAGCCCGTGGCAGCCGTGGCGATGAGGGTGACGGTGCTATTCGCGTTGCAGGCTTCTGTCACGTTGGTGCCAGGCGTGCCGTTGTTGATGCTCACCGTGCCGCCAGCGGTCGGGTCGGCCGTGGCGGTGACGTTGAAGGTGCTCAGCGTGGTGAACGTCGTGCTGGCCACGTCGCTCTCGCAGGTGCCGTTGCCGACGGCCTTCACGCGGAAGGTGTAGGCTGTGCCCATGCTGAGGCCGCTGAGGTTGACCGTGTTGGTTGAAGCGTTGGTCCAGTTGGCGCCGTTGTCGATGCTGTACTGCCAGCTGCTTTCGCCGTTGGCATTCCAGGTCACGGTGGCCGTGGTGAGGCCCGCGGTGGCTGTCACGTTGGTGGGTGCAGCAGGTTGGTTCACCGTAACCGTAACCGCCTTGGCTTCGGTTTCACACACCTCATTAAATATAGCCGTGATGCGCGCGTAGCCGTTGCTTTGGTTTCCGGTCATCGAGCCGCCGGCAGGGTTGGGCATCGTGGCGTTGCCGCCGATGGTCTGCGCATCGGTGAGATAGTAAGAAGAAGAGACACTGTATCCCGAAGGAGCGGAAGAGGCCGTGGAAGACGTCCACACATAGCCGGAGCCGCCGCAACCACCCTGGCTGTCAGAGGAACTATTGCTTGTCGGGATGGTTTGCGAGCCGCCGCCGCAGCCGCCGCCGTACCAGCCGCCGCCGCCTGCGCCGCCGTCGTATTGGGTGCTGGCACCGATGCCGAAGGCATATCCCGTGCCGCCACCAGTCTGCGTGCCACCGGTGGTGCCTGAATTGCTTCCTGTGCCGCCGGTAGTGCCGCCGCCGTAGCCGCCTTGCTCGCTGTCTTCGCCGCCGCCGCCGCCGCCGCCGGCCACCATAATTCTATAATAGAGCGAGGTGCCGTTCACGCGGATGTCGGTAGCGCCGCCACCGCCGCATGCGGGATCACTAGAATCTGTACCAAATGCAGTGCCGCCTCCATTCCAGCCGCCAGGTGCTGCCGTTGCGCTTTGTCTGTTGGAGGTTTGTCCTTGTCCACCAACATACACATAGACGCTGCTCACGCCAGAAAGGTTTTCGAGGGTACCCACAGAGTAACCGCCGTTTCCACCATATCCTCCGCTCGAATTGCCGTCCACTTGGCGGCCGCCGCCCTGGGCGCCCCAGACTTCCATCTTCAAAGCATCGGCACCAGAGGGGATGGTATAAGATTGCGAACCACCTGTGTAGTTGAACGTTGAATACTGTTCTCTGACGCTTTCTCTCACGGCCTTCACATAATAAGTAGTGTTGTCATACAGCACCGGAGTCGCCAGTGTTGCTCCAGTGGCCACAAGATTGGTGCATGAGGCATCGCTGTACCAATTGTATGTCACGCCTGTCAGTCCGGAAGCTGTCAGTGTGGCTGTATTGCCGCAGCTGGTGCTGTTACCCGACACGGCGATGCTACTTGCACTTGTTGAAGCGAAGTTGGCCACCAAAGTGCGGTTTGCCGTGACATCGAACGTATAGGTGGGGCTGGTCGACACCTCAGTGCCGCCTTCCGTCCAATTGACGAAACAGTAGTTGCTGTTGGGGGTAGCGGTAACGGTGCATCTTTGGTTAAGGGCGAAGGAGCCGCCGCCGCTGGCGCTGCCGCCAGTACCGGCCGACACGGCAACGGTCAAGGCTTTTCTCACTTCAATATTGTCGATAGCCGCCGGCGGGTTAGTACCGACGCTGCCGTCGTTTCTCCAGCAGAATGCCAACTTATAGTTGCCAGCAGTAACATTTTGTATTACCGTCTTCCTTTGCCATGCAGTCTGGTAGTTCAAGCCGCTGCTGCCATTCAAGTCAATCCAACCAGTGGGAGTGGTGAAATCAGAGCCATCGGTGAGTGTCGTAGAGGCAGGGACAAGACCCACGCGAATGTAGTCGCAGCAACTTTCGGCAAAGGCTCTCCAGTCGAATGAAATGGCATAGTTGGTGGTTTCGTCGAAATTGATGGTCTTGTAGGTCCAAACCGCACTAGCTGATGTAATATCGTATGTATTGTTAGAGCCGTCGTTGGAGATGAAGAGACCGTATGATCCGTTACGGGCACCAGCAGAACCGCGATACCACTTGTTGGTGCGAGAGCCGTTGACGAACTTCCATGTGTTGCTTTCGAAGGTCTCAGTGTAAGGAACCGCGACAGGGCTTTCCGAGAAGTTCGCCACCACGTTGTGGTGGTCGTTCATGGTGATAGTAGTAGTGTTGCCTGTTACAGTATTGCCGTCCACGGTCCAGTTGACGAATGTGTGACCGCTAGTGGCCGAGGCCGTGAGGGTGACAGTCGTTCCCGTTTCAAAGGCATAATTATGGTCGTTACTACAGTTAGTTCCAGAAGGATTCATGGAAAAACTTCCCATATTTATATCGTTCGAAGTAGCGTGAAGGATTTTGTATTCCGAGTCAACCATCATGGTCAACTTGATATGGTTGTTGCTTTGTACTGTTGTAAACGAATAAGAACTTGTGGGATTATAATTAGTGTCGTCGCTGTGTATTTGCATTGCTCTATTTTCCCCAGTACTATAGGTGGCAAAAGTGTGGCTGTTTTCATAAGCACCAGTGTTATCGTCCATCGTGATCATCAGGTACTTGCAAATGTCATCGTAGTTGAAAGGAGTATTCAAGGTGATGGTGTTCCATCCTGAGGTGAAGGTATAGGACCCGGAATAGACCTGAGTGCCAGGGTTAGTGTCGTATGACGACAAAGTGCTCGCTGTGGTCTTCTTCATATAGATGACGATACTTCTTGCGTAATTGCCACCATTATGAAAGAAACTGATTTTATTAATAGTGCCTGTACAACCGATTTCTGCTGGAGTATAGATTTGTTGTGACAAAGAGTAATTGAAGTACATCGCAGTGGGTAGATAACTACTTGTGCTTTGGCTAGATCCAATTTCAACTTCCGTAGAAGGGCAAGCACACGAGATGTCGGCGGCCCAACCACTCTTTACTACACTACCATCTGATGTGAACCTAAGGGTGAGGGCGCCTGAAGAATTAGTGGCTGTAACCGTGCCCGGGCTGGTGGTACCAGAATAAGTCCCAATCTGCGTAGCCGAGGTTGAAGTGCCGTCATAAATATAAAGTTTATCCCAACTGCTTTCTGTCTCAAAGCTCGTAAAGTTTAGCTGCACCTTGCAGCCTGATGTTTCTGGATAGATGGTGAGAGTTTTATCCTCACTGCTACTATAAGTACCGCTTGAGCCACCTGAATCGTATAAGATGCCATCACAGGTTGTAATAGAGCCGGTGGGCATGTTGTAAGCGCTGCCGCCGCCAACCAGGAATTGCAGCTCGGTGAGTTGGAAAACATTATAACCAGAACCAGTATTGGCTATGGCCGATACTTCGAAGCGGAAGTACTGGTATTCGGTGCTGTTGTTAAGATTGAAAGTGTAGTCCCGCAAGTTAACATCCTCCAGCCTGGTGTTGCTCGACTGTGTCTCAATGGTCGTCCAGCTGTCGCCCGAGTTTCTCTTGGCCTTGATGACCCAGCTTCTGGGGTTACGGCCTGTATAAGAAGAGCAATCGCCACCTGTGGTCATCACATAGCCCACAGGGATGATAGGCTGTGCACTATGGAATTCCACATAGATGGGGCTCCAGCTAGTAAATTGAGTGACACACCACTTGGAGTCCCCGCTCTTCACATTGTCTATCAGTTTAGCAGGACTTTGGCTGGATGCATAATGGGATGTGCCATTGTCGTATGTGTACGACGTGTAAACCGTTTGCGCCCATGCTCCGCTCGAGAACAGTGCCATGAGCAACATTAAGAGTAAAGTTTTTCTTTTCATGTTTGTGTGATTTAATTGATACTTTATTTTGTTTGATTTGTCTCTACTAGAATTTTTTTATATGTTATTTTGAAGATACTTGTCAAGGAATTGTTCAACGGTGATGTGCTCAATAGGAAAGTCATTAAAACCGTGTTTGTCACGTGTGAGAATGATGTCCGCATTGGCAGTAGTGGCTGAAAGGTATTGCACGGTGTCCTCAAAGTCGATGCTTTCAAGCGTGAGAGCTTGTTCGATGAGCGAGGCCTCAACAGGTGAAACACTGCATAGCTTGTAAAGGGAGCACATATTTGCATACAACTCATCCTTAGGGTAGTATTTACCTAAGAGGTAGAAAGCGGTAATGAAACTTTGGGCACAAACCACCAACTCCAATTTGCCCTTCATGGCCAAATCGAATAGGATGGTGGTGGGCAGATAATGCTCACGCGCTCTGTCAAAATAGTCTATGATGACATTCGTGTCAAGAAAAACTTTCATTTGTACTTTTCTTCCAAAATATTTGACAATTCAGCCTCATAGTCTCCGTAGATACTGTACCTCCTTTTGGGTGCCATGGCGAGAATTTCTGGAGACACTTCATAATCGTCCCACGAATGAGACGTTGGTTGAGCTTCCCTTTCAGAGTCCAAAGCCATTCTGATCAGGATAGCTTCAATCTGCTGCTGCATCCACTCGGCCATGTCCACGTCCTCGTCCATGTTTGCCCAAGCCCTATGGAGCAGGTTGTCGTTCACTTTTATACTTACTGTGCACATGCTTTTCTCCTTTCGTTTTTATGTCTCCCGAAGCCTTCGCTTGCAGCGCCTCGGCAGGTTGTCGTCGGCGACGGAGGGGAAGGCTTGGTTGTTATCGTTGTTTTTTTGTGTTTAACTGTTATTTAATTTATTGATTTTAAAATAATTGCTTAAAAAATTGCATAGTTTTCCGCTTCAAAGATACAAAAAAACAAGATGCTATACTAAATTATAGCACATAAACAAAAAAAAAAGGCGGCTAAGCCGCCTTTTTTCGTTTGCAATCACTTGCGCTTCTTCCCTATCAGGTAGGCACCGCCGAGGCCTGCAAGGATGACCAAGCCGCTGCCCAATGGCGCGGGCTGGTCGCCGGGGGTGTCGGGATTGTGGATCGGCAGCATAGGTGTCGGCTCACCCGTAGCGCCGTCCTTGGTGAAGGAATAGTCGGCTCGCTCGCTGTCGGGGGCACTCGCGCCGCGATGGAACAATCCGCCTTGCGCGAAGGTCGTCATGCTCAGTCCGAGGACGATGGCTGTTATTACTATGAGTTTTTTCATCGTGTTTAGGATTTTATTATTTGTTCGACTTTTATTTCGTTCTTTGGGTTTCGTTACTATGGCTTATGGCCTATAGCCTATGGCTTGCTGGCGTTGGGCCTTTCGGCCTTTGGGCTTTCGGCCAGTGGCTTATGGCTGCTTTCTACTAAGGAGAGGCTTGTGCCTCGGTGGAAGCAGCCATAGGCCATTAGCCATAGGCCATCGTTATCTCACTACAATCTTCTGCACCTTCACGTTATCTCCGTTAATCAGGCGCAGCATGTAGACGCCCGGCGCCGCGTTGATGGCCTTCGTCGTCGCGCCGCTGATGCGGTCGGTGCTCAGCACGTGGCCCAGCACGTCGATCACCTGAAGGGTGGCGTCGCCTTCGTTGTTGATCACCCACACGCCGTTGCTGTAGAATGCGAAGGTCCCTGAGCCTGTCGAAGGGCCGTCAACATCACTGGCAGCGAACACCAGCTTGAAGCGGCTCTCGTAGTCCGTCGTCTTGGCGGTGAAGGTATAGGTCGCTGGTCCCTGAGCCTGTCGAAGGGCCAGTAAGTCCACATCGGCGCCCGTCATATTATCAAAAAGGTGCAGGTAGTTGAAGTTAGCCTCTTCCATTACGAAGCTTAACATGTAGCTGCCATTCTCTTCAGCCTTGAAGTTGACGGGCAGATAGCCCACAGGCTCGGCGTTGACAATGGCGTATTCTTTGCTTTCCTGCGGCACATACAGCTTGGAGTCCTTGTTGAGGATTTGGAACTTGGGCAGCTCTTGTCCTCCGTTGAAGTTGACGATGGCGCGGTCGACGACATTGCCTTTCGTGTCATCCTTGCTGACGTTGAGGACCAGTCGGGCATTCTTCTTGGAAGGTGCTGTGGTGCTGAAGGTCATGGTTTCACCGTCGGTGTCGGCGATGACGAAGAGGCCTTCCATAGGCTCCACGTAGTTGCGTTCGGCAGGAATGATGCGGTCGCCGGTGCTATTCATGACATAGAAGGAAGTTTTGCTCGGGTAGGCTCTCACGTGGAACGGGTTGCCCACGAGGTTCCAGCCGGCGAATCTATAGTTGTCGTTTCTGGTCAGGGTGACCACACCGTTGCCGTTATAGAATGTGCCCGTGAAGGTTAGGGTTACATTATTTATATTGGCGTAGAGGTAGCCCGTGCCGTTGACCATATTGGTGAAAGGATGGGTGTTGTTAGGTTGAATATAGTTGATCCATTCCAAGGTGGCATTGCCAGTGGGGCCGTTGTTACCCGTTTGGTCAAACATATAGAAGTTGTACGTGTTGCTGGTGAGGTTGGTCACGCTGGTGGCAGCGATGGAGCCTTGCATGGGCGAGGCGATGAGGTAATAGTTTGCCCTGCCGCTTAAGCCTTGGTTGCCGAAGCCGGTGATGTTCAAGGTGCACTGGTCTTGCGTGTTGAACGTCGTGCTAGCCGTGCTGCTCTCACAGGTGCCGCTGACGGCCTTCACCTCGAAGGTATATTGGGTGCCCATGGTGAGGCCCGTGAGGTTGACCGAGGTGCTGTTGGTGGTGGTCCAAGTGCTGCCGTTATCGATGCTGTAGCTATAGCTGCTTGCGCTGCCACTCCACGACACCGTGGCGCCGGTGCTGGTGATGTTGCTGGCTGACACGTTGGTGGGAGCGGCAGGTTGGGTCACCGTAACGGTGACTGCCACGGTCGCTGATTCACATTCTTCGTTAACGTATGCCGTGATGCGGGCGTAGCCATTGCCTTCGCGACCCGTCATGGTGCCACCATTCGGGTTGGGCATTGAGGCGTCACCAGCGATGGTTTGAGCATCGGTGAGTATGGCATTCACATGGCCTGAGCCGCCGCCACCGCCGCGGTCATCATCACCGCTGCCATCAGGATAGGAGCCAGCACCGCCATACCAGCCGCCGCCGCCAGCACCTGCATAGCCAGAGCTTGCGTTAAAACCTTTTCCTCCTTGTCCGAAGGAACCTTGAGTGTTAGTGTTACTGCTGCTACCGGTACCACCAGCTGTCTGAGTGCCGCCTTGGCCGCCAGAGCCATAGTTTGCTGTCGTGGTTCCTCCCGTCTCGCCGCCGCCGTACATGCCTGTTTTATTTGTTGCTCCGTCAGAGCCACCGCCGCCAGCCACTACCAACACATCGTTTTGATAGGATGAGAGCGATGACAAGAGGCCGCTACGGGTGGCAATATGCGTGGCACCGCCACCACCGTTATAGGTGTCACGGCTGCCGCCGCCGTTGTAACCACCGGATGTTCTGCCAGTGTTGCCTGAGCCACCTACATAAACATACAAGTTTTGAACGCCGTTCAAATCACTTAATGTGCCAATAGAATAGCCGCCTTTCCCACCATAGGTACTGGAGGAACGGTAGCCGCCTTGTGCGCCCCACACTTCCAGTTTCAAAGATTCAGCACCTGCGGGAACGTTATAGGTTTGCGCAGAACCTGTATATTGGAACACGCTCTCCTGTTCTATTGTTTCGCTTTGTTTAACTGCCTTCACATAGTAAGTGATGTTGTCAGTCAGCGTTGGGGTTGTGTATGTTGAGCCACTTGCTACCAGATTGGTGCATGCCGCATCGCTGTACCAGTTGTAGGTCACGCCTGTCAATCCTGAGGCGGTCAGCGTGGTGGAATTGCCGCAAGCAACAGAAGTTCCTGAAACAGTAATGCTATTTGCATCCAATGAAACGAAGTTGGCCACCAAATTACGATTTCCTGAAACAGTGAAGGTATAGGAAGAGATTGTTGAGACTTCCGTGCCATTCTCTGTCCAGCTGCTAAAGCAGTAGCCGCTATTGCTGGAAGCCGACACGGTAATAGAAGTGCCACCGAGATATTGGCCGCCTCCAGTGACGATGCCACCATCCGATGGATTGGCTGTAGCATTGATAGTGTAAGGAGTGTTTGCGTAGATGATGGTATTATTGTCAGTCATCCCCAATGTGTAGGGGTTGCCGCTATCCGTGAGGGTGCCATTGTCGGTGTGGTAGCCATAACTGCTGCCGCTCAAATTGAGGCTCACATTTTCGTTATTAGCGGCATAAAGTATATTGTTGAACTTGATGCCCGTGCCGTAGCCCACGATGGTGCTCGTTTCGGGTGTGTAGCTTGTGGGGTTGCCAGCGTTAGCCACGGTGATGCCCGAGGCCCCCGTGATGCTGTGCATCAGTTTGCCTTGCGTCCAACCGGTACCACAAGTTTGGGTGTAGTAGCAATTGTTGAAGGTGCCACCGTTGCGCGAGAAGTTGGCGCTGTTGCCAGTGGCATAATCGAATGTGATTGCAGTAGGGGCGAAAACGCAGTTGTTGAAGGTGGCGGTACCTGATTTCCAACCCACAAAACCGCCACAATAGTTGGTGCTTGAACCCGTGATGGAACCCGTGAAGGCACAGTTGTTCATAGTGGTGGTGCCTCTGATTTCGGAGAAGAAGCCGCCGTGGGTGCCATCACCGTCGGTCAGCGAGTTGATGGTGACATCGCTGACGCAGTTGGTGATGGTGCAAGTGCCAGCGGTATAGCCAGCCAAACCAGCAGCGCCCTTGCCCGAATTCTGTGTGACGGTGCCTGTGGTCTTCAGGTTCTTGATGGTAGCGCCGTCGATAACGCGGAAGGGGGCGGTATAGTACCAAACACCAGAAAGTTCGCCACTCGTCAAATTGACATTTAGGGTATGCCCTTGTCCGTCGAAAGTGCCTTTAAAGGCATAATTATAAGTTGATTCGCCCGTGGTAACGCCCGCCATGGTGGTCACTGCGGTGGTGATGTCGTTCATGAGTGTCACCGTTTCGCCGCTGTAGCTGTGGCCGCTGTTCACTGCGGCGCAGAAGGCTTCCCAATCGGTAACAGTGTAGATTTCGGTAACAGGGGTCAATACCAGCTTGTAGTCTTCGCTTTCTCCATTGTAATAACTGCCGCAAGGATCGCTTGGGGCACTTGTATTAAAGTCTGCTAATATGCGCACTCTATATTCACCAGGAGGCGTGTTTGCTGGGATGGTTAACGTCCCGGTATATGGGCTGTTTGCATAACTACTTGTTCCGAAGACCTTATCGGAAGAAGTAAGTCCGTTCCCATCAAAATCAACCCACATTGCATAACCGAATGTGGCAGACGATGTCCCATTGCAAGTGATTTGGCAAGAAAGCGCATCGCCAGGAGAGGCTGTGATGGTCTTGGTATTGTAGTAATCATTATTTTGATGGGCAGTGCCAGAAGTAGGGTTCTCCAGCAAGGTGGTGCTGCCTTTTGTGACCTTAAAGTTGGAAATATAATAATTGCTACTGCCAGACCATGTCGGAGCGCTTTGGCCAACCAGGAAATGAAGCTCGGAGAGTTGGAACACGCCGCCGCTTTGGATGGCCGACACCTCAAAGCGGAAGTATTTGTAAGCCGTGTTGCTGGAGTTGTTGCAATTAAATGTATAAGGCGTGTAATTCACGTTCTCCATGGTGGTGTTGTTGCTCTCGCTGGCAATGGTGGTCCAGCTGTCGCCCGAGTTCACCTTGGCCTTGATGACCCAGGTTTTCGGGTTACGGCCATGATTACTAGAGTTGTCATTGGCCGTAGTGAGCACATATTGCACTGGAATGATAGGTTGCGCACTGTTGAATTCCATGTAAATTCCATTGAACGTGTTGTTATTGTGAACGACACACCACTTGGTTCCAGTGTTATTGTCCACAAGCTTGTCATAACCTTCGCCGGATTGCCCACTGTCACCTGCAGTGGCCGTGTAGGAGTGATACTCCGTTTGCGCCCAGGCGCCTGAAGAGATCAGTGCCATGAGCAACATTAAAAGTAAGGTTTTTCTTTTCATGTTTTTGGAGTTTAATTGATACATTATTTTATTGATTTAAAATTTAAAGATTTAAAGATTCAAAGATTTCAAGATTGGCTTTTAGCTGTTAGCCGTTAGCTTGGTGGCGGCTGAGCTTAGGGCTTATGGCTGTTAGCTTATGGATTTTCATTATTTCAGGATTTCAAGATTTCAGGATTTCAAGATTTCAAGATTTGAGGATTATGATTTAGATTCTTTTTCATGCATGTTTTGGGCGTGGCAGGCATCCACGATGGTTATGGTGTCGTCATCGATGGTGTAGGCGAAGTACCACTTGTCGGTGTTGGCCATGTGGTAGTTGGCCCAACGTGTCAACGTAGGTTGGCGCCTGAGAAGGGTGCGCTCAATCTTATACATCGAGAACACAGCGTTTTGCACATCGCGTTTCAAATCCTCCTTGTCGTAGGTGTGACGGTACTTTTTCGCCACGTTGCTATAAAACGTGAAAATCTTCCGGGACGCACGAGGCTTGACGATATATTTGTAATCAACCGTTTGCATAGATGTCGTCAATTTCCTCCATGATGAGGGAGTACAGCTGTTCTGGCGTCATATCCTTCTTAAGCGCCTTCCTCCGGTTTTCGGCCCGGCTGTGTAAGTCATCTT
>JAEEGL011865617.1_pt1 | contig 13813 bp, 14 predicted proteins | sample 9134231 | NCBI WGS metagenome assembly JAEEGL01 (sample SAMN16246548, study PRJNA631951) | gut metagenome | biome: gut microbiome; feature: rumen; material: fiber-attached | host: Bos | place: Iran: Karaj | collected 2018-10 | reverse complement strand
GGGCTTGTGCTTTGCGGAAAATGATGGTATGATGCTGAAGAAATAAGGAGGGAGCAAAAGGCCCTCCTTGTGCTCTTGCGAAACCATGAGAGGAGATTAGCATGAAGAGTTTCAACCTGAAGAACCTTGGGATCTTCAATACGGCTGCCATCTACCGCAACCTGACGCCCGCCGAGCTGACTGAAGAAGCCCTGATGACTGAAGACTGTGCACTGAGCGAGACCGGTGCTCTGGTCGTGACTACCGGCAAGTACACCGGACGTTCCCCGGAGGATAAATTCATCGTCGACGTCCCGAAAGTACACAAAGAGATCGCTTGGGGCAAGGTCAACCGCCCGATCTCGCTGGAAAAATACAATGCCATCCGTGCCAAAATGGTGGCGTATCTCCAGAATCAGGTCCTGTACGTATTCGACGGCTTTGCCGGCGCGGATCCCGTGGCGACGAAGAAATTCCGTATCGTCAATGAACTGGCCAGCCAGAATCTGTTCATCCATCAGCTCCTGATCCGTCCGACGGAAGAGCAGCTGGAGAAGTTCGGCAAACCCGATTTCACCATTATCGTGGCCCCCGGCTTCCAGTGTGACCCGAAGGTCGACGGCGTGCACAGCGAAGCGGCCATCCTGGTCAACTATCCGGGAAAAGAAGTCCTGATCGCGGGTTCCGCCTATGCGGGCGAGATCAAGAAGAGCGACTTCTCGGTCATGAACTATCTGATGCCGAAGGAGGATATCCTCCCGATGCACTGCTCCGCCAATATGGATCCCGAGACCGGCGAGACCGCCGTGTTCTTCGGCCTTTCCGGCACCGGCAAGACCACCCTGTCCGCCGATCCGAACCGCAAACTGATCGGTGATGACGAGCACGGCTGGTCCGAACGCGGCATCTTCAACTTCGAGGGCGGCTGCTATGCGAAGTGCATCAATCTGAAGGAAGAAAACGAGCCTGAGATCTACCACGCGATCCGTTTCGGTTCGCTGGTCGAGAACGTGATCATGGATTATGAAACACGCAAGCTCGACTTCGATGATGCCTCACTGACCGAGAACACCCGTGTGGGCTATCCGATCGAGTTTATCGACAACGCGCAGATCCCCGGCGTGGGCGGTATTCCGAAGGTCGTCCTGTTCCTGACCGCCGATGCGTTCGGCGTTCTGCCTCCGATCTCCAAGCTCAGCCCCGAAGCGGCCATGTATCACTTCGTGACCGGTTTCACTTCCAAACTGGCCGGTACGGAACGCGGCGTCAAGGAACCTCAGCCGACTTTCTCCACCCTGTTCGGCGAACCTTTCATGCCGATGGATCCCCAGGTCTATGCGAAGATGCTGGGTGACAAGATCGAGAAGTACGGCACCAAGGTTTATCTGGTCAATACCGGCTGGTCCGGAGGCCCTTACGGTGTCGGCTCCCGCATGAAGCTGTCTTACACCCGCGCGATGGTCACCGCGGCCCTGAACGGTGAACTGGAGAAGGCTGAGTACAAGCATGACGACGTCTTCAATCTGGATATCCCGCAGAGCTGCCCGAACGTTCCGTCGAACATCATGAATCCCCGCGACACCTGGTCCAGCAAGAAAGCGTACGACAAGGCCGCGAAGGATCTGGCGAAGATGTTCCAGGACAACTTCGCAAAGAAGTATCCGAATATGGCGAAGGAGATCGTCGAAGCCGGCCCCAAGGCCTGATCGCGCGGTACCGGAGCCGAAACGTTCCCGGGAGAATTGCTTCTCCCGGGAACACAGAAAATAACTGAATAGTCCAGGGGTGCCGAAAGGCTGAGATCAAACCCTCCGAACTTGATCCGGGTAATTCCGGCGAAAGGAGACATTATGTCAGAACTCTTATTTGTGTCGCACGTAAACGACTGGGATGAAGTCGTTTACACACCTACCACGCTTGGCTACGCGGTGATCGTCGCTCTGTGCGTGCTGTTCCTGGCCGCCGCCTTTGTGCTGGCCCGGAAAACGGTCGGCAGAAACATCACCACGCGCCAGATCGTCTTTTCCGGCGTGGCGATCGCGCTGGCCACGGTCCTTTCCGGCGTCAAGATCTTCAAGATGCCCTGGGGAGGGTCCGTGACGCTCTGCAGCATGCTGTTCGTTACGCTGATCGGATTCTGGTACGGTCCAGCTGCCGGCCTTCTGACCGGTGTAGCGCACGGACTGCTGCAGCTGGTTCTGGGGAGTGCGGTCTACAGTCTGCCGCAGCTGATCGTTGACTATCCTCTGGCTTTCGGCGCGCTCGGCCTTTCCGGCTTCTTCTGGAAAGCAAAGCACGGCCTGGTCAAAGGGTATCTGGCCGGTGTGGCGGGAAGGTATGTATTCTCCGTCCTGAGCGGCTGGATCTTTTTCGGGATGTATGCCTGGGAAGGCTGGGATCCGCTGCCCTACTCGCTGGCCTACAACGCCGCCTATATCGCTGCGGAAGCAGCCATTACGCTGATCATCATCGCCCTGCCTCCGGTGGAAAAGGGGCTGATAGAAATAAAGAAGATCGCACTCGCCGAGAAATGAGTGCATGGGAGATTGAATGGAAAACGAGAACCTCGAACGCATGTCGCACGTGATCTATGAGACCGGTGAAGTCGGCCACGTGATCATGGACGATGATATCATAGCCGTTATCGCGGGCCTTTCGGTCCGCGATATTCCCGGCGTTGCCAAACTGACCGACCTGGCTTCCATGGACAAGTCCAGAAAGGTAAACGCCCGTTCGTTCGGCAAAGGCGTGGCCGTCCGTCTGGAAGACGGTGTCGTAGGGGTCGATCTGTGCCTGAACGTGCTGTACGGCTACAATATCCCCGAGGTCGCTGCCGAGGTGCAGAACAAAGTGTCCCGGTCGATCGAGAATATGCTCGGCCTTCCGGTATCCACGGTCAATGTCAGCGTAGCCGACATCCAGATGGCCTGAGGAGCGGGAGAGTGTTTCATGAAACTGAGACCCGAAAAGATTCGCGAATACGCGTTTGAGCAACTGTTCATCAGTACCTTCTGCGACGGGGAACAGGCGGAAGAAGAACGCAGCAACTTCCTGGCCGACCGGGATCTTCAGCAGGAACTGGAACTGATCGGCGATCAGGAACTGACGGAGTCTGATGTGGCCGCCCTCAAGGAACGCTGCGACCGCGTGCTGGCCGTTAAAGACGAACTGGACCGGTCTATCGACGGGGTTGCCGTTAACTGGAAGACCAGCCGCATGTCCCGCGTGGACCTTTCCATCCTTCGTCTGGCACTGTTCGAGATGCGCTATGACGATCGGATCCCTCTCAAAGTCGCTATCAATGAAGCGGTCGAACTGGCCAAGAAATACGGCGGTGACGATTCGCCCGCCTTCATCAACGCGATCCTCGGCAAATTGGCCGCCAATCAGAACGTATGACCAGACAAAACCCCCTGTATACCGTGGGGCAGATCAGTCATTATATCAAAGATCTCTTTGCCCGGGACTTCCTTCTGCGTACGCTCAGCGTGGAGGGCGAGGTGTGCAACCTCAAATACCACTCCTCCGGGCATATTTATTTTACTCTGAAAGATGAAACAGCTCAGATCGCGGCTGTTATGTTTGCTGGAAGCCGTGCTTCCGGACTGAATTTCCGTCTGGAGAACGGGCAGAGCGTCATTTGTACAGGTATGATCTCCGTGTATGAACGGGATGGGAAATACCAGCTGTACGTCCGCTCATGCGAACAGTCCGGGACAGGAGAACTTTACCGCCGTTTTCTGCAGCTGAAAGACCGTCTGGATGCGGAAGGCCTTTTTCTGCCGGAGCATAAAAAGAAGATCCCTCCGTACGCGTTCCGGATCGGGATCGTGACCGCCTCCACCGGTGCGGCGCTGCAGGATATCCGGAACATTGCCGCACGGCGGAATCCGTCCGTGAGCCTGATCCTCTGTCCGGCCCTCGTCCAGGGCAGCGGTGCTGCCCCTTCGATCGTATCCGGCATCCGGACCCTCGACCGAATGGGGCTTGACGTGATCATTGTCGGACGCGGCGGCGGCTCGGCGGAAGATCTATGGGCTTTCAACGAAGAGATCGTGGCGAGAGCCATTTATGAGGCCGAAACACCGATCATATCCGCCGTCGGACATGAGACTGATTTTACGATCGCGGATTTTGCTGCGGATCTGCGGGCGCCGACTCCTTCGGCAGCTGCGGAGCTGGCGGTTTTTGACCGGAGCGAGCTTGCCTCGGCGCTCGATCAGAAATCACGCCTCCTGCATCTGGCGGCAGATCGGAAGCTGTACGATTTACGGCACGTTCTGACCCTGCGGCGGAGAGAACTCGATAGGCGGAGTCCCGAGGCACACCTGGCGGAACAGAAGCACAGGCTGGCGATGGCTGCCGAACGGATCGGGCAGATCCCCCGGATCAAAACGGAAGAAGCACGCAGACATCTGACGCTCAGCGGAGACCGGCTGCGTGTCAGGATGAGAAGCCGGATGGATGCCGCCGCACAGGCGGTGAGGATCCGGGCGGCCGCTCTGGAAGGCAGGTCTCCTCTTGCCAGACTCAGCGGCGGATTCGTTTACGCGGAAACAGCAGATAGCAGACCGCTGCGCTCCGTACGGTCCGCAGGGCCGGGAGACAGCATACGGCTTACCCTTACGGACGGAGAACTGCTGACAGAGGTGCGGGAAGTGATCCCCTCGGAGGAAGAAAGATGAATGATACCGAAAAGCAGACAGCGGATATGACGGTGGAAGAAGCTTTGAAAAAGCTGGATGCGATACTGGCTGAGATGGATAAAGAAGATCAGACCCTGGAGGGAAGCTTCCAGTCATACCGGGAAGGTCTGGAACTGATCCATTTCTGCACTTCCAGGATCGAAGCGATCGAGCAGAAGCTCCAGGTGCTGGAAAACGAATACGGGAGCAGTCATGAGTGAGAAGGGTTTTGCTTCCGCAGAACTGAGCCGGATGATCGCCGGGTTTCTCCCGAAACAGGAAGGACCGGCCGAAAAGCTGCTCTCGGCCATGTACTACAGTGTGATGAACGGCGGGAAGCGCCTCCGTCCGAATCTGATGGCAGAGATGTATCTGCTGCTGGGCGGGGAAGAAGACTGCATCCGTCCGTTTATGGCTGCCATCGAGATGATCCATTCCTATTCGCTGGTCCACGACGATCTGCCGGCCATGGACAACGATACCCTGAGACGCGGAAAACCGACGACCTGGAGCGTGTACGGAGAAGATTTCGGCATTCTGGCGGGTGACGGCCTCCTGACCTACGCGTTTGAAACGGCGGCAAAGGCCTTTGCCATGACGGATCATCCGGAACGCTGCGCCCGGGCGCTGGCCGTTCTGGCGGAGAAAGCAGGCCCCTCCGGCATGGCGGGCGGTCAGTCCGTCGACGTCGAATGGACCGGAAAAACCATGACGCCGGAGACGCTGGATTTTATTTACCGTCTGAAGACCGGGGCTCTGATCGAAGCTTCCCTGATGATCGGGGCGATCCTGGCCGGAGCCGATGAGGAAACGGTCGGAAAAGCCGAGCGCCTCGGGGCGGCCGTAGGCTACGCCTTCCAGATCCGGGACGATATCCTGGGAGCCGTCTCTACCACGGAAGAACTCGGAAAAACCGTCGGACTGGACGAGCAGAATGGTAAAACGACTTACGTTACCCTTTACGGGCTTGAAGCGGCACAAATGAAAGTGCATGAGCTGACCGATGAAGCCGAAACGCTCCTGAAGGAACTGTCAGACGGGCGTCCGTCCGCGGTACTTTCGGATCTGATCGCCTCGTTGGCAGACAGAAATAACTGATTTGACGGCGGTCCGGGCCGTCAGGAGCCATCCATGATCCTGGAAACCATTAACCAACCGAATGATATACACCATGTCGCGCCGTCGGATTACCGCACTCTGGCGTCGGAGATCAGGCAGTTTCTTGTGGATAAAGTCAGCAGCCACGGCGGGCATCTGGCTTCCAATCTGGGAGCGGTCGAACTGACGATGGCACTTCATATCGTGTTTGACCTTCCGAAGGACAAGATCATCTTTGACGTAGGGCATCAGTGCTATACGCACAAACTTCTGACGGGCCGGCGGGACGGTTTTGACCGTCTGCGCGAGAAGGACGGGCTCAGCGGCTTTCCCAAAAAAGAAGAAAGCGCCTGCGACATCTTTGATACCGGCCACAGTTCCACCTCCATTTCCATGGGCCTAGGACTCGTCCGCGCACGCGATCTGAAAGGAGAAGATTACGCGGTCGTCTCGGTGATCGGAGACGGATCGCTCACCGGCGGACAGGCCTATGAGGCTCTGAACAACGCTTCACGCCTGCGCCGCAATTTCATCATCGTTCTGAACGACAACAATATGTCGATCTCCCGCAATATCGGCGGTGTTTCCCGGGCTCTGCAGGATCTCCGAACGGCGCCCGCCTACAATACCCTGAAGGAGAACGTCCGCCAGTCTCTCGAAAAGATCCCGGATGTGGGCGACCAGCTGGTCCGGAATATCAGCCGGGCCAAGACAGGTCTGAAACAGCTGGTGATTCCCGGAATGCTCTTTGAGCAGATGGATATCACGTACCTCGGACCGATCAACGGGCACGATACTGCCGCGATCGCCGACGCCCTTCGCGACGCCCGCCGCCTGAACCGGGCCGTTGTCGTCCATGTGGTGACGACCAAAGGGAAGGGATACCGGCCTGCCGAGCAGGACCCGGAACGTTTTCACGGGATCGGCCCTTTCAATATTGAAAACGGCCGGACTTCGCTGTCTTCCGAAGCAACGTTCACGGATTACGCGGGCGCCGGACTCTGCCGTCTGGCAGAAAAGGATCCGTCCGTGGTCGCCGTGACGGCAGCCATGCCCCTCGGGACAGGACTCTCGGAGTTTCGCAGGAAGTATCCATCCAGATGCCTGGACGTCGGGATCGCCGAACAGCACGCGGTATCGTTCGCGGCCGGTCTGGCGGTCGGAGGCCTGAAGCCCTATGTCTGTATCTATTCTACCTTCCTGCAGCGTGCATACGATCAGATCGTCCACGATGTCTGTCTTCAGAAGGCTCCGGTCACGCTCCTGATCGACCGCGCCGGCCTGGTCGGAGCGGACGGAGAAACTCATCAGGGAATGCTGGATATCGGTTACCTCCGTACCGTTCCCGGTCTGACCGTTGCTGCCCCCCGCGACGGACACGAACTGCTGCAGATGCTCTTTTTCTCGGCTCGTTTCGGAGGCCCTTTGGCCATCCGCTATCCCCGGGGAGCAGCCGGGAGGAATATCTTCCCGGAATCCCGCTGCCGGATCGAAGCCGGAAAGGCCGAGGTACTGATCAAGGGAAGCGGTATCCTTCTGTTTGCTGCCGGGAATATGGTCGGAACAGCCCTGGAGACCGCAGAGATCCTGCGGCGTGCCGGTCTCGATCCCACCGTGGTCAATGCGCGGTTCCTGAAACCTCTTGACCGGGATCTGCTCGTGAGTCTGGCCGGCTGCCATTCCCTGATCGCCGTACTGGCGGAAAACAACCGGAGCGGCGGACTCGGAGAAGCGGTGGCCGGGCTGAGCATGGAAGAATCCCTCGGCTGGCGCGTGCTGGAGACCGAGCCGGAAGACAGCTTTATTCCGCAGGGAACGGCTGCGGAGCAGCGTCAGATGCTGGGGCTGACAGCCGGACAGATCGCGGAGAAGATCCTGCGGGAACAGAGAGGCGAAGCATGAAAAAGCGGCTCGACCAACTGGTTCTCGAAAACGGGCTTGCGCCTTCCCGGGAGCAGGCCAAGGCTCTGATTATGGCCGGGAGCATCTTTGTGAACGGGCAGAGAGAAGACAAGGCCGGCAGTCTTTTCACAGAGGATGCGGAGGTCGTACTGGCCGGAAAGGCCCTTCCCTACGTGAGCCGCGGCGGTCTGAAGCTGGAGAAAGCGCTTCAGGTATTCCCGATAGAGCTTAGCGGGAAGGTCTGTATCGATATCGGAGCCTCCACCGGCGGTTTTACCGACTGCATGCTGCAAAACGGTGCGATGAAGGTCTATTCGGTCGACGTAGGTTACGGTCAGCTGGCCTTCAAGCTCCGCCAGGATCCTCGGGTCAACTGCATGGAGAAGACCAATATCCGTTTCGTAACACCGGAAGATATAGGAGAACCTGCCGATTTTGCGTCTGTCGACGTCTCATTCATTTCCCTTCGTCTGGTCTTTCCTCCTATGGCTGCCCTGCTCAGAGACGGAGGCGAGGCCGTTTGCCTGATCAAACCCCAGTTTGAAGCCGGACGGGAGAAAGTCGGCAAGAAGGGGGTCGTCAGAGACCCGGCTGTCCACGAGGAAGTGATCCGCGCGGTCATGGAAGAAGCTGCTCAAAGCGGTTTCCAAATACTGGGGCTGGATTTTTCCCCCATCAAAGGCCCTGAAGGGAATATCGAATACCTTTTGCATCTTCGAAAAGACCGTGACCGATCGCACGGAGGGGAACTTCCTTCCCCCGTATCCGTCAGATGCCTGGTGGAACGGTCGCACCTGGAACTCTGAAGTTTCCCGGAAAGGAGCTGATATGCGGCGTTTTTTTCTGATCAGCAATGTGAACCGCGACCCGGAATACCGGGTGCGCAACCACGCCTGTGAGTATCTCACCGAACGCGGAGCCGATTGTGTCTGCCGCAAGGGCCCTGAAGACAAGCTCCCCTCAGAGACGGAATGTGTGGTCGTATTCGGCGGTGACGGGACCCTCCTGCGGGTCGTGCGCCAGTATGCCGACTCACCGGTAGCTTTCATCGGGATCAACACCGGCTATATCGGCTATCTCACGGAAGGAAACATCGACAAGACCGATGAGATCCTGGATAGCCTTTTGAAAGACGAATACCTGATGGAGAAGCGAATGATGCTGCAGGGCCAGCTTTTCCGGGACGGAAAACCGTTCGGAAGAGCCAGGGCTCTCAACGATATCGTGATCGGCCGGACACATTCGATGAAGATCATCCGCATGAACGTGTACGTAAACGGTCAGTTTCTCTGCCAGTACCGGGCCGACGGGGTCATTATTTCCACTCCGACCGGCTCTACAGCCTATAATTTTTCCGCGGGCGGTCCGATCGTGGAACCGACGGCCCGTCTGTTCGTCATGACTCCTATTTCCTCTCATTCCCTGAACAACAGGAGCCTTGTCCTCGCGCCGCAGGATCATATTGCGGTGGAGATCGTGCACGACATGCACTATGCCGTGAACGCGACGGAGTTCGAGGTCTTCTTTGACGGAGAAGACCCGATCCCGCTTCAGTCGGGAGACCGGATCGAAGTGACGCAGGCTTCCGCCTATATCAGGATCCTGAAACGGAGCGAGCGCAGCTTCGTGGAGACCCTGCGCATCAAGATGTCGGACTGAGGAACCGCTATGCTGATCAACCTGCACGTTACCAACTTTGCCCTGATCGAGGAGGCCGAGATCGACTTCACGCCGGGGCTCAACATTCTTACCGGTGAGACAGGAGCCGGCAAGTCGATCCTGATAGACGCCGTTTCCGCCGCGCTGGGCCTGCGGACCGGCCCCGAGGTGATACGCCGCGGTGCTGATCACGCCTATGTCGAACTGGTTTTTTCCGTTTCGGAAGAGGACCGGAAAGAAAAACTGCGCGAAATGGATATCAGTACCGAATACGACTGCATAGTCGTTTCGCGGAAGATCCTCCCCGGGAGGAGCATCCACCGGATCAATGATGAGACGGTCACTTCCCAGACCGTCCGCCGGGCTACCGAGCTGCTGCTGGATATCCACGGCCAGCACGAGCACCAGTCCCTGCTGAAGCCTTCCGCGCAGAGGCGTTTTCTGGACCAGTTTGCCGGTCCCGCCTGTCTGGAACTGAAGAGGCGGACAGCTTCCGCCTATGAAAAGCGGGAAGCCGCGGCGGAAAAACTTTCCGCCTTCAGGATGTCGCCGGATGAACGAATACGCCGCGCGGATTTTCTGGCGTATGAGATCACAGAGATCCGGGACGCAGCGGTGAAGCCCGGCGAAAAAGAGGAACTTACCGAGTCGTTCCGGACGATGTCTCACGCCGAACGGATCCGCTCGGCCCTGTCGGAAGTCACATTTGCTCTTTCCGATGAGAGCGACGCCGGCGCCGGATCAGCCCTCACGCGGGCCATCCGCTCCCTTTCGCCGATCTCAGCGCTCAGTCCGATGCTGGCTTCGCTGCACGAGGAGCTGCTGAATCTGGAAGAACTGCTGCAGGATGCCGAACGGGACGCAGATGCCTGTCTGGAGGAAAGTGATTTCAGCCCTGAAGAACTGAAAAAGACGGAAGACAAGCTGGATCTGATCCACCATCTCGAAAGCAAATACGGCAGACCCGCCGATGATCTCGCCGGTGTCCTGGAAGAGAAGGAAAAAGAGCTTTCGGAGCTGGAGCATTACGAGGAATCGTACAGGAAGGCGGAAGAAGAGTACCGGAAAGCGGAAGCGGAGCTTCTCTCACTCTGCGAAGAACTGAGCCGGATGCGGAGCGAAGCCGCTCCGCGTCTTTCGGAGGCGATCCGCCGGGCACTGTCTGAACTGAACTTCCTTTCCGTCGAATTCCGAATCGACGTACGGCCCGGAAAGGAACCGACCGCGGAAGGCTGCGACGAGACTGAATTCCTGATTTCCCTGAATCCCGGACAGCCGCTGGACCCGCTCAGGAAAGTGGCTTCCGGCGGTGAATTATCGCGCATCATGCTGGCTCTCAAGACGGTCCTGGCCGATAAGGACGAGATCCCCACGGTGATCTTCGACGAGATCGACGCCGGCATCAGCGGAAGGACCGCCCAGATGGTCGGACGGAAACTGAAGGAGATCGCCGCATCCCGTCAGGTGATCCTGATCACGCACCTGCCGCAGATCGCCGCGATGGCCGATACCCATATCGGCATCGAGAAATCAGCCGAGGGGAATACGACCAGAACGAGGATCCATATCCTGAATGAAGAGGAGTCGCTCGGGGAACTGGCCCGCCTGCTGGGCGGAATGAATCTTTCCGAGAACATCCGGGCGGCTGCAAGAGAGCTGAAAGGAAACAACTGACAGGAAGAACAACGAAAAAAGAAGCAGGAGAGACCTGCTTCTTTTTTCGTGTAACGACATTCCGGTTTCAGCGGTAGACGCGGATCAGCGCAACGACTTTGCCCAGCACAGTGCAGTCCGGAACGATGATGGGATCCATCCCGTCATTTTCCGGCTGAAGGCGTATATGGCCGTTCTCGCGGAAAAAGCGCTTTACGGTCGCGGAATCGTCCACAAGGGCGACGACCACTTCGCCGTTGCGGGCGGTAGAAGTCTCTTCCACGATCACACGGTCACCGTCCATGATCCCGATATTGATCATGCTGTCACCGTGCACATCCAGCATGAAGACGTTTTTGCCGGAGGCTCTGAGTTCCCCGGAGGGGAACGGGAAGTATTCTTCGATATTCTGTTCCGCCAGAATAGGCTGTCCGGCGGCGACACGGCCGACCATCGGTACCTGTATCAGATCCTGACGTGTCATATAGAAGCTGTCGTCAGCGATCTCAATGGTGCGGGGCTTGGTGGGATCCTTTCTGATATAACCGGCTTTTTCCAGAGTTTCCAGATGTGCGTGAACCGAAGAGGTAGAGCGCAGATCCACTGCCGCGCAGATCTCGCGGACTGAAGGCGGATAGCCTTTTTCGAGGATCTTGTCCTTGATATAATCCAGGATCTCCTGTTGTTTCTGTGATAATCCGTTTCTGGCCATACATTCCTCCCCAAGACTGGCTTCGACGAACCGACATGTTCCGTCGGCACTATCATACCACAGAACGCGGGAAAAAGCAAACACCTGTTTGCGAAAATTTGTTCGATTTTTTCTCGCAAAACGCTTGACAAACATCTGTTCGACTGATATAGTGAGGATGCAGCGAACAAATGTTCTGCATCGGGAGGTGGGAGAAATGACAGTCAGCCGAAAGAACAGCGGAAAAGCGGGGGGCAGAAAGCTTCTGGCAGCAGCGATCATCCTGATCGGGATCGCAGCCCTTATGTGCGGTTTCAGCAGGATCCGTGCCGGTGCGGCGCATTCCGGAAAGATCTGCTACACATCCGTGCGCGTAGAACAGGGAGACACCCTCTGGGATATCGCGCAGAAATGGTGCGGGGACGATTCCTCCGCGTCTGTCCGGGCATACGTCGACAGGATCATGGAGCTGAACGGGATCAGCCGGGCCGATAATCTAAGGACCGGTTCTTACCTGACGGTCTATTATTACCGCTGAAAAATCTGTCCTTTTTCCCCTTTCACCCGGAGTACCGACTCCCCCGGTACTCCGGGATCCTTATGCCCGTTCGTGAGGCGGGAAGAACTGTTCAGCGGAAGAGTGGCTTAATCTTCCGATTTGTCTTCTTCGGTTTCGGAAGCGGCTGGTTTCTCAGGTACGGAATCGGCACTTTCCGGAAGCTTTTCCCGGAGTTTGACCGCATTCCGGCTGGCACGAAGCCGGTATTCGGTCGTAGCGGCATAGTGTTTCTTCGTCGTATTGATGTCGGAATGGCCGAGTACATCCGCAACCAGATAGATATCGTTCGTCTCCTGATAAAGACTGGTGCCGTAGGTACTGCGCAGTTTGTGCGGAGTGATGTTCTTGAGTGTCGTGACCGTACGCGCATATTTTTTGACCAGGTTTTCCACAGAACGCACGTTGATCCGTTTCATCTGCAGTGAAAGGAAAAATGCCTCTTCATGCCCGGAAAGGGGCGTCATATTCCGGCGTTCCTGCTCGTACAGCTGCAGGGCGTCGGCCACCTCGTCACTGAAATACACAATGGATTCCTTCCCGCCTTTTCGGTGCACGTGAACGCCCATACTGCGGAAGTCCACGTCTTTAAGATCCAGGCCGACGCATTCGGAGACACGGATCCCAGTTCCGAGGAGCAGGGAAAGCAGCGCCATATCACGGACTTTCGTCTTTTCATGGAATACCTGCTGTTTTTCCGTCAGTTTCTCGCCGGATTCGACCTGGTCAAGCAGCTCGGCCACTTCGTCGATGTCCAGCCGGATGATTTCTTTCTCGGGGATCCGGGGCATATCGATCAGAGCCGCGGGATTGGTTTTGATCAGTTCCTTACGATAAAAATAGTTGTACATCGTCTTCAGGGCACTGATCTTGCGCATGATCCCACGGGAATGGTTGATCCGCTCTACGTTTTCCTCATTCTGGTAGTATTTGAGATACTCAATGAAGGCCTCCAGGTCCAGCGCGGTGATCTGATCCAGCAGATTGACGGACATGGCTTTCCGGTCGAGCCCCGTGAAAGAAGAGTGGTGTTCGCAGAGATAATCGAAAAATACGTTCAAATCATAGGCATAGGCGATCCGGGTCCGGGAAGAAGTGGTCGGTTCGATCCCGCGGAAAAAGACCGTGATAAACGGCGGCAGCGAAGTGATCAGATCCCTCAGTTTCTGCGTGTTGATGATATCGATCTGTTCGTGATAGGGACGGTTGGCCATGCGGCGGTACACCTCCGTGGAATATGTCGGAAATCAGACAAAAGCAGGGATAATGTCGGTCGAAACTCTGTCCAAAAACCGGACAGAAACTGAAGTTGTGTCGAAAATCAGCATCAAGCCGGCAGATACAGGCAGCAATCAGCTGATTTCGCGAATAGTTAGGGGCAAAAGGCCAGATTCAGCCCGGAAAGCCGGTCTTCGGAGGCCATCCCGGTATATTTCCGTTCAGGATAGCCGAAAAAAAGTGTTCCCTGGCTCCCGGGTTTTCTTTCGTTAGGCGGTTCACCAGCTCCTTGACATAGGCCCGCCGGGTCTTGCCGTCCGCCGGGCAGGGATTCCGGAAAACCGGCAGATCGTTTGCCCGCTGAAATCCGAG
>JAEEGL016898395.1_pt1 | contig 13814 bp, 11 predicted proteins | sample 9134231 | NCBI WGS metagenome assembly JAEEGL01 (sample SAMN16246548, study PRJNA631951) | gut metagenome | biome: gut microbiome; feature: rumen; material: fiber-attached | host: Bos | place: Iran: Karaj | collected 2018-10 | reverse complement strand
CCATCGGCGATAATGTCTGGCTCGGCGGTGGAGTCACGCTTCTCCCGGGTGTATCCATAGGACATAGAACGGTAATCGCTGCTGCTTCTGTAGTAACTAAATCTTTTCCTGATCATGTGGTGATTGCAGGAAACCCAGCCAAAATCATGAAGAATATCGAACTATAACTTTCAGTCCAACTTTCCAACTGCCAGGTGGCAAACAACTGCGTATCAACATATGAAATCAAACCCAAATATTGAAAGGAGATCATGACAATGGAAGAAAAGAAAATGCAGGAACTGAACATGGATGAGATTGAACAGGTCAGCGGCGGGGGCTACGAGCACGCTTTTGAGATTTTGGGTTATAGAGAATGTCAGCATTGTGGAGGCAAAATCGTCTGTTGTGGTGGTTTGGGAGGACGATATACTGTGTAGTACGGAGTGGTAAATTTACTACGATTTTACTACATTTGCAGGCAAAAACATGCCGTTTTTTGCCAAGATATGCCAAATAACCATGAAAAACAGATTGGCTCAACCCCGCATGGTTGAGCCAAAAACCAGGAGAATACAGGAATGATAAAAATTCTTTTCGTCTGCCACGGCAGCGTACCGACAAAAGTGATAAAATGCCGTATTTTAGGCACATTCTGAGCACTTCATCATCCTATTTGCACCTCGTTTGCACCCTTTACAGTAACAATATAAACCGGCTCCGATATGGCACATTCATGTATGAGAACAGCTTGGCTTTTTGCTGAGCTGTTATTTTTTTGCGGATTTATTATATGATGTAGATTTTTTGAGGGGCGGACTAGTTATGTCCACCTCGTTTTTTATTATATGCATATAAACAGTTGGGGGCAGATACTGTAAGCGTTGATTGAAAGGAAAGGGATAAAGATATGAAACGGTTACTGTTTTGGATTAACAACTGTCTATTATCGAATAGAAGAGGCTGCAAGCAGTGCTGCCTTACTTGCGAATATTACGATATTTGTAGGCATGACGGGGAGTAAAAGGTGGGAGCTGTAATGGATATTTGCGAACTTGATTTAGAAAGGGAAAAGAATGCAAACGAATAAAGGTTTAGACTATTGTGATTGGGATGGTGATAACACAGATGATAAGGTTGCTAAAAGAGCTATTTTTTCATCAAGGGATGACAGAATTTTTTATCTTTTTGGGGAGATAAATGCCAGAAATTGTGCTGATATTGCCTATGATATTTCCATGATAAATCATGACGACGATGAAAAAGACGACAAGGAAAAAGATTTTAAGAGAAAACCAATAAAAGTATATTTCAATTCCTTTGGCGGAAGCGTTTATGATATGTGGCTTTTGGTTGATACTATCATGGGCTCAAAAACTCCTGTTCATACATATTGTACAGGATATGCTATGAGTGCTGCATTTATCATTTTTTTGTCTGGTCATAAACGCTATATGAGTCCACATGCTACTTTGATGTATCATCAGATATATTGTTGGCGTTCAGGTAAGTATCAGGATCTGGTTGATGATAGGGAACAGACGGATCATCTTAATGACATGATAGAGAGTTTTGTGGTTGAACGTACTGGCCTAACTAAAGATGACCTTTTAAACATTAGAGAAAAGAAGCGAGATACATACTTTTCTGCAAAAGAAGCTGAAGAATTGAAGATTATCGATGAAATAATGTCTCTGTCAGCATGAGAGGGTATAGAATGGAAAGTCACAAGGCTAATTCTTTAGAGTATGTGAAAATCGATATAACGGTGATGGCTTTTCGACTGGACGTGAATTACTGGTGGGTATAATATTGTATTGATGATTGTTTTATCCACTTGTAGTAAAGGGGGATTTATATGGCAGACAAAAAAGTGTATAAACGGGTGCTGAACCCAGAAAGAAAAGGCTTTCCTGGAGTGCTTAAATTTTGGTTACCTAAGTATATTGATGTTGTTACAGTTGAAAAAGATGATGGTGATAAAAAAGAAATACACAAAAAGTAATCTGATGGGGTAGGTAAGTAATAATGAGGAGATATTATTTGATAAAAATGTCAAATAATATCTCTTTTTTATATAGACGGATTGTGTCTTGATGGAAAATAGTTAATCAGAAATTCATAGATATTTTACAAGTATATAATCAGTAAATGGTAGAATATATATAGGCGTTTTTTCAGCTATGGCCTGAAAAATCGAAATTCTTAATAATTCATAAACATGTTGGTACAGACATATTACGTCTATTGTTTTTGGTACAGTAAACTTGGTTGAAATAAAGAGGTGACCGATGAGTAAAGCTGATACTGGTAAAGAGAGACGAATATTAAGCATCTACACTGAACTTATTAATGGGAAAGTCATTAATAAGGCGGAAATGGCAGAAAAATACGGAGTTGATGCTCGGTCTATTCAGCGTGATCTCGCGGATATTCGCAGCTTTATCGAAGAAAGTACAATAGAAACAGGTGTAGAAAACAATCTTGTTTATGATGCTAAGCAGAAGGGATTCAGACTTGAGCAGACCAATAAGATGAAGTTTACAAATGATGAGGTTCTGGCTATATGTAAGATTCTTCTTGATAGTAGAGCTTTTAGGAAAGACGACATGAATATGATTCTTGACAAGCTCCTTGATTGCTGCGTGCCGAAGAAGAATCAGAAGATGGTTACAGACCTTATTAGCAATGAAAAGTACCACTATGTTCCACCAAGACATAATAAGCGCGTTATAGATAATATGTGGGAAATTGGGCAGGCAATTAAAAACTGCAATGTTATGGAAATAACATATAAACGACTTAAGGAGAAAAAGACAGTTAAGAGACATATACAACCACTGGCAGTAATGTTCTCAGAATATTATTTTTATCTTGCTGCATTCATTGAAGACGAGGAAGTAAAAAAAGATTTTGATGTACTAAATGATTCGTCACCGACTATATATAGGATTGACCGCATCAAAAGTCTTAAGATCTTGGATGAGAGATTTCATATACCATATAGTAATAGATTTGAAGAGGGCGAGTTTAGAAAACGAATTCAATTTATGTATGGAGGTAAACTGGAAAAAGTTAAGTTCAGGTACACTGGGGCGGATATAGATGCTGTACTTGACAGACTTCCTACTGCCCGAGTAGTAAATGAGACAAATGGAGAATATTTGGTTGAAGCTGAGGTGTTTGGCAAAGGAATAGATATGTGGCTTAGGAGTCAAGGCGAGGACGTTTCATTACTATAGCAGGCTAAAGGAGAGAGTAAATGGATGAGAACCATAAAAGCTTAATATATTACCCCATGGTTGAGCATCCTTTGTTTTCGGAAAAAAAGGAGCTGAAAAGGAAATATATTGCGCTTATATGTAAATATGCGGAAAAGTATAACGAAGAATTTGTGGAATTAAAGCTGAAAGCACTATGTAAGGCGATTTTCGGAAATGATGAAGCTGAGGAGTTAGTGGATCATAAGCAAGACTTAAAAGAAGCGGAAACAAATGTTATAAAAACAAGGTTTTCACCATTTAGGTTTTTTTCATACAGATATGTATTCTTGTTTGATGCTTTATTTCTTTTTGCTATTGAAGATAAAGAAAAAGGCTTTTCGATATGTGAAGAATTCAAGAAACATGTGAATGCAAGATATCATAAAAAAATAAATACTATGGTGTCTTTAATGTATGAAAACAATGCTGCTTTCGCAAAGAAAACTCTAATATCAGATGAAATGGTTCAGAACTGGGTAGATGCTCGAAATTATGTACAAACTGACAATCAAGATATTTTTTTTACAGCCACCATGAGTGCTGGGAAGTCAACTTTGATAAACTCTATTGTAGGGAATAACCTATCTGGCACAAAAAAGGCAGCGTGCACGTCAGTGGTGATTAAAGTGCATAGTATTCCAATACGAGGAGAGTTATACAGTATATCTGATGGGAGTAAGCAACATTATTTTCAAAACTTAAACGATGTTCAGCAATTAGTAAAAGAAGAAAAAGAGGATTTTGAGATTACAGGCTACTTTAATTCAATACTGAGTAGTGGACGATTTACGTTGATAGATACACCAGGAGTTGATTCCATACTCTACCCTGAACATAGGACTATTACAAGGAATGCCCTTACAAAACATGAGATAGAAACATTGGTTTATGTAATACCTGTTGAAACATATGGATCAGATCGAGACGTAAGCCATTTGACTTTTATTAAAAGAAAGGTCTCATATGATAGGATTATTTTTGTGATAAACATGATGGACACAATAGATGAAGAGGACGATTCGATTGATGACATTATAACTGATGTAAAAGAGCATTTGGAGAATCTGGGATTTGATAATCCACAAGTTTACCCCGTTTCTGCAAAGGCTGGACTAAAGATAAAACAGTATCTAGTCGGGAAGAAACTCACCAATGATGAGCTAGATACCGCAAGAGATTATTGTCATTTGTTTCAAAAAAAAGAGTATGGACTAGCAAAATATTATTGCCCTATTACAGATGAAGAGAAGAATATTCTAACAAGAAAAATATATAAAAACTTTAGCGATTCATATTGGGAAGCTTTTATTAATACAGGGATTCCAGGCCTTGAAAATATTCTATATAAAATGAATAGAAAGGATGTATAGATAGTATGACAAATGTACTGATAACATATAACCCTTATAAGGTTAAAACGAGCATTCTAGTTAATGGAGAAGAACCAAAGCAAAATAGTACATTGGTTCATTTTCTTAATCAGCGCCTTCAGCTTTGGGTTGATAAAATTCCGTCTTTACTGTCAACAGAGTATAATGATGACGAATTTGAATTGACTTTTCATGGGACAGAATTGGATTATCAAGATTTGATAGCAGCAATAAAGCTGGCACAAAAAGATGGTATTAGTTTTAAAACAAATAAAATTCCAGCTAAAGAATTTGGGGATAAGGAAAAAGACATAAGAAAGCTTTTTTCCCGAATACAAGAGTTGCCTTTTGATGAGCTACAGTCACCTGCAGTTTCAAATGCATTTGAACTTGCATTTAATGAGCTTCTAGAAGTAAATGTTGTTGCAACAATGAGCGCAGGTAAATCTACACTTATTAATGCACTCTTGGGTAAAAAACTAATGCCGTCAAAGCAAGGAGCTTGTACTGCAACAATAACTAGAATTCAGGATGATGATGATTCTACATACAAAGCAGTAGCGCTTGATCAAAATAAATCTGAATTAGAGCACTATTCATCATTGGACTATCGGACAATGATGGCACTTAATAAAAATCCAGAGGTAAGTGAGGTTCAGATTACTGGGAATATTCCATTTGTGGCGTCAGACGAAGTGTCACTTGTTTTAATCGATACACCCGGACCTGATAATGCACGAGATCCTCGGCATGGTAAAGTAACAGCAAAAGCTCTTGACCAATCATCAAAAATGTTAGTGATGTTTGTTATGAATGGAGGCAAGCTTCATGACGAAGCACAAGATGCCTTTTTGAGACGTATTGCAAACAGCATGAAAGTTGGTGGAAAGCAGTCAAAAGAGCGTTTCCTTTTCGTAATAAACAAAATGGATGCATATGATGAAGAGGACGACGATATTGCCGGTGAAACCATACCTGATACGATAAAATATCTCGAAGAAATGGGAATAGAAGATCCCAATATTTTTCCAGCTGCAGCAGAGCCAGCTTTACTAATCCGACGTTATCAGAGTACTTTCGATGAGGAAGAAAGAAAAACACTTCTTGATAAGATTAATCCTGTTGCAAATAAACTTATTAAACAAGAGCAACTTCATTTAGAAAAATATGCACATCTTTCTCGAAGCTGTCAGACTACAATTGATGAGGAACTTGAAAAAGCAATTGAATCTGGAGACATTATGGGTCAAGCATTAGTCCATAGTGGTATTCGTGGGATTGAAGAAACAATTAGGATGTATGTTACAAAGTATTGCAGGCCGGCAAAAATCACTAATGTAGTGAATTCTTTTCGCGGTGGACTAGAGAGCGCGGAGGCATTTACAAAGACAAAGCAGGATATTGCTTCACACCAAGGGGAGCTAAAAGAACTTGGGAAGAGGATGGAGCAATTAAATATAAAATTAGCGAGTAAAAAAGAAAACGAGGATTTTAAGAACAGGTTAAGAAAATTAGATGTAAAATCAAAGCTTCAACAGAATGTGGATGAGTTGATTGCTGAGGTCGAGAAAGAATTGACCGACTTTTTCAAGAAATGTCCGCAAGAAATGGAAGATGATGATGCTATGAGCTACATCCATGGATTCAAAACTTTAGCAGAATCCAAACAGAATGAATTCCAGGTAACAGTTGAAGGTTATATAGAATCAGATATCAAGGACAAAAGTAATCAGCTCTTGAAAGAGTATATAATGAAACTGGATGCAATAAGTGAAGAGTTTAGCGATAAAGGATTGAAAATAAATCTTGAATCGTATGTTAAAGGAGAATTAGCTAGACTGGATCCAGATGAGGCTATAGATGGAGCGATTGATTCAAGAATAGAAAAACATAATGAAACAAGATCAAAAAGGGTAACCAAAAGAAGAACTGGACTTGACCGATTATTCCATCCATCAAGTTGGTTTGATCCATATTATGAGACAACGGAATATTACGATGTTGAAGTTAAAGAGGAAATTAAGTTTGTAAGCAGAGAGAAGCTTACAAATCAAATGGTTGCTCCAGTTAGAAAGAAACTATTGGAGGAACGCAAACGTGTTTTAGATTATGCAGAGACTGAAACACAAAGAGTGATAGAGTATTTTGAGGTACAATTTGACAAGGTAGATAACATTCTTTCAGAAAAAGCCAAAGAACTCGAAAAAGCAGCAAGTTCAGAAAAAGAAGCAAAAAAGGCACTTGAAGAAGCTGAAAACCTTAAAACCAAATTAGATAAGATCTGGACAGAATTAGATATGATCTTAGAAATATAGGAGGGCGGATATGGTATCAGAAGAATTTAAAAGAAATGTTGCATCAGGGGATGTTGTTACCGTTAGAAGTGCATTGGTTGACTATTTAATAATCGATCCTAGTTTTAAAAAGTTTGATGAAGCTCTTGACTATGCTGAAAGCAATTTGAGTATTATTGAACCTCCGCAATCTGCTGAATCGTCTGATTTTGAGAATGATCCGGATGCTTGGGATGAAAGCTATTTGAATAAACAAAAAGTTGCCTTGATGGTATATTTTTCGCAAGCGCGTATCAATCACTTAAAAAAAGTTATTACAAAGGTTTTGGGATCAGAAACACATAATAAAATAGAGGATGAAATTGATACATGCAAAGATACCAGTTCATCGAAAAGTGCTAGTAGTTCTAAGACTGGCCGAACCGGAAGGACCATATTATCTGAGCAAGAAGTGCAGCCTTCTATGAAAAATAATGAAAAATCTCCTCAAAATACACCAAAGCCAGATAATGCAAATGGGACATCGACTACTCCAAACAACAGAACGGGGCGAAGAATTGTGGGCATTACAGAAGGGAAAACTATACGTTCTGAAGAGGAAGTGTGCCCCATAGATATAGCTACATGGATGATAGGTGGAGGTATTGCAATTGCAGCTGTAGGAGGAATGACAGCAGGAGTGGGTGTCGCTATTGCAAAGCCTGTCATGGTACAGGCTGGAATAGCTACTGCGTGCGTAGGAGGCGGAGTAGCAATTACAGGGGGCATAGTAAAGGTTATAAAGAATATGTAAGGTAATGTGAGGTGGATGGAATGGCGAATGAATTGGCTGTAAAACCCGATGAAATAACAGAATTCCCTGATAACCAAAAGCTTAGAAAAGGCTTTTCTGATGCATATAAATTGGTTGATGATGTTGTATTGAAAAACTATATTACGCAGCTTCCTGAATTATCAGTTGTGCCTCTTACGCAAGAAGCAATTTCTAATAATCTTAGTAGAATAAGGTTGTTTAGAATTACTGAGATGGTATATGAACAGGATGAGTCAGCCACATACAAATTTGCCAGCGTTTTCAATTCAGTTGCAGCTACTGATAGCGCTATCATTACAGTGATTGATAGTGATGGTCTTAAAACAGATTTTTATTTGGGTATTCGCTCGCTTTCAGATGATAATAGTACTCAAACATCATATTCAACTCTTGTTAATGCAATGCAAGGACAGTTCCCTGGAACTAAAATTGAGAATTTGAAAAATAAGCAGATAACAGCACTTATTGAAGGAATAGATACTAGTGCATTATCATCTGTATCTTGCGTTGCGAATAATAAAAACAAGGATTTTATTGATAATGAGAATTATTTACAAGGGCTTGAAAAACTTGCTCTTGCTATGCAGGGGAGCAGATATACGGCAATAATTGTAGCGAATCCTACATCTCAATCACAATTAAATCTAGTCAGGCAAGGGTATGAGACCATCTACACGCAATTGTCACCATTTGCTAATAGTGTAGTTAGCTATGGTACTAATAAATCCGAGACAAAAAATGAAACAGAGACATTTGGTGAAAACGAGAGCAAAGCACATGCGGATAATCAAGCAACGACAGATACTAGGTCGGAATCAAAGAATATAGGTGAAGTTAAAACGGTTTCGCAAAAGACACTTGGAAGTAAAGTGGGAAGCACCATAGGAGCGACACTATCTGTTGCAGGAGCTGTTGTGGGAAGCATTGTACCGGGTGTCGGGACAGCTATAGGTGCTGCGGTTGGTGGTCTTGTCGGAGCAGCGATTTCATCGGCCACTGATAAAACTATTTCTACAACCACAGGCGGTGGAAATGTTAGTTCTTCTCAAGCATATACTTCTGGCACAACAGATACAGTATCTAGTGGGACATCACATAGTTTAGCAACATCTTTAGGATTGACTTCCGGAGAATCTCAAAACCTTCAGCTTACAATACAGAACAAACCATTGATTGATATGCTAGACCGTATTGATAAACAGCTAGATAGGTTAAGTGAGTTTGAAAGTGTTGGCATGTGGGAATGTGCTGCATATTTTATGAGCGCGGATTCATCCGTTTCAGAAGTTGCTGCAGCGACATATAAGGCTTTAATGAGTGGAGAGAACACCGGCCTAGAAGTTTCTGCGATTAATACTTGGACAAAGCCTCAAAGTTTGATTCCAGACAGTAAATCTCAGAACGAGTTGATATCTGAGTATGTAACAAACTTTATACATCCTGTATTTGAATATACAATAGCTGATAATGTAATACCAGTTATGCCAACAAGTTTGGTTAGTGGAAACGAACTGGCTATACATATGGGACTTCCTAGAAATTCTGTATGTGGGTTCCCAGTTATTGAACATGCTGATTTTGGAAAAGAAGTAGTTAAATATGATAAGACAGAAGAAACTTCATCAGTACGACTTGGAGCTATATTTAATATGGGAAGGGCTGTGGAAAATAGTAAGGTTTCTTTGGATGTAGAAAGCTTGGCTATGCATACATTCATAGTCGGCTCAACGGGTAGCGGGAAATCAAATACTGTATATCATATTTTGGATGAACTGACATCCACAAGAAGAGATACTTTAAATTTTATGGTCATTGAACCGGCAAAGGGCGAATATAAGCGCGTTTGGGGACATAAAAAAAGCGTTAGTGTTTTCGGAACAAATCCAGAATATATGGAATTGCTTAGGATTAATCCATTTAAATTTCCTGAGCATATCCATGTTCTCGAGCATATTGATCGTTTAATTGAGATTTTCAATGTCTGCTGGCCAATGTATGCGGCAATGCCAGCTGTCTTGAAAGACTCAGTTATAGGAGCTTATGAGGCATGTGGATGGGACATGACCACATCAAGAAATCTGATATCAAGTAAATTATTTCCATCCTTCCATGATTTGCAGGAGAGCCTTGTTGAAGTGATTAATTCTTCTGGATATTCGGAAGAGGTAAAGTCAAACTATAAGGGTTCATTATTGACAAGAATTAAGTCCTTAACAAATGGATTAAATGGCATGATTTTTACTGCAAATGAGATTGATAATAAGGTTTTATTTGATACAAATGTAATCATTGACCTCAGTAGAATAGGATCCCAGGAAACAAAAGCATTAATGATGGGTATTCTTGTTATGAGATTGTCTGAGTATAGGATGGATACTTGCGTAGAGTCTAACAGTAAATTAAAACATATCACTGTTTTAGAGGAAGCGCACAATATATTGAGAAATACCTCCTTGACCGCTTCAGCTGAAGAGGGTGGGACTATAGCTAATAAATCTGTGGAGATGATTTCCAACGCTATCGCAGAAATGCGGACATATGGAGAAGGATTTATTATTGCGGACCAATCACCAGGAGCTGTTGATATTTCAGCGATAAGAAATACAAATACTAAAATTATAATGCGATTGCCAGAAGAGACTGATAGAAGATTGTCTGGCAAAGCGGCAGCATTGAAAGATAATCAGCTGGATGAAATTGCTAAATTGCCTAAAGGAGTGGCGGTCGTTTATCAAAATGATTGGGTTGAACCAGTATTATGTCAAATTGATAAATTTAAGGGAGAAGAAAAAGACTATATATATAGTACTAAAAATAGGACTTATGAAGCTAAAATTTCAAATAGCGTGTTGGCCAATTTTATAGTTTGTAATCGGTTGGATAATCCGGATGATATTTTACCATCGGATGTTGAGTTAGCTATTGAAAAATCGGAGTGCTCAGTAAAGACAAAAACAAATCTATTCTCATTATTAGCCGAATACAAAAAATCCCGTAGGATTTCAATTTGGGATGATAAAATGTTTCCTAAACAATCAGAACTGATAAGAGATGTTTTGCGATTAGAAGATGCTGTTGGATATTCAAGGAGAGTTTCCACAGATTTGGTTAGGTTTAATTGTTTACTTAATACGCTTATTTCACAAAAATTGTTCGAGCCATCCGATGACTTGATACTATGTTTGAGTCATTGCTTGATTAAGGCATATAGTATCACTGAAGAAAATAATGTTGAATTTTACATGGAATGGCATGATGAATTGACGGAAAGGGGGCGTTTGATATGAGCAATCCGTTCGGTCCTGAAGTTGTTAGTGATGTTGTAGAGGCTGAAATTAAAGAAACTGTAAAAGTCGATTCAGTGACAATTGAAAAAATGGATATGAAAATCAGAATTGAGAGAAGTGGACTCCTTCCGCGTAATGGTGGCGAATGGTCAGGAGAACCCGGTAATTCTGATTGGCATCCTGATAGGGATGTAGAACCGGGAGATAGAAATGGGACCAATCCGGATCATAAAACATGGGGTGAAATAATGGATCAATATAATTTTGAATCTATTTCCTTCAATGATGGAGAACCAGACTTTTCTGAAGTATCAAAAGGTGAGGTTGAAATTGATGACTTTACTGAAGATCGAGATTCTAATTTTTCACAGGCTGATGAGAAATTAGCTGAACAAAGAGGATGTACACCAGAAGAAGTTGCAAAATGGAGAGAGGATAATAAGTATACTTGGCATGAGTGTAAGGATTGCAAAACGATGCAAAAGGTTCCGACTGAGGTTCATGGAAATATTTCTCATTCTGGAGGAATATCTGAGTATAAATCGCAGAAACAGTCTGCCTAGAAAGGGAGTGACATTATGAACGAAACAAAGTGTATTGATGCTGTGTTTGGCGAGATGAGTTATAAACACAGATGGTATAAGAAACAGAGTATTGAGTTGTTTGGGAAAGTATGGGAAATAACTATAGTGGCTAAAGCTTATACTGGAAAGCCGATAACGGAAGATCAACAAAAAAGCTATTCAATGTTCCAGAAAAAGGAAAAAGAATATGCTGAAATCATTTCTCAACAGATAAAGAAATATGTTAATGATAATGTTCAAGAACTTGCTGAGTTTTGGGCGAGTGCACGGAGAATTGAGGATAATAATGATCTTGCACAAATTGTAACTCCTAAGACGCTGCTGTTTAAGCAAGACGGGACTACAGTAATGCTATTTGATTGTGTGTGGGATGTTGAGAGTGGCATTGGCGTCAAAGTTATCCCAGAAGTTTCCATAGGGTCTCAGGATATTTTCTTATAATGATGATACAAGTTTCTTATTAAAATGGTATATTAAAAGCAAAGAATTATTGGCGGTGGACATTAAGTGTCCACTGCTTTTTTTATACTTTTCACTAAGGAATAATTTAATGTAATTATCAGCCTACCACAGATTAGTATAGAAAGAGGTTAAGTAATGGAAATGGCAAATATTCCTTTAAAGGTAGCAGATAAGGAAATATTTTGGAAGACTTTACGAAATGAAAAGGGGTGGAAACTTCAGCAGCATATTGCTACTGGTCATGCAAGAGTATTGAACAAAAATGGTGTTAGAGTCGCGTGGGGGAGTTACGATGAAATGACATCTATGATGGAAAGGATCATAACTCCATGGAAGGGGTGCAAAAAGGGAGACATTCTAGCTGTTAATAGATTTAATGGGCTATATGCGCATTATGCTGTTTATGTTGGATATGGAAAGGTTATTCATTTCGCTCAAGATGAGAGGGATGGAATAACTGGATCTTGCAGTATACATAAGGCAGATTTTTCAGAGTTTCTTAAGACAGAAACTCGTTATGAAATAATACATTTCCCTGATGATGGCTCCGATCCAATACATGAATGTGTAAATCTTAACGACATTGATACTAGGACTTCATATGAATCAGTTAATTTTATCCCAGGATTGAAAGCAGCATTAAGAAATCTTAAGGGATATCATCTTTATTCAGCTAAAGAAACAGTCGAGCGTGCAAAATCCAGGATTGGTGAAACACAGTATAATCTTGCATTTAACAACTGCGAGCATTTTGCTTTGTGGTGTAAAACTGGATTAAAGGAGTCTTCTCAAGTCGAGGATTTATGGAAATCGTTTTGGCTCGGACGGAATAAGACTGTTTCAGTAGAGCGGAAAGGTAAGAAGATTTCATATGCTTAATGAGGTAAAAAAATATATTTTGTGTGGACTAATTCTGTCTGCCTTGTTTGTTATCCTTCATATATGAAATACAGTTAAAGCACGATAATCACTGAAAAGAAGTGCTTGCAAGATTATAACGAGGAGGGAATCATGAATACGGAGAACATGAATTCAGAAGAGAAGGCCACTACTTCAACCACAAGTGGCACATCAACTACAGAAACTAAAAAGAGCATATATTCACTGATAGAGGAAGAAATCAAATCTATGGATATATCTGATGAGGCTAAGAAGAGAAAGCTCAAGAAGCTGGCTAAGCTCAAGAAGCAGCAGCTGAATGTAATGCTTGTTGGAGCAACGGGAAGCGGTAAGAGCTCTACAGTAAATGCTCTCTTTGATATGAGTGTTGCAAAGGTTGGTGAAGGCGTTGATCCGGAGACAAGGAAGGTTACAGAGTTCCAGCTTGACAATCTTACAGTATGGGACACTCCTGGCTTGGGCGATGGGGTTGAGAAAGATCAGGAAATAGCAGATGAGATTCTCTTGAAACTCCAGGAAAAAGATTCTGAAGGAGAGCAGCTTATTGATTTGGTAATCATGGTTGTAGATGCATCTTCAAAGGATCTCGGCAACTACTACACTATCATAAATGATATCCTTATTCCTGAATTTGGAGAACTGGCAGGTAAGAAGATTGTAATTGCTTTGAACCAGTCCGATATTGCCATGAAGGGAACCCATTGGGATTCTGAAAATAATAAGCCTGATGATGTACTTGAGGCGTTCTTGAAGAAAAAGGCAGCTTCTGTAAGAGCGAGAATCAAGGAAAACACAGGACTGGATCTAAAACCAGTATGTTATTGTGCGGGATATTCAGAGAATGGAGTTCAGAGAAAACCT
>JAEEGL010558740.1_pt1 | contig 13814 bp, 12 predicted proteins | sample 9134231 | NCBI WGS metagenome assembly JAEEGL01 (sample SAMN16246548, study PRJNA631951) | gut metagenome | biome: gut microbiome; feature: rumen; material: fiber-attached | host: Bos | place: Iran: Karaj | collected 2018-10 | reverse complement strand
ATTATACTCATGAAGAATTATTAAAACTTTGTGGTGATAAAAAAATAGCAACTGAAATGTGGAATGAAATTCAATTTTGCGCATTTATGCATGAAATAAGACCAACACAAATTGAATTAGAAGAAGACCCAGATAAAGTAGAAGAATTGGAATATAGAATATATGGATAAAAGAAAATACTAGAATATCTAGTATTTTTTTTATAAATGTGTTATAATGTATTTGTGCATGATACTTGCATAAAATAAAAAAGGATACGTTTGATTGCACGAATCAGACGAAATCCCTTATTGGGTACATCTGAAATCAACAGTTGTTGAAATCAGATGTTTTTTCTATTTTAGGAGTAATATTATTACAACTAAGAATAGGAGTAATATGATAACATATTGTGAGACTTCACGTTTAGTCATAATATCACCACCTTTCTGTACTCAAAGAATATAGAAAGGGAAAACATCTGATATTTTCAAACGTATCCATATCAATTATACCAAACAAGTGTACATATATCAATAGTATATGTTAAAAAAAGTTAGTCATTTTTGACTAACTTTTTATCTTTTATAGATACATGAATTGAAACCTTTTCAAGTTCACTTACAAAACTTAATTCATCTTCTTTAAGATAGAATGTATAAACTATATTATCATTATATTCTTTATTAATAATATTTTTATTATATAACATATAATCAACAAGTTTAGAATTATCATAACTAAATTCTAGTTCTACTAAATACATTTCTTCTAATGTAGATAGGGTAGTAAGTTTTAATGTATCGTTTACTGAATTAGAATATGCACGAGTAAGTCCTCCTGCACCTAATTTAATACCTCCAAAGTATCTTACTACTACTGCAAGTGTATTCATTAAATTATTTTTCTTTAATATATTTAATATAGGTAGTCCTGCAGTACCACTAGGTTCACCATCATCTGTGCATTTCTCACTACTAGGTAATATATATCCATAACATATATGAGTTGCATCTTTATATTCTAGTTTTAACTTATCTAAAATAGTGTTTACCTCATCAATATTATTCACACTATATAAATAGGTAATAAACTTAGATTTATTAATTAGAATCGTGTTATTAATATCATTTACAGTATACATAAAACACCTCAAAATAATTATAACATATTTTTTATTTTTTATTGACAAAAGTGTTTAAATAATCTATAATTAGATACGTAGTCATGAAAGACGCAGATTAAGAGAAGTAATAATAAATAAGTTTAAAGAGAGTTAGTGTTGGTGGGAACTAATAACAAGTTTATTATGAATAACACTTAGGAGTTGTTAATCTGAATTAAGTAAGATTAATCGGTTGTAACCCGTTATAAATTACTCGATTTGTTAGAATCGGTAAGAGGTCTTTAAGACAATTTGGGTGGCACCGCGGAGTAATTCGTCCCATTGCGAGTTACTATTATTTATGCCCAATTAGCTCAGTCGGTAGAGCGCACGGCTGTTAACCGTTAGGTCGTAGGTTCGAGTCCTACATTGGGCGCCATTTGATGCCTCTTTAGCTCAGTCGGTAGAGCGCACGGCTGTTAACCGTTAGGTCGTAGGTTCGAGTCCTACAAGAGGCGCCATTTTGATAGTAACTAGTTAATTTAACTAGTTTTTTTGTATATAAGGAGGGTATTATGGATACTAAGGTTACAAAGGAAGATTTAAAAAAGTATGCAGGATTATTAATGTTTGATATGGATGATAAAGAATATGATACTTTACTTGAAGAATTCGCTATTACTGAAAAACATATGGCTTTGATTGGTGAGATAGATGGTATTGAAAATGTTGAACCAATGACATTTCCATATGTTATTTACCATACATCTTTAAGAGAAGATATTAGTAAACCATGCTTAACTACAGAAGAAGTACTAAAGAATACTAAAGATAAGAAAGCAGATCAAGTTAAAGTACCAAAGGTGGTGGGAGAATGAGAATGATTACTGATTTAAGAAAAGATTTAGATGATAAAACAGTAACTAGTGAAGAACTATTTAATGAATCAGTATCTAAAGCTAAAAAGTATCAAGATAAATTTAATTCATTTGTAACTATCATAGATGAATATAATCATACTGATTCTACTTCTATAATAGATGGTATACCATATGCCTTAAAAGATAACTTTTCTACTAAAGGAATACTTACAACAGGATCTTCTAATATTCTTAAAGATTATGTACCAGTATATGATTCTACAGTATATAAAAAACTAATGAGTGCTGGAGCAGTACTTGTAGGTAAGACTGTACTTGATGAACTTGCTATGGGAGGTACTGGTACTACAGGACATACTGGAATAGTTAGAAATCCATGGGATGAAACTAGACAAATAGGTGGATCTAGTGCTGGTTCTGCAGCAGCAGTAGCGCTTGGTATAGTACCGTTTTCAATTGGCTCTGATACAGGAGATTCTATTCGTAAACCAGCATGTTTTGGCGGGATTGTTGGATTTAAACCTACATATGGTAGAATTTCTCGTTATGGATTATTTCCTTTCGCATCAAGTCTAGATCACGTTGGATGTTTTACTAGATGTGTAAAAGATGCAGCTATTGTAACTGATATATTAAAAGGTCAAGATGAACGTGATATGACTTCACTTCCAGATGAAAATACTAAATATGTAGACATGTTAGATAATGATATTAAAGGTAAGAAACTATTCTATATTAGAGAAGTTGCTAGTCTAGAATATTATAAAGATGTAGATCAAGAAACTAAAGAAATATTAACTAAATTTCATGAAACTATAGATAAATGTAAGAGTTTAGGATTTACTGTTGATGAAGTATCTATAGATGAAAATATATTAAAAGCTATTTATCCATCATATATGACTATTAGTTGTGCTGAAGCAACTAGTAATAATTCTAATTTAACAGGTATTATTTTTGGACCTAGAGGAGAAGGAAATAATATAAATGATATTATGTTTGATGCTAGAACTAAAGGATTTAGTGAATTAATTAAAAGAAGATTTATACAAGGTAGTTACATTCTATTTAAAGAAAATCAAGAAAGATTATTTAAGAATGCTCAAAGAATAAGACGTTTAATAGTAGATAAAATGAATGAATTATATAAAGAGTATGATGCGATGATCTTGCCTGCAAGTGGTAGTATAGCACCTAAATTTGATGAAGAAATGGATAGAATGAGTGAGAGATATTTAATACTTGAAAACCATATGGCTATAGGAAACTTTGGTGGATTTCCAAGTATAACTATACCAAATGGACTAGTTAATAATATGCCTATTGGAATAAATATAACAGGACCTCAATTTAAAGATGGTGAAACACTTAATATTGCTAATAAAATAGAAGAAGAGCTTGGTTATAAAGGTTTAATAAAGGAGGAATATGATGTATAAGGTTACAATTGGACTTGAAATACACTGTGAAGTTAAAACTAATTCAAAAAACTTCTCAAGTAGTAAAAACTCATATTCTGAATATCCTAATGAAAATGTAGATACAGTTGATATTGGACTTCCAGGAATACTTCCTGTTGCAAACAAAGAAGCATTTAGAAAGTCTTTAAAAATGGCTTTAGCTCTTAACTGTACTACACCAGATATCGTACAATTTGATAGAAAGAATTATTACTATCCAGACTTACCTAAAGGTTATCAGATAACACAAGAAACTAATCCAGTAGGTAGAAATGGTTATGTAATGATTAATGTAAATGGTGAAGATTTAAAGATTGGTATAGATAATATACATCTTGAAGAAGATACTGCATCAATGGAACACTTTTCAGATTATTCACTACTAGATTACAATAGAGCAGGTGTACCACTTCTTGAAACAGTCACAACTCCTTCAATACATTCTGCAGATGAAGCAATTGCTTTCCTAGAGGCTTTAAAAGGCATATTCCTTTATACTGGTGTATCTGAAGCACGTACAGATAGAGGAGAAATGAGAGTAGATGTTAACTTATCACTTTCTAAAGATGATACTCTAGGTACTAGAACAGAAATGAAAAACATAAATAGTTTCAATAACGTTAGACTTGCTATTGAATCAGAAATAAAAAGACAAACTGAAGTACTTGAAAGTGGTGGAGTAATTGAACAGGAAACAAGAAGATTCGATGAAAATACGCTTCAAACTTATCGTATGAGATCTAAAGCAGATGCTATAGATTATAAATACTATATTGAACCTAATATTCCACCAATTAAAATTACTGAAGATTGGATAGAAGAAATTAAAAAAGATATTCCTATGTTACAATTTGATAGAATAAATAAGTATATGAATGAATATGGATTATCAAGATATGATGCTACAATACTTGTACATGATAAAGCTGTATCTGATTACTTTGAAGATTGTATTAAATTAGGTGCTGATCCAAAAGAAGCATCTAACTGGATTACAAGTAATATACTTGGATATCTAAATAAAGAGAACAAAAAAATAAGTGATATACCACTTACAACAAATTATTTAGTAGAATTAATTAGCCTTATAAATGATGGTACAATATCATCTAAACAAGGTAAAAAAGTATTTGATGAAGTATTAAATACAGGTAAAAGACCTAAAGAACTTGTTAAAGATTTAGGGCTTACACAGATTACTGATGATAAAACTATACGTGATATAGTAGTTAGTTTACTTGATCAGTATCCAAACTTAATAGAAGATCATAGAAAAGGTAAAAATACATTTGACTTCTTTGTAGGACAAGTTATGAAAGCTACACGTGGTCAAGCTAATCCTGGTATAACATCTTCTATAATAAGTGAAGAAATGGAGAAAAGATAATATGGATTTAAAAGATTTATTAATTAAAATAGATGAATATCTTGATAAAGAAGTAACGCTTCAAGGATGGATTAAATCACATAGAAAACAAAAAGAATTCGGATTTATAGAATTTAGTGATGGTACAAGTTTTGAACACTTACAACTTGTATATGATAATAAATTAGATTCATTTGATGAAATACAAAAACTACATTTAGGATGTGCTATTACAGTAAAAGGTAAAATAGTTAAATCTGAAGGTGCAGGACAAGCTTATGAATTAAAGGTAAGTTCTATTAAACTTGAAGGAGATTGTCCAGATGATTATCCTCTACAAGCTAAAGGTAGACCAACAAGAGAATTCTTAAGAGAACAAGCTTACTTAAGACCAAGAACAAATCTATTCCAAGCAGTATTTAAAGTAAGAAGTGTTGCAGCTGCTGCAATACATGAATACTTCCAAAGTAATAACTATGTATATGTACATACACCACTTTTAACAACTGCTGATTGTGAAGGATCAGATCAAATGTTTAAAGTAACAACACTTGATATGAATAATGTTCCTAAAAAAGATGGTAAAGCTGACTTCTCAGAAGATTTATTTGGTAAACAAACATATATAACTGGTTCAGGACAATTACATGGTGAAACATTTGCTATGGCATTTAAAAAGATATATACTTTTGGACCTACATTTAGAACAGAAAACTCTAATACAAAAACACATGCTAACGAATTCTGGATGATTGAACCAGAAATGGCATTTATGCATTTAGATGATTTAATGAATGTGGAAGAAGAAATGCTAAAATATATAGTATCTAAAGTACTTGATACATGCACTGATGAACTTACATTCTTAGATAAATTTGTACAAAATGGTTTAATAGATAAATTAAAGAAATTAGTAAGTGATAAATTTGTTAGAATTACTCATCATGATGCTATAGAATTATTAATTAATTCAGGAGAAAAATTTGAATTTACTCCAAGTTATGATGATGATATAGCTAAAGAACACGAAAAATGGATTACAGAACACTTTAATGCTCCAGTATTTATTTATAACTGGCCTAAAGATATTAAAGCTTGGTATATGAAACTTAATGATGATGGTAAGACAGTTGCAGCTGTAGACCTAGAAGTATTAGGTTCAGGAGAACTTATTGGTGGTTCTGAAAGAGAAGTAAATCTAGAAAAACTAGAAGAATTAGTTAAAATACACAATGTTGATAGAGAACAAATAGAGTGGTATTTAAACTTAAGAAAATTTGGTGGTTGTTATCACTCAGGATTTGGTATGGGATTTGAAAGACTTATTATGTATTTAACAGGTGTTGAAAACATAAGAGACGTTATACCTTATCCAAGAACTCCAGGAAACTGTGAATATTAAAATTACGATTTATTCGTAATTTTTTTATATTTATGTTATAATCATATATAGGAGTTGAAAATATGGGAGAAGAAATTTTAACACAAGGAAATATGGAAGGATTACAACAACAAGCCCTTGAATCTAATTCGAAATTAGAAGTTCAGGTACCACAAGAAAATGCACAAAATAATGAATTAGAATCAAAAACAGACGAAAAACCAGCTAAAGAGTTTACAATTAAACAAATAATTAAAGGTAGTGACTTAAGTAGAATAAAACAATTAAAAGTCGCTATAATAATCGATTCTATAGGAATTGCACTAGAAATGCTTATTGCTATGAATGGACTACGTATAGGAATTAATGGTATGAAGGAATACAATTATCATCCATTTACCATAGTCGCAACAGCAATAGGAGTTCTTTTTCCAACATTACTTGCTATCTTTGCGGCTCATTTAGCACACAAAGAAAAAAAAGAAATTGCTAGTATTAATGCATCTTTAAATGAACAACAAATTTTAAGAGTTGGTGAAAGAATGGAAGGCTTATCACTAGATGAGTCTGATTATAACCAAATTTCTGAAGCTATACATGAGCATAGTTTTGAAAGAGCAAGTGCATTATTAGATAAACTTGAAATGGAACAAAGCCCAAAAGAATTAAATGAAACCGAAAGAGAAGAATTAAAAAAATTTAAAGATATGGCTATTAGATTTAATGCAGCAGCTAATAATCATGATCAAAGTGCAATTAATTCTATTGCTGGGGAATTAATAATAGCAGGAAGAAATATTGATGAAGAACAAAAGGGGAAACAATTATGATAGAAGTTAAAGATTTAATTAAACTAAGTGATGATAGAGAATACTGTGTAGCTTTAAAAACTATATTTGAAGGAAACACTTATTACTTTTTAGTTGATATAGATGATGTTAAGAATATTAAAGTGTGCTGTGAGAAAATTGAAAATAATAGTATTAAATTAGTTCAAATTGAAGATGAAAATACTTTAGATAGATTAATGTTATTATTTACAGAAACAGTTAAGAATAATTAATTACGATTTAATCGTAATTTTTTTTATTATATATACAAAAATACATAAATTTATGCTATACTTATATTGTAAAAATAGGAGGACGTTTATGAATAATGAATATAACAATAACTTTGAAAATCAAATTTCAAACAATAATACAGTAAATAATAATGTTGAACCAATTCAACCGGTACAACCACAACCAGTAGAACCAGTTCAACCACAACCTATATATCAACAACCAGTACAACCAACTGTTCCAGTTGAATCAGTTCAACAAACAGTGCCAGTAGAACCAGCACCTATTGTAGAACAACCAGCTACTCCAGTTAAACCTGTAGAACAAGTTCAACAAACAATATCAGTTCAACCACAACAACCTAAAAAGAGCAAAATAGGTATAATTGTAGTAGGAATAATAGTGCTTGCTGCGATTTTGGTGGTAATTAAATTTGTTTTTGGTCCAAACAAAGGTACAGTAGGAACTACAAGTGGTGGAAACAATAAATTTGGTGGGACTTTTGTTGAAGCCACTTCAACTGATACGCATAAAGGAATAGTATATTTAGATCCATTAGATTTAAGTAGAATATGTACTGCAGAAGATGCAGCAAAAAATGTAAACAAATATGGAACGCCAACTGAAAGACGTAGTGGATGTATGAAATTCTATATATATGATGATAGTGGAGATACATATAAAATGATACTAGATCATAATACGGGATTATTACGTGTTTTTGATAGTTATTGGGATTATTCACTTGATACACAAGGTTGGGCAGGAAATCCAAGACAAATAACTGCAAATGAAATTGCACATATAGTAGGCGCAGATAAAGAAGATACATTACAATGGGAACAAAGCAAATCAATTGGTAAGAAGGTAGGCACTTATGTTGATTGGTTCTATCTAGATGGTAGTGGTAACACATATGATGGATGGCAAAAACAAAATGCTAACACTGAAAATCCATCAAAATATGCATGGTTATTTGATTATACTGCAAATTGCAAAAAATATGGTTGTAGTGTAGAAGATAATAATGAGTATCATATTCCAGATAGTGCTTCACTTACAGCGATGACTGGTTATATAACAGACGATACAGTTAGTGGAGATGAGCTTGGAACATGGTCAATACTACATGATGGTGTACTATATGGAGATCGTTTAAATAATGCGAATCTTGGTATAGGATTTAGGCCAGTAATAACACTTTCAAAAAAAATAATTGAAAAGAAAGAATCAATACCAAATACTAAGAAAAAATCTAGTGGTGGTAATTTTGTTAAAGCAGGATCTAATGATACACATAAAGGAATAGTATATATGGATCCATCTGATTTAAGTAGAACATGTACCGCTGAAGATGCATCAAACAATGTAAATGAAAATGGGACACCAACAGGAATCAAGTTTGGATGTATGAAATTCTATATATATGATGATAGTGGAGATACATATAAAATGATACTTGATCATAATACATCAGGAAACGTACTTTGGGGTTATGCTAAAGATAAGAATGTAGCCGTTTCTACATTGCCTGAGAGACTTAATGCAGATACAAAAGATTGGCAAGTCGATGTAGATGTTATATCTGCTGATGAGATTGCACATATTGTAGGAATAGATAGTAAAGATGCACTAAATTGGTCAGTAAAAGGGATTGAAAACTCAAGAGATGGAAGGAATTGGTTTTATCTAGATGGTAGTGGTAAAACAGTAGAAGGATGGCAAACTAAAATAGTTAGTGAAACTAATAAATCAAAATATGCATGGTTATTTGATTACACTAACGAGTGCATAGATAATGGATGCACTAAAGAAGATAATAATGGATATATGGCTAAAGACAATTGGGAAAAACACGCACTAGATAGTGTATTAGGTTATTGGACAAAGGATGGAACAGCAGCTAGTGATTATGCTTATGGATATAGCGTATATTCTGCTAAATTATCTGAGGAAAGTGCAAAAAGTATTATGAGTTATTATGGTGGCTATGGTATTCGTCCAGTAGTAACTGTTAAGAAAAACCAAATAAATAAATAAAATTTTGTTTTATTGAATTTAAAAATATTAATATTAAAATTACGATTTATTCGTAATTTTTCATTTTGACAATTGATTGGTTTTATGTTAATATATTGCATCAAGGGAGGAAATTTTGTGAAAGAAATAACAAAAAAATATTATGTTAAAAAGATAGAAAAACTAAAGGAAGAACAAAAAATAACTAGAAAAGAAACTGTGATATGTGCAATAATTGCTTTGGTTTCAGTAGCTTTAGGATTACTTACGCTTGGAATATGTGACTATGCATGGTATCATACTAGTAAAAAAGATTTAGTAAAAAATATATGCATAGTACTAGAATTAGTTTATGGAATTGCTTTTGTTTCTGGTGTAGCTAATTCAATGATAATCGACAAAAAATATGAACACATACAAAAACAAATAGACGATTTAACTTTCCAATATAATAAAGAAAGATTAGAAACTACAAAACTAGATAAAGAAATACTAAAAGAACTAAATTCTGATATAGAATCTGTTATGAGTGATTCTTTTATAAAAATAGATCTTGATGGATATGATGCAAAGCAACAAGAAAAAGCTAAAGAATTAAAAAAAAGTTAATTACGTTTTGTAATTAATTTTTATTAAAAAAATGAATAAAAAGGAATGATAATATGTTGGACATAAAAGATTTAGTTACTTTAGATGATGATAATAAATATTGCGTTAGCTCTAAAGCAACATATAAAGGAGATAAATATTATTTACTTGTAGACATAAATAATTTTAAAAATATTAAGATATGTTGTGAAAGTATAGAAGAAAAAGGAATTGCTTTAACGGAAGTTGAGGATTCAAAACTTCTAGTAAAATTAATATTATTATTTAATAAATCAAATAAAGAAATCAATAAAAAATAATTACGATTTATTTCGTAATTTTTTTATGCTATAATTATTATAGAGGTGACTATATGAAATGTAGTAAATGTGGTATGGAGAATGCTATTACTGCAGTATTTTGTGCTAATTGTGGAGATGAATTAAATAAAAAGTTAATTAGAGTTTGTTCTAATAATAAATATAGATATATAGACTTACATGGTAATACTGTTATTGGGCCTTATAATAATTTAACTCCTTATTATGGCAAATATACTTTTTGTGAACATGGAGTATATGATAAACAAGGAAATATAGTTAAGAATGGTAATACGTGTTTTTTTAAACATTATAATGTAGTATCATTCAACGGAGATTTACTTGATTTATCACTAAATAGTATAATTCCAGAAACAATGTCTGTTGAAACGGATGGATATATTATTACTTATATAGACGCATATCGAAATGTTAGAAGTGGATATACATTTGAAGGTGATAATGGAGAATATATTAGTGAAGAAACACCAGTAATTGAGGGTAAACCTGAACATGAAACACATGGTATTTTAGGACCAAATGGTTCTATAATTTATTCAGTTCCTCTTACTGAAAAATTTAAATATGAGACCACATACAATATGTCAGTAGGTGATGGAGATAACTTTTATATTCCAATATCAGTTAATGATAAATATGCAATTATTAATGGTTTAACAGGTAAAGTTGTATATGATTTTATTGATAATAAAATAGAGTGGAAAACACCAAATATATTTTGTATACCTGATAAACAATTAAATATTTATATTACGTCTGATAAAGTGGTTTATGAAGCAACTGAAAGTATAGAAAAAGGAATAGATGGCGTTTATTATATAGAAAAAGATGGTAAAGAAGTATTCTTCTTTAAAGATGGATCAATGGCTAAAATAGATGATTTTACTGATGCACAAAAAATGGAATATGCCGAGATAGCATCAAAACATAGAACTTATAATTATTCATTCTTAAAAGCTTTTGATATGATTGCTGAATATAAGAAAGAAACAGAAATAAACAAATTAAATCTAAAAAAATATGTTGAATTAGGATATAAGATATTCTTTTCACCTAAAGATCCTGAGAATCCATTTAGAACTCGTATGGGATTAAAATATAATGATAAAGTTATAATTGATTGTACCAAGTATAGTATTGATTATCTAGATATGGAAACATATTCAAAACTAGAAAAAGTTGGTAAAACCTATGTTTTAGCAGATGATTCAATAATAAATATTAAAACAGGTGAAGAAGTAAAAAAATTTGTATCATCAAAATGGCAAAGTTTTACAACATTCTTAAGATGTATTGTTAATGATGGCGAAGAACCAGTTTTATATGATATGCTTACAGATAAGACAATACCAATTAAAAGGGAAGATAAAGTATGTATACTTGATAACTATATAATTGTTACGCATGAGGATAAATGGTTATACTATAATTTAGACTGTGAATTAATTTTTGAAGGAGATATAATTCCAGAAGAAAAAGAACATATTGAAAAAGAAATAGAAGAAAAGGAAGCTAGGCTGTTAGGTGTATCAAACACAACAACTGCCCCTAAAGCAAAGAGTTTTTCTGAAATTAAAAGTGAACTTGATACTGATTTAAAAGACAATTCAATATACCAAGGTATAAAGAAAATATTTGGTTTTTTTAAAAAAGATAAATAATTATTTATAATATGATATAATCATAGTAGAAAGTTATTTATAAAAATCAAGGAGTGATGCTATAAAAAAATAAAATAATTAAAAAATATAAAATAGAAAGTAGGAGTGTATGAAAAAATATTTAATAGTTTTAATTTTAGTTATGTTGTGCTTAGTAGGATGTGGTAAAAAAGATGGAAAAATAAATAGTGATAGCCCTCTTGCAAAAGCAAAAAGTCAAATGATGAGTAATTTAAAAAATTATAATTATGATGTTACTATGGTTACTGAATCAAGTTTTATGGATATAGAAACAACAATGAATTGTACAGATGACTTAGCAAATAAATTAACATACTGTAGTACATCAACATTTGGTGTAGAACAAGAAAGTTATTATGATTATAATAAGAAAGTAAGTTATACAAAAACAACATCAGTATATGGTTATGGTAGTCAAGATTGGACAAAAACTAAACTAAATAATAATACTAATACATGGCTTGATTTAAGTGATTATGTATATGATTTAAAATCAGAATCTAGAAATGGTGGTACTTACTATACTGGTGTTATAGATGGTAAAAAATTAGCTGCTTCATTGAATCAAACTGATTCAAATGCTAATTATGATTCAATAGTTGGTAGTGATATAAATATTGAAATATTTGTTAATTCTAAAAATTATATTGAAACATTAAACTTTGATATGGAAATAATGGGTATGAAAGAAACTGTTAAAGTTAAATTTAAAGACTATAATAGTGCAGGTTCTGTTAAATTACCATCATCTTTAAAATAATTACGATTTATTCGTAATTTTTTTTATAAAAAAAGAGTACTTAGTACTCTAATAAAATTTAGGTTCACATATTGTATTTATAAGTAAACTTCTTAATGCATCACTATCTATTTTATCTAATATATATGTTGAATACGCATCACAAAATTTTAATTTACTTAAATTTTTTACAGCTTTATTTACTGTTGGATTTGTTACTGAACAAATAGATAGAGCTATTAACACATCATTTAAGTTAAGTAGAGGTTCACTATTAGAAAGAGACTCTTTTAATTTAAGTATTGGTTTTAATACATTAGGTGCTAGTAAATTAATTTCATCTGGTATATCAGATAGTTCTTTAATAGCATTAAGTATTACACTTGCAGCAGGTGTAAGTAATTTAGTTTTTCTTCCTGTAATTATTTTACCATCTTGTAGTTCAATTGCCATAGCAGGTGCTTTTTTCTTTTTTTCTTTTTTTCTTGCTTTATCTATTATAGGAAGTATAGCATCTGTAATATTTAATTCATTAACAAGTAATTTAATTCTTTTAGGTATATCTTCATCTGTATCATTACATTTATAATCTACCATAGCTCTATAGTATCTTCTAAGTACTTCTTTTTTAGCAGCTACTTGAACTATATTATCATCAGTAATACATTTTCCAATTGAATTTACTCCCATATCAGTAGGTGAGTAATATATATCTTCACCAGTTATTTTATAAAGTATATCTTTAAGTACAGGGAATATTTCAAGGTCTCTATTATAGTTTACAGCACTTATACCATACTTTTCTAAGTGGAATGAATCAATCATATTCTTATCTTTTAAATCAGCTGTAGCAGCCTCATATGCGATATTTACCGGGTGCTTTAAAGGTAAATTCCATACTGGGAATGTTTCAAATTTAGCATATCCTGCTTTAACACCTTTTTTATGTTCGTGATATAGTTGAGATAGGCATGTTGCAAGTTTTCCTGAACATGGTCCTGGAGCATTAACAACAACTAGTGGTTTAGTTGTTTCAATATAAGGATTAGCACCATATCCTTCCTCAGATACTATTGTATCTACATCAGTAGGATATCCTTTGGTTGGAGTATGTATATATGTTTTAACACCTATTGATTCAAGTTTTTCTTTAAACTTAAGTGCACTTGGTTGACCTTTATATAAAGTTATAACAACACTATTAACACT
>JAEEGL010450557.1_pt1 | contig 13814 bp, 7 predicted proteins | sample 9134231 | NCBI WGS metagenome assembly JAEEGL01 (sample SAMN16246548, study PRJNA631951) | gut metagenome | biome: gut microbiome; feature: rumen; material: fiber-attached | host: Bos | place: Iran: Karaj | collected 2018-10 | reverse complement strand
GTACAAGCCTTTCAGGAAACCGTATATATGTATTCCCTGCTTCTTGTTATTCTCTGTGTTGATTGAGGGCGTTCAGTATGCATTCAGCCTGGGATTTGTGGAGCTGGATGATGTGGTGACCAATACCATAGGCGGCACTATCGGGCTTTTGATCTGGGGGATTATCTACCTGATATATCTCATTCTGGGATTGCTCAGTGGAAAGAAATCCTGAGGCAAAAGATTTATATCCTTACATTTTAACAAATTTGACAAATACGTAAAAATGGGTTAATATTCACACTTGTGGGGAGCAGTTTGGCTCCCTATATTTATATGTTGGTCTTTAGTTGTATTTAAGGGGCTTTTGCTAATATATATTCTATGAGAAAGATATTATTAAGATTAGAAAACTCTAAAGGTTTCAGGGATTTCCTTGTAGCTCTTCTTGTGGCTTCTGTTGTGTTCGTTGTGGTTATAGTATGCTCTTTACTGGCTGACACGGTAGGAGTTAAGGATGCAGAAGCTGCTCAAAGCGACAAGTCAGTCACTATCACACATTCTCATACATATCCCCAAAATACTGCTCCCAGTGCTGTTGTTATCAGTAAATCCCAGAGTCGTGATGTAAATACCATAGAAGATAATAGTGAAGAAGTTGTGGAAGAAGAGCAGGAAGTGATTTCTGATTACACAATTAACGTTTATGAGGAGAACAAAACACTGTACACAAATGACAGAGTTAATGTCAGAAGCGGTGCGGGAACAGAATATGAGAAGCTGGCTACCCTAAGTGTAGGAGCTAAGGTCACTGTCATCGGAGAGACCAATAATGGTTGGTACCAGGTTCTGTACAACGATGATGCCAGTTATATTAAGTCTGATTATCTTCAGGAAAAAGCGATTCCTGCTTCATTTATTTTCGCGGGTGATTCAAGGACTGTACAGATGAATCAGGCAGTTGGTAAGAGCGAATATACATGGGTGGCCCAGGTTGGTGAAGGCTACAGCTATTTCGCCAATACAGCTATTCCTGCGATTGACGCGTCTGTTCGTGATGGCAGTGTTATCGTGATCAATTTTGGCGTAAATGATCTCTATAATGTGGATAAATATATAAGCAAAGTGAATTCAAAAGTTGATTCCTGGATTTCCGCAGGGGCTACTGTTTATTATGCAGCAGTTCTGCCTGTAAGCGATTATCCCACCATCACTAATGGGGATATTACTGCTTTTAATTCCAAGATCAGCAGCGGACTGGACAGCAGGATTGGCTGGCTTGATGGCTATACTTATCTACAAAATAATGGATTTAATACCGCTGATGGTTTACACTTTGATTATGATACATACAGAGATCTGTATGCATATTATATGAGTAAGATCACAGCATAATGAGGGGCGTTTCAGATGGTATCGATTAAGGACGTGGCTAAGGAAGCCGGCGTTGCGATTTCAACAGTATCAAAGGTTCTTAATAATTATCCCAATATAAGTGAAGAGACCAGGAAAAAAGTTACAGACGCTGTAGAGCGTCTTAATTTTGTGCCCAATCAGGTGGCAGCTGCCCTGTCTTCCAAGAAGTCAGGAAGAATAGCTCTTCTGCTGAAAATGAATGAGAAGACATCAGCTATTGATGAGATAGATATGCAATATATCTCCGGGGCGCTTCAGATGGCAAGGGAGAAGGAACTCGATGTTATTACCGTGTTCTATTCCATGATAGAGCACATGACTCTGGACGAAGTGATACGATATTTTGCTTCTCAGAGTATCAGCGGAATCATAATCTTCGGAATGGATAATAACGATAAGGTCCTCCACAAGCTTATTGAGAGTCAGGCCTTCAAGCTGGTGGTTGTTGATGCGCCGGACGTAAATGAGAATACCTCCTGTGTTGGCATCGACCATTATCAGGCGCAGATAGATGTTGCTGAAAAGACAATTAAGGAAAATAATTGTAAGCGCGTTCTTTATATTTCCGGTCTTAAGAACAACTATGTGACTGAGGAAAAAATCAGAGCTATGAAGGATCTGGCACAGAGAAGAAAGCTCAAGCTTTATATCAGAAGCGGTGATTTTTCTGAACTAAAGGCTAGAGAGCTGACTTTAAAATATGGGAAAAATAAAGACGTAGTTGTGTGCGGTTCAGACCTGATGGCAATAGGTGCGATGAAGGCTCTGACCGATATGGATATTTTCAGACCGGTATGCGGTTTTGACGGATTGATACTGATGGGATATGTCGGTAAACAGATGAATACAGTAAAGCAGAATTTTGCCAATATTGCCGGTGAGGCCGTGCGGGAATTAAACCGTCTGCTATCCGGATCTAAGGGGCGCAAAGTAAGGCTTCCTCATACTCTTGTGAGACTTAAGTATGAGGATATTATTTGCTGATATATTTGCATTTTTTCATGGGCTTGCCGGTTCGCTTGGCAAGCTTTACTATTTTCTTGAAGGTCTTTTTATTCTTGGTATGAATAGTGACCGTTTTTATCTTTTTTGCTCCATTGAATGCAGATGGAGCAATTTTATTTATGGTAGATGGCAGTACAAGCTTAGTCATTGATGAAGAACCACTGAATGCATTAGCGGCTATTTCTGTTATCTTATATTTCTTATTTCCAACTTTAATTGAAGCGGGTACCACAACCTTTTTGCTATTGGTCAGTGGTCTCACGTATTTTGCGGTCTTGTTTCCTGTGATGCTGTATTCTGCGTCTGTCTGTTTTTCGGCATTTGTGATGGATACAGAGTTGCCGGTTATGGAGATTTTAATTCCGTCAACTTCTATTACTATGTTAGAACCGCCGGAATTTCTTCTGGCATTTTCGTTGGCACCTGCCGTCTGGTTGCTTCTTTCAGCAGTCTGGTCTGTCCAGTTTGTAGGCTTTTTTGGCGGAGTAGGCGGTGTGGGTGGAGTAGGTGGTGTGGGAGGAGTAGGGATCTTCCAGCCTGAGTTGTCGCTGTAATCATCGCTGCTATCCGAACTGTAATCCGAGGATGATGCGGAACTATCATCGGAGTCAGAGTAGGAATCGGAATCATCATCTGAGTAGTAGTCAGGGTATGAGCTCGAATTGTTTGAGGATGAATCGGAAGAGCTGTTGTTCCCTGAGTTCGAATTTGAATTAGATCCACTGTTTCCGCTGTTGTCAGAAGGCGGAGCCGGAGTAGAGCTCGACTCTGAAGATGAATTTGAGGGCTGTTCTTCCACCTTGTTCCATTTTGCGTAGATTGTATGTGCAGTAGATTTATTGCATACGGTAGTAGAGATCACCTTTTCTCCTGAGGAGAAGTTTTTACTCAGATACCATCCGTCAAAGGTGTATCCGCTTCTTGTGGGAGTGGGGAGAGTGCCATATGTTTTCTTGACTTCTACGGATTTTGACTTGGTTGATACTGAACCTCCATTTGCATCAAAAGTTACAGTAACATTGGTTACTGTAGGCGTTGTGGATGGTTTGTAATCAGACGCATTGATACTGAGCTCACCGGAGGTGAACCCGGTCGTTGTTGTACTGTCGTAAACATACTGAACAGATACATTGTTGGATTTGTAGGTCTTTTCATTTTCCTTAGCTGCACCTACGAGAAATAGCTTATCAGAATAGCCGATTGTACCCGCGTCGCAGTTGGTCACATCCACGATGTAATTCTTGCCGTCCTCCATTCGGACGATATTCCACATATGCTCACCGGCTCCCGTGCCACCGCTCATGGTACCTGAGACCAGATGACAGGCAATTTTATTGCTGCTGAAGGTAGTCTTGTCACACAGGTACTTGAATGCCTTGGCATAACCCTCACACACCACATTTGTGGTGGTGTTTTTATCGAATACATAGGTGAGCTGCCACGGATCACCATAGTTTACAGAACCGTTTGCAGCTGATGTGTTGTAGGATACCAGATCGCATATTGTGTTCTTATAGGCCTTCAGCTTCTCATAGTCGGACTTTGATTTATTAGCGGTTACTATGGAATCAGCATAGTTCATGGCTGATTTAACAGCTGAAGTTTTGGTTGTGCTCAGACCGGTGCTCTTGGTACTTCCGCTCTTACTGTAGTCCTTTGAAACATAGAACTTGAAGTTCAATGTGACATTTTCGCTGAGTATTACTGAAGTAGAGGTATAACTGTAGGTGGGGGCCGGCGAAGCGGGGTATATATATCCACCTGTGGATTTTGACTTGTCGAACCAGTATAGTTCGTAAGGCAGATCACTTATGAGGCTGTTCAATATTTTAGTGGGATTGTAACCGGTAACCTTATTGGTCATTGAGGTCACAGCACTTTTGGCCTCAGCAGTGAGCTGACCATCTTTTGTAATGGAAGATACCCCAAGATCAGAAGCTGAATATCCGCTTTTCCAGGAAGAACCCATGATGGTTTTCAGTGATAAAGAGATGTTTATGTCCGAAGAGTCACGTTGTCCGGACGCAATCTGAGTGAGAGATTTCTTTAATTCATCATAAATGGTGGCATTGACTCCACTCAAAGAGGAACGTCTGCTAGCGACAGCTGCAGCATTTGCTGAAGATGAGCAGAAAAAAGTAATGAGAAATACTATTGTGAAAATGGAAAACAGTTTTCTTTTTAATCCGGAATTATTCATGGCAGTCCCTCATAACTACAAAACCTCAATAATATAGTATCTGTGCGGTATGAACTATACAATGAAACAAAATTTAAAATTTTATAAAATAAGTATTGCGGAAAACGTTTTCCTGTGTTAGAGTATTAATCACAACAAAAGAAAACGTTTTCCAATATTGGAATGATAATTAGATGTGTTTTTGAAGGGAGAAGGATATGAGCCAACACACAAACATGCAGTTAGACGTTATTGTAAATAATCTCGAGGAGCAGATTGAGAAGACTGCCTCTGAGAAATTTGGTAAGAGCCTTAAGGAGTGCTCAGATAAGGAGGTTTATTTTGTACTTCTTGAAGTAACAGGCCGCCTTATGAATGCATCTCCGATCCAGGCAGGTGAGAAGAAGGTATACTACATTTCAATGGAGTTCCTTATCGGAAAGCTTCTGTCAAACAACCTTATTAACCTGAGAGTATATGACAAGGTGAATGAGATCCTTGAGAAGAACGGTAAGAGCCTCGCATTGATAGAGGAGTGCGAGCCTGAGCCTTCACTTGGTAACGGCGGTCTTGGAAGACTTGCAGCGTGCTTCCTTGATTCAATCGCTACTTTGGGGCTTTCAGGTGAGGGTATTGGTCTTAACTATCACTTCGGACTTTTCCGTCAAGTGTTCAAGAACAACCTTCAGACAGCTGAAAAGGATGCATGGATTGAGAACGAGTCCTGGCTTGAGAAGACAGATACCACTTTTGAAGTGGCTTTTGGTAAGAAGAAGGTTGTTTCAAGACTCTACAATATGAGCGTAGTTGGCTATGACACAGGTGTGAACAAGCTCAGACTCTTTGATGTTGAGACAGTTGATGAGAGTCTTGTAGAAAAGGGAATCACTTTTGATAAGGAAGAGGTTGAGAAGAACCTTACACTTTTCCTCTATCCCGATGATTCAGATGAGGCAGGTAATCTCCTTAGAATTTACCAGGAGTACTTCCTTGTAAGCAACGCTGCCCAGCTCATCCTTATGGAGCAGAAGGAGCGTCAGTACGATCTTCATGATCTCTACAAGCATGCTGTTATTCAGATAAATGATACGCATCCTACAATGGTTATTCCGGAGCTTATCAGAATCCTCGTTGAGGAGAAGGGATTCACAATGGATGATGCCATCGATGTAGTATCCAAGACCTGTGCATACACAAACCACACCATCCTTGCAGAAGCTCTTGAGACATGGCCGCTTAAATACCTTGAGAAGGTAGTTCCTCAGCTCGTTCCTTATATCAAGGAGCTGGATAAGAGAATCCGCGCTAAGGTTAAGGATCCCAAGGTTCAGATCATTGACAAGGATAAGAAGGTGCACATGGCGTTTATTGACATCCACTATGGTTTCTCTGTAAACGGTGTTGCAGCTATTCATACAGATATTCTCAAGAACTCAGAGCTCAATGATTTCTACAAGCTCTACCCTGAGAAGTTCAATAATAAGACAAACGGTGTAACCTTCAGAAGATGGCTTCTGTCCTGCAACCATCCGCTTGCTGACTTCATCTCTGAGAAAATCGGTGAGGACTACAAAAAGGATGCGGACAAGCTTGAAGAGCTTTTGAAATTCAAGGATGACCAGGAGGCTCTGGACAGACTTGCTGATATCAAGTTCGCCAAGAAGGAAGAGCTTGCTGCGTACCTTAAGAAGAAAGAGAATGTTGATATCGATCCCAACTCAATATTTGACATTCAGGTAAAGAGACTCCATGAGTACAAGCGCCAGCAGATGAATGCTCTTTACATCATTCACAAGTATCTTGAGATCAAGGGCGGCAAGAAGCCTCAGCGTCCTATCACATTTATCTTCGGTGCTAAGGCTGCTCCTGCATATGTTATCGCACAGGATATTATTCATCTCATCCTCTGCCTGCAGGAGATCGTGAACAACGATCCTGATGTTGCACCTTACATGAAGGTGGTTATGGTTGAGAACTATAACGTAAGCTACGCTGAGAAGCTTATCCCTGCATGTGATGTATCTGAGCAGATCTCACTTGCTTCCAAGGAGGCTTCAGGAACAAGTAACATGAAGTTCATGCTGAACGGTGCGGTTACTCTTGGAACAGATGATGGTGCTAACGTTGAAATTCATGATCTTGTAGGTGATGAGAACATCTTCATCTTCGGAATCAGTGCAGACGAAGTAATCGAGCACTACAAGAAAGCTGATTATGTATCAAAGGATTACTACAAGAAGAGCAAGGTGATCAAGGAAGCAGTTGACTTCATCACCAGCAAAGAGTGCCTGAAGGTTGGCCATAAGGAGAACCTTAAGAGACTCCAGGATGAGCTCCTTAACAAGGACTGGTTCATGACTCTTATCGACCTTGAGAGCTACATTGCCAAGAAGGACGAGATCTTTGCTGATTATGAAAAGAGAGATAAGTGGAAGAGAATGATGCTCACCAACATTGCAAAGGCTGGCTACTTCTCCTCCGACAGAACAATTGCGGAATACAACAGAGATATCTGGAAACTTCGCTGATATAGGGATTCAAAGAGTGCTTTATACGGAGCAATCCGTATATCAGCACTCTTTTTTTATGCACAAATGTGGAGAATTCCGTTTTCACGCGTTATAATAATACGTACAGGAGGTATGCGTATGGAAAAGAGATTTTTTGACGCGGGGATAAGTGGGATTATTCCGATCGGTCTTCCGGGCGGCTTTTTTATTTATGAGGCCGGTGGCCATGAGAACGTTCTTTATGCTGGCCCTAATGTTCTTGCTATGTATGGCTGCGAAAACATGGGCGAGTTCATAGTACATACAGGCGGTACTTTCCAGGGTATGGTTCATCCTGAAGACTATAACAGGATACAGAATCAGATACAGTCACAGACTCTTTTCGGTGAAAAGAAACATGACTATATCCGCTACCGTATCATCACAAAAAACGGTGATGTGAGGTATGTGGAGGACTTTGGGCATCTCCTGCACCGGGAGGATGGAAAGACCTTTTTCTATGTCTATATCGTTGATGTAGACAAGAATGAGTACTTCAACAAAAATCGGAATTCCTTTGCAGAGGCTGAGATTCTCACCAATACTGCTGAGACCGATGAACTGACAGGCCTTCTTAATATGTCTTTTTTCTACCAGAAGGCATCAATCCTTCTTGGCTCCCATGAGAGCTGGAGAGAGGATATTTCTTTTGTTCACTTTGATATTCCAAATTTTAAACTTTTCAATGAGAGAAACGGCTTCAAGCTTGGAGACGAGCTGTTATGTGACCTTGCCAATGCGATACTTAGCGAGTTCAACGTAGGAAGCATAATCTCAAGGTTTTCTGATGACCACTTTGTGGTATGTACTGCAGGAAACAAGGAAGAAGTCGTGAATAAGGTTGTTGCCGTCCAGAAAAAGATGCTTCTTGCTGACGATGTAAACAAGAAGGTCAGAGTAAAAGCCGGCATCTACTACATGGATGACAGGAGATCCGAGATAGGCCTTGCCTGTGATCATGCCCGTCTTGCCTGCAACAGCATCAAGAACCGCCATGACATAAACTATTGCATCTACGACGAGATGCTTCGTGACAATCTTCGCAGACAGCAGTATGTCATTGATCACATTGATGAAGCCATCGAGAAGGAGTACATAAAGGTTTACTACCAGCCGGTGGTAAGGGTTAAGACCGGAGAGATCTGTGGTTATGAGGCGCTGGTAAGATGGATCGATCCTAACTATGGAATGTTGTCTCCGGGAGATTTCATCGACACGCTGGAGCAGTATCACCTGATCCATCTGGTGGACACTTACGTTATCAGGAAGGTATGTCAGGATTATGCACGGATGTCTGAGGAGGGAAAAGAAATTGTTCCCGTCTCCTTAAATATCTCCAGATTGGACTTTGAACTATGCGATATCTTCGGTATTGTAGAGGCAACCAGAGAAAAATATGGTGTACCTAAAAACATGCTGGACCTTGAGATCACGGAGAGTGCACTTAATTCGAACGCTGGATTTATCAAGTCAGAATGTTCGAGAATGAGAGATCTTGGATATCACATTTGGATCGATGACTTCGGCTCAGGCTATTCATCGCTGAATACCATCGCGGAGTACAGCTTCGATGTACTGAAGCTTGATATGGTATTCCTAAGGAGTCTTGATAATAATCCAAAGACCGGAAAGATCATGACTTACATTGTGGAAGGCGCCAAGGCTATGGGTGTATCTCCGCTGTGCGAAGGATGTGAAACAGAACAGCATTTCCAGTTCCTAAAGGATATTGGCTGTGAGAGAGCTCAGGGCTATTACTTTGGAAAGCCAATGCCAATGGATGAATCCAGAAGCATGACTTTAGCAAAAGGCTTTAAGTGGGAAAAAGTATAAACAAGGTATTAAAATTGCTTAAATTATTCTGAAATATATCACAAAGTACACGTTAAAATGCAAATATGATGTTTTTTATGATTGTACAAAAATTATAATAATGATGAAGACACCAGGAGGAAAAAAGACATGGAAGAACGCAGAACCATTAACAGAGTTGAGTTTTTAGCAAACAGTGTGATCGTTGATAAACAGACACTGGCAAGGTATTTTGGGCAGGTGAAAAACATAAGCCCTTTGGGTATAGCGATCACCGTGGATAAGCGGATTCCTAATCTTGTGGGCAGAGACGTAATAATTGTTGCAGAAACAATGATCATGTACGCAGAAGCAGTACGTGAAGACAAGGAAATGGGAGAAAAGAAATCTGTTGCGTTTAAGGCAAGGAAATTTACTCCTGATGTTTTGCAGTATCTTTTCGAGCAGATAGGCGCAGATCTTGAGGATGATGGCGAGAGTGAGGAGCAGTAAGAAAATAGTTTAGTGATGTCAGTAAGTGAGGTGTTGATATGATGAAGAAACATGTTAAAAACAGAAAATTGGTTTCAGCAATGGTTATTGGAATATCTTCAATGATGATGCTGCAGACACCTTTTACAGCCTACGCAAATTATGAAGATGGGCTGTCGGAGGAGCCTGATACCAGTCCTTCAACTGAACAACAGAATGAAGAAGCAGCACCTGAACCGGCTTCTGATTACGCACCTTCAGCAGAAGTTGAGGCAGCTGATACGGCGGTAGAGACAGCAGTAGCTGAGATCGCTCAGCAGGAGAATACTGAAACTGCCGGAGCTGATGTGGCTGTTGAGGCAGCAGCTGATCAGATCATAAACGGAACTAAGGATGAAAACGGTGCTACTGTACTTCAGGCAGCAGAAAATCTTAAAGAACCAAGTGCTGTACAGACAGAGGGCGACAAAGCTATTGACGCCCTTATTAATGCTGCAAAGGATGTGGCAGTTGACGATAAGGATGAAGACGGAAAAATAACTGATGCGTCAGCTCTTACACTTCTTGCTCAGGCACAGGTGGATATAGAGGGAGATGCTAACAACGGTATTGTTGATGGCGTCAAGGAACAACTTGAATTTGCAAAGACTAAGGAGAAGGATGCTCAGGCGCTGGAAGAAACAATTGTAGGCTATGATTTCACAAACAGCCAAGGTGAAGAACAAAGGGTTGAAGGTACTGCAACCACAACCTTTGAGGATGCAGCAACTGCTATGAGTGCATCAGCAGATATCCAGAGTAGTGCTAAAGAGCATCAGGAAGCATCTGATAATCTGGATACATTGCTTGAAACCATAAATAATGCCGGCGAAGAAACTGACGATGAAATAGAAGCGAAGAACGAATTGATAGAGCAGTATAATACTGCGGTTGCTACATATAATGCAAATCTTGAGTTGGATCAGACCACTGTTATTGCAGCTAAAGAAGCAGCTTATACTCAGGCAAAACAGAAGTATGACGCAGCAGTTATACAGCTTCAGCAGGCTCTTGATGATCTAAAGGCTGCTGAAAATGATTTCTATGCCAGCACCAAGGCTGCTAAAGTTGCAGCAGAGCAGGCTCAGGATAAGGTTGAGAAGGCTCAGACTAAGGTTAATAAGCTTTCAGATGAACTTGATAATGTAGAAGCTATACTTGCAACAGAGCAGAATGCGGCTGAAAATCTTGCAGATGGTACTAAAAATCTTCTTAACAACAAAAATGAGTTTAAAACTAATGGCTCGTTTGAGGATAAGAGAAAACTGGCAGTACAAACATATCTTAACTACTATCTGCCTGTAATAAAGGGGCAGGAAGTGGTGATAGATGATGATGAGAACAAAGTGGAATGTGATACCTCTGATGGAGCTATCAGACACCTGGATAATCAGGAGTTCAACTATATCAAAGTTACTTATTCCGTAAAGGATGAAAGCGGTGCAGTTCAAAGAGTTACCAGTTATCTGAACTGGGATACTATTGAGAAAAGAACAACTGCTGAAGACGTCTATGGAAGTAACGCAAGTAATGGAATGAGTGCAGGCATCAATCCTGGTGCATCAACCGGAATACTTGTATATGAGAAGACTGAAGATGAGATAAAGGCTGGAGAATTCATTCAAACTCTCTACAGGTACATGGATCCTGTTGATAAATCATGGCACTTCATCACTCAGGAAGAATTCGATGCTCTTCCTGATGCAGTAGGTAGAACAGACACTCATAACAAGATATTTAAGGGCCAGGCTATTGATGTAAGAGCATATTCAGATGTTACTTTGTCTAACGGTAAGACACTCCAGGGCTGGTATTCTAAAGACGGTAATAATGGTGTCAAGAAGTACTATGGTGTCGATAATCGTCTTAGCAATGGCGACAGGCTTCTTGATGTATACAAATACACTGCTGAAGATGGTACTACAAAGTTCATCACAGCAGAAGACTATGCTAAGATAACTGATGCAGAAGCCCAAGCAGGATATACCAAGGTGCAGCAGAACCAGAACAATCTGGCCCATAAGGCTGAGAACTGCTATGTTATAGCTACAGATAGTAATGCTGACAAACACCTTGCAAAGAGTCAAAAGGAAGGTGTGGCAGATTCAATAACGTACACATGGCTTACACAGGTAAACAAAGTAGATGAAGGAAAATTAAACAGCCTGATATCAGGCAGTAAAGCACTTAATGCAGTAATGAAGGCTAATGCTACTGGTGGCAACCATGGAGCTGACTTTAGTCTTTACAGAACTGCCATCACTAATGCGCAGACTCAGATGACTGAAGCTAAGAGTACTGCAGAAAAACTCATAACTGCAATCGATACCCTGGAGCAGAAGGCAGCGGACACTGAAACTGAAGCTAAGCACAAAGTCATCTATGCAAAGGATGTTGTTAAGTTTAATGCCGAGGATGGCAACAGCATTGTTAAGCACTTCAACCTCACACTTGGACAGGAGGATCCTACAGAGGCTGAGATCAATGGCTACACTGTAAATGAGCTGATCACATTCCTTAATGGACGTCTTGATGGTGAGCAGGCTAAGATCAATACGGCTAAGACGACCATCAACAGCTTCACGAATCGAACCGTTTTGGCAGCAGTAATGAAGAAGATCACGCAGCCAACAGATGGTTCAGGAACCGGCGGAGGAACAACAGGTACCGGTGGCACCGGCGGAGGCTCAGGAACAACAGAAACCGGTGGAGGATCTGGTGGCGGAACAACCGGAGGCTCAAGCGGCACAGGAACAACAACTGGTGGAACTGAGACCGGTGGAGGTGGAACAACAGGTGCTGGCGGAAGCGGAACCGGAGGAACTGGTGGAACAACCGGAGGCACAGGTGGCACTGGTGGTGGAGCAACCGGAGGTTCTGGTGCAGCATCTGGAACAACTGAGACTGGCGGAACAACTGGTGGCGCTGGAACGACTACAACTGGCGGTGGAACAACTGGTGGTACAGGAACAACAGCAGGAACCACTGAAACCGGCGGAACAGGTGCTGGTGGAGCAACCGGTGGAACAGCAGGCACTGGCGCAGCAGCTACAACAGGCGGCGGAGCAACCGGAACAACTGAGACCGGTGGTGGCGCAGGCGCAGGAGTCGGTGGCGCATCAACCGTGAGCGAGACTGCAGCAGCAATTACTACAGGAATCGCTCAGGTTATCAATCCTACTACAACAACTATTGCTGAGGAAGCACCTGCACTTACTGCAACAGCAGGCGGAGCAGCCCAGGCAGCAGTAGATGCTATACAGGCAGCAGGACTTGCAGGCGGCGGAGCAGCTCAGGCTGACGGCGCAGCACAGATAGCTGATGCTGGAAATGTTGGAGCAGGCGGAGCTGGACAGGTGACCGGAAACGCAGGCGGCGGAACGGCCCAGGCAGGTGGTGGAGCAGATCAGGTAGCTGATGCAGGAAATGCCGGAGGCAACGTAATGGCTGATATCCCTGAGGGAGGCGTAGCCCTTGCAGATTCTGCTAATGACAATGATGGTGCAGAGACCATCACAGCAACTATCACAGATGATGATACTGCTACAGCTGCAGCAGCAGAAGTACCGGTTAAGACTGAGAGAATGAACTGGTGGTGGGTACTTATCATCGCAGTTCTTGGCGAGAGAGGCCGTGAACTCTATGTTAAGTATAAAAAGGAGGATGCTCCAAAGAATTGATTTCTCCACTACTTTAAAGCGGTAAAATATTCATTGACTATATGCCGTAAAACACGCTATTATATACAAGTGTCATGTAAATGGCACTTGTATTTTTTTGTATTCTTTTGGGAATTGTAATGGAGGGAGAAAAATGAGCACAATACCTTACAAAATTTATCTTGAAGAATCCGAGATGCCAAAGCAGTGGTACAACGTCAGGGGAGACATGAAAAAGAAACCTGCTCCGATCTTAAATCCCGGAACTCTTCAGCCTGTTACTATAGATGAATTGTCCGGTATCTTCTGCAGAGAGCTCGCTGAGCAGGAGCTGGATGATACCTCAAGATTTATTGATATTCCTGAGGAGATCAGGAACTTCTACAGAATGTATCGCCCATCACCACTTGTCAGGGCATACTGCCTGGAGGAGAAGCTTCAGACTCCTGCGCATATCTACTACAAATTTGAAGGTAACAATACATCAGGAAGCCACAAGCTTAACTCCGCTATCGCTCAGGCTTACTACGCTAAGAAGCAGGGCCTTAAGGGTGTAACTACTGAGACAGGAGCCGGTCAGTGGGGAACAGCTCTTTCAATGGCATGTTCTTACTTTGATCTTGATTGCCAGGTATATATGGTTAAGGTTTCATATGAGCAGAAGCCTTTCAGACGCGAGGTTATGCGTACATATGGTGCAAGCGT
>JAEEGL010962082.1_pt1 | contig 13815 bp, 12 predicted proteins | sample 9134231 | NCBI WGS metagenome assembly JAEEGL01 (sample SAMN16246548, study PRJNA631951) | gut metagenome | biome: gut microbiome; feature: rumen; material: fiber-attached | host: Bos | place: Iran: Karaj | collected 2018-10 | reverse complement strand
GGTCGTCGGCCACCACGATGATGACACCCTTGGTGCCGATGATGGAGGCGTTCATGAAGGGGTCGCCGCAGACGTTGAGGCCGACGTGCTTCATGCAGGTCATGGCGCGCTTGCCGCTGTAGGCCACGCCGATGGAGGCCTCGAGGGCGGTTTTCTCGTTGGCGCACCAGTTGGCGACAACACCCTGCTCTTTGGCCTGTTTGCTCTTCATCACGTATTCGGTAATCTGGGTCGACGGGGTGCCCGGGTAGCTGTTGATGGCGCTACCGCCGGCATCGATAAATGCCTGAGCTATAGCCTCGTCGCCTAAAAGGAGGAGTTTTGACATAATGCTTTATTTTTGTTATTATTAATAATCAATTTGAAATTGCAAAGGTAAGAAAAAAAATCCATATAGCGTGATAATTTTTCTAATTTTCTGTAAATTGCTGAGTTATAAATTTCTATATTCTCCTGCTCGCTGCGCGAGCGAAATCTTGTAAATTTGACTACGTCTACATTCCTGCATCTCGGCATAGCTTATGCAAGCATAGCTCTGCGCTCGACTTTCGGAACTCCGGTAAATTATTTCCGGGTGCGGCGGGATGGCTGGTGGGTGGTTTTGTATAGGTCTTCAGTAGGTCTACTAGCCGTTTACTAGCCGTCTAGTAGCCGTTAAGGACCTGCAAAGCCAATAAAAATGGGCAAAAGCGGATTTTTGTCTTTGGTAGTAGCTGTATGCCAGTGTGTTATCGGCAGGGTGGTTGCGAAGTTGTGGTCGAGGCGTTACAGCGTTACAGCGTTACAGTTCGAAATCTCCTATTTGAAATGTCAAAAAAAAATTCTTATATCTATATATCTATATATATAGATATATAGATATAAGGTATAATTTGGGGTAGGAGGAAAAGCAAAATGGGAACTGTAACGCTGTAACGCTGTAACGCTCGGGTGTTTTTCTGAACTTGGTTGGCGGTTTAATGTCCTTTTACTGAAGATGTTGGCTGGGATTGTGCTGGTGTTGTTGACAATTTCCCGACATTGACCTGTTGCTTATGGTGGCGGAGGGCTTTTTAACTTTTTTTTTCATGATTGAAAATTATTTCGTAATTTTGCAGCCAGTTATAAAGAATATATATTATGTCCGACACACTTGTTATTACCCCGACCTACAACGAGAAAGAGAACATCGAGGCCATTATCCGCAAGGTCTTCTCGCTCGGAAAAGAGTTCGATATGCTCATCATCGAGGACAACTCGCCCGACGGCACCGCCGACATTGTGAAGCGGCTGATGCAGGAGTTCCCCGAGCGCCTGTTCATTGTGGAACGCAAAGGCAAGCTGGGCCTCGGCACCGCCTATCTCGACGGTATGCGGTGGGGCAACGAGCACGGCTACGACTATATGATTGAGATGGATGCCGACTTCTCGCACAATCCTGACGACCTCATCCGTCTTTACGATGCCTGCGCCTCGGGCAAGGGCGACGTGGTGGTTGGCTCGCGCTACGTGGGCGGCAAGGTGTCGGTGGTCAACTGGCCAATCGGACGACTGCTGATGAGCTACTATGCCTCGAAGTATGTGCGTCTGGTCACCGGCATGAAGGTGTGCGACGCCACCGCCGGCTTCGTGTGCTGGAGCCGCAAGGTGCTGGAGCGCATGAAGTTCGACAAGGTGAAGTTCGTCGGCTATGCCTTCCAGATAGAGATGAAGTATACCGCCACGCGTCTGGGCTTCAAGGTCTACGAGGTGCCCATCGTCTTCACCGACCGCGTGCTGGGCGTGAGCAAGATGAGTATGAAGATCTTCAAGGAGGCCTTCTTCGGGGTGTTCAACCTGCGCTTCCGCGACTGGCGGAATTACTGATTTTAACGTTAATTGTCGTAAATTGGTTCGTGAATTGCCGTTAATTCAGAGACGGCTGATTTACGATAATTAACGGGATAATTCACGATGATTAACGTTCAAAAATAAGATGAGAAAGATTCTACTGACCCTGGCGGCGGTGATGTGTGCCGCCACGATGATGGCGCAGGAAAAGCTCCTGCAGTGGGACCAGCTGATGGACCGCAGCCTGTATCCGCAGCGCGAGATGATGAGCTTCATCTTCGCCCCCGACGGCAAGACTGTGACCTACTACAAGGGTGGCGAGGACAAAGGCTATTATGGCTTCGACGGCAAGAAGGAGTTCAAGCTCAGCGAAAAGCAGCAAGATTGGCGCAAGCCGAAAGACAACGACCCCAAGTTGGAGGAACGTGTAGAGTTGAAGGAGGGCAACCTGCTGGTAGACGGCAAGCTTGTGGAGCGCGGCGACGGATACAATATCGTCCTCGGCGAGAGCGTGCACCGCAACGAGTTCGGCATCAACGGCGGCCTATTCTGGTCGCCCAAGGCTTCGCGTCTGGCCTTCTACCGCATGGACCAGAGCATGGTGGAGGACTATCCTATCGTCAACACCAAAGCCCGCGAGGCCGAAGTGCGCAACATCAAGTACCCCATGGCCGGCATGAAGAGCCACGAGGTGACGGTGGGCGTGTGGGACTGTGCTGCGCAGAAGCTCGTATACCTCAACACCGCCCGTGACACCAGCGTCCATGAGCGCGAGATGTACCTGACGAATATCGCGTGGAGCCCCGACGAGAAGTATGTCTATATCGCCAAGGTGAACCGCGAGCAGAACCACATGTGGCTGGAGCAATACAATGCCGAGTCGGGCGACTTCGTCAAGGTTCTCTTCGAGGAGAGCAACCCCCGTTACGTCGAACCTTGCGAGCCGATGATATTCACCCCCAAAGGAGACCAGTTCCTCTGGTATTCGATGCGCGACGGCTACAAGCACCTGTACCTCTATAGTATTGACGGCACACTGGTGAAGCAGGTTACCAAGGGCGAATATGAGGTTGAAGGCTTCATCCAGTTCGACAAGAAGGGTGAGAATATCTTCATCTACGCCAACAAGGACAACCAGGCCGGCCGCGATGCCTATCGTGTGAACCTCAAGAAGGGCACGATGGAGTGCATGACTATGACCGAAAACGGTCTGCACGGCACCCATAGCGTGGTAGTCAACGAGGCAGGCACCATGTGGGTCGATATGTGGAGCAGTGTCAATGTGCCCATGCGCGCCGACCTGCGCGACTGGAAGCACAAGAACCCCATAAAGACCTTCTTTGAGGCCGAGAACCCGTTGAAGGACTATGCTATGCCTGGCGTGAAGCTCGGCACCATAAAGGCTGCTGACGGCAAGACCGACCTCTACTATCGCCTAATCACCCCCCCCAATTACCGTACCTATGAGAAATACCCCACGCTGGTGTATGTCTACGGCGGCCCGCACTCGCAACTCGTCACCGACAGCTGGCTCGGCGGTGGCAACCTATACTTCATGTACCTTGCCCAGCAGGGCTATGTGGTCTTCACCCTTGACAACCGCGGCACCGACAACCGTGGCTTCGAGTTCGAGAGCTGCACGCACCGTCGCCTCGGCGAGATTGAGATGGCCGACCAGATGGAAGGCGTCAAGTTCCTGAAGAGCCTGCCCTATGTGGACCAAGACCGTATGGGTGTCGAAGGTTGGAGCTTCGGTGGCTTCATGACCATCACCATGAAACTGGCACACCCCGAGGTGTTCAAGGTGGGTTGCGCCGGCGGCCCCGTCATCGACTGGAAATGGTACGAGATTATGTACGGCGAGCGCTATATGGATACCCCGCAGGAGAACCCCGAGGGCTACGAGGCCAACAGCCTCCTCAACAAGGCCAAGAATCTTGAAGGCCGCCTGCTGGTCATCCAGGGCGCGGAAGACAACACCGTGGTGCCGCAGCACAGCACCGAGTTCATCGAGCGCTGCATCAACAATTACAAGCAGGTGGACTACTTTGCCTATCCCCACCATGAGCACAACGTCCTCGGCCGCGAACGCCTGCACCTCTACCAGAAGATGTTCCAGTACTACGAGGACTTCCTGAAATAATGGCCGGCAAGGACAATAACTATCCCGGATATCCCGGATATTCCGGAATTCCCGGAAACTCCGGAACTTCCGGCCCCTCCGGCTATTCCGGCCAGTACCGCCGCTATTCAGACGGCACTGCCAGTGCCCTGCGCAAGCCTGTTGTCTACACCTCCCTGCGCTTCTATCAGCGCAGCGATGTGCTCTACCAGCTCACGCAGGTCTTCTGCCAGCGCTACCTGCCCAAACACGGCGACCGCACCGTAGACCAAATGGTGCAGGCGGCGCGCAGCATCAAGCAGAACATTGCCGAGGGTAGCAGCGACGGGCAGACCTCGATGGAGATAGAGCTGAAGCTTCTCGGCGTGGCACGCGGCAGCAACAAGGAACTGCTGGAAGACTATCAGGATTACCTGAAACGGCACAGTCTTGTTGAGTGGCGCGGTTCAAATCCCCGCTTTGAGCAACTGCACTCCTTCTGTCGCAGCCACAGCCTGCACAATGACTACGTACCCCTCTTCGACAAGATGGACGACGAGGAACTGGCCAATATGGCCATCTGCCTGTGCCATCAGGTGGATTCGGGCCTGACGAAATACCTCGAACGCAAGGACCGTGAGTTCACCACCGAGGGTGGCATCCGCGAACGTATGACCGCTGCCCGCCTGGGCCAGCGCGAGAGCCAACGGCAGACCATCGACCGTCAGGCCGCCGAAATAGCGGCCCTCCGCGTCGAAGTGGCCCGCCTCACAGCCCTGCTAAACCAGGCCGGGTTATCCCCGGAGAAACCGGAAATCCCGGATAATTCGGATAATCCGGAAAACCCGGAAAAATAAAAAAAGAAAAAAAACAACACACCATGTTTACAGGAATTATTGAAACGACGGCCCGCGTCGTCAAGATTGAGAAAGAGAACACCAACTACCACTTCACCCTCGAGGTGCCTTTCGGCGACGAGTTGGCCATCGACCAGAGTATGGCCCACGACGGATGCTGCCTCACGGTGGTGAAGGTCGACAAAGAGAAGAAACAATATGTGGTTACCGCTATGGATGAGACCATGCTGAAGACCAACCTCGGCACTTGGAAGGTGGGCACGGAAGTCAATGTGGAACGTTCCATGCGCATGGACGGCCGCTTCGACGGCCACATCGTCCAGGGCCATGTCGACCAGACGGCCACCTGCACCAAGGTGGTGGATGACAACGGCAGTTGGCGTTTCTACTTCGAGTACGATGCCAAGAACGCCCCCTCCATCACGGTCCCCAAGGGCAGCATCAGCATCAATGGCGTGAGCCTCACCGTCGTCGATTCCGAACCTGGCATGTTCAGCGTGGCCATCATACCCTATACTTATAAGGTGACCAACTTCCACAACTTTAAGCCTGGAACAGTGGTCAACATCGAGTTCGACGTTTTCGGCAAATACGTCCAGCGCCTGCTGGAACAGTATATGCAAAAATGATTGTACATACCCGCCATTTCCCGCCTCGCGGGTTTCATGCCATCACCCTCTTCCCTTTCATTTTCTACAAGGGAAGAGGACTTTCTGAACGGGAACTGCGGCACGAGACGGTTCACCTCTGGCAGCAGGCGACGTTGCTTGTAGTGCCGTTCTATATACTTTATATTTTATTTTGGATTGTGGGACTGCTGCGGTACCGCGACAGCTACCGAGCCTATCGCGAGATACCTTTCGAGCGTTCGGCCTATGCTCTTGAATTGCTACCCCGTCAAGTTTGGTGGCGGCAGGCCTTTGGATGGGTCAGGGAACTGGGTCGTAGCCGGAGCCGCCCCAGGGATTGCAGCGGAGGATGCGCTTGAGGGCCAGCCACCCCCCTTTGAAAGGGCCGTATTTCTTTATCGCCTCCTGAGCGTATTGCGAGCAGGTGGGCGTGTAGCGGCAGGCCGGCGGCAGCAACGGCGAGATGCAGGTGCGGTAGAAGGCGATGAGTGCCAGCATCAACCACGAGAGAGGCTTGAACTTCATAGCGAGGCCATTATTTCTTTCTCTAGTGATTCCAACAGTTTGTCCATCTTTTTCCCAAGTTGTTCATAGGTCATGATCTCATTGTGGATATAGACCATAGAAAAGACGATGCTGATGTTGTGCTCCTCGAGGAAAGAGTAGAGGGCGGGCTTGCGGAGGCGGTAGCATTCGCGTGTGAGACGTTTGATACGGTTGCGGTCGACGGCATGGTGGAATTTGCGCTTAGGGGCGACGATGAGGACCTGGCACGGTGTGTCTGCATGACTTTTACCGATGACCATCCACTGCACAGAATAAGGGAAAGCCATCAGCCGGTGACCCTCTTCGTAGAGCTGGTCTATCAGCCGACGGCTGCACAGTCGTTCTTCTTTCTTAAAGGTGAAGTCCATGAGTTGACTCACACAATGACGCAATCAAGCATTCTTCTTTGCCGACTTCTTTCCAGCAGGTGTGCTGCGTTTTGTTGCCGCCGCTTTAGTGGTCGCTTTAGAGGTTGTTTTAGCAGTTTTTTTGGCGGCCTCTTTGGTGGTCACTTTAGCAGCAGCCTTTTGGGCGGTCTCTTTAGTGGTCACTTTGGTGGTCTCTTTAGGGGTCACTTTAGCAGCCTTTTTGGCAGCCTCTTTAGTGGTCACTTTGGTGGTCACTTTAGTGATCGATTTGGCAGCCTCTTTGGCGGCCTCTTTGGCAGCTTCGAGCTCTTTTCGGGCCTTTTCGGCAGCGCGGGCGGCGCGGCGGGCGGCCGCTTGAGCTTTCTTCTCTTCCATACGCTGCTTGTAAATCTCCTTGTTGGCGATGACGGGCTTTGCTTTCTTGGGCGACGTGGCGATGGTGCTCTTGGTACCGTGCTTCATCATCTCTCCCTTCGAAGCAATAACGGCATCCTGTTCTTTGCCCATGATAAAGTTCTCGATGGCCATAGCCATAGAAGGCGATGACTGGGTGGGAGCTCCAATGGTGAGTTTGATACCCTGCTCCTTGAGAGCTGCGTGGGTTGAGGTGCCGAAGGCGGCAATGATAATATCGCGGTCCTTGATATCAGGGAAGCTCTTCACCAGACTGCGCACTCCGATGGGAGAGAAGAGGGCGATGGCGTCGTAATCCTCGAGATTGAATTTGGTGAGATCTTTGGGAGCCGATGTGTACATCGGGGCTTTGGTGTATTTGAATTTGGCTTTGTCGAGGGCTTTAGTGTATTCCGTCTGTTTCTCGTCGCTGCAAGGGAAGAGGAATTTCTCGTCGCGGTGCTTGCCCATTACTTCCAATAGGTCAGAAAAATACTGGTTTCCGAAGAACACTTTGCGTTTGCGATACTGCACGTAGTTCTGCAGATAGAGAGCAATAGCCTCGGTGGAGCAGAAAAATTTCATGTCTTCGCTGATGGTTTCGCGCAGTTCTTTGAGCATGCGGAAGAAGTGATCAATGGCATTTTTGCTGTTGAAGATGATGGCACTGTATTCGCTGATGTGGATGCGTGTTTTCCTGAATTCAGCTGCCGGAATGCCGACTACTTCAAAAAATTTAAAAAAAGTAATGTCGACTTCGTGTTTTTTGATGAGATTTCTGTAGGGCGATTTCTCAAAATCGGCGGGTGCCGGCTGTGAAATTAGTATTTTTTTTATCTTCATGATCTCACTTTGGTGTTACTCAACTTTCTGTTTACTAGGCGAAAAACCACTTTAGAAGTACTAGAATTGGTAGTATTTCAACGCTGCAAAGATAGTAAAAAAGATAGAAACAAGAGCCATTTGGATGTGTTAAAAATATTTTTGTGCTCCTGAAAAAGCGTATCAGGAATCCTATGCACAGACAAATAACGAGTATCCATGTTGTCGCTGTGCGTCCTCCTGGCAGGTAGAAATAGGGGAAGAGTATGGCAATGGCAACGGTGGTTTCGATGAGATGGTAGAGATAGTTGCTGGTGATGTATTGGTTGATGCCTTGTCTGTTTCCGAAGGTGTTGCCCAGCAGACGCAATAGCCAGTTGCGTAGGATATAGAGTAGTCCTACAGCAACAAATAGTGCGAGATAGCCAGGGATTCCGTTTGGCACAAAAAGAAATTGATGTATCGGCAAGCAAAGTACGGCCACCATAAGAAGGCCCATGGGGAGCATGGTAAAGGTGCGGTTCAGGTTGCAGTCGCGCACCAAACGGTCCATGGCGCGAAGGTCAATGGCAGATTTCAGCAGGTGTCCCAGTTTGATATTTCTCAAACGGAAAATCCAGCATGTAAGTGCCGAGAAGAGCAGTAGTGCGACGAATATCCATGCCGGAGAGTTATTGCTGGTACGACTCTCCATATTATTGTGTATCACGGGGAGAGTGTGAGGCGCAATGATTGATTCGTGGAAGACGGTGTCGGGTGTCTCGTGGATAGGATGAATCGAATCGGAAGGGATGCCGGTGATGAATGTCTCGCTTTCGGGTAGGGTGCTTTGCCACTGCCAGAAAGGAAGTGCATTCATATCCAGTGTGTCGTTAGTTTGCTGGGTCATGGTGGTGTGTCCTTATTTGATAATTATTTTCCGACACACGGTGCCTTTGGCGGTGACGCCGGTGACGAAATAGATACCTGGACGTAGTGACGGCCGTTGAATGATTAGTGACGAGCTGATAAGGGTGGCGGGAATAACAAAATGACCCTGAAGGTCGAGAACAGTTATTGTTGTGGGCTGACCCACATGTATGGTGATATCGCTACTTGCAGGGTTGGGATAAATGTCAAACTTTATTTTTGAATTATCGATTTCCGTGATACCGATAGTGGTGTCTGTGACAAGGGTCTCTATGTGGGGTATAAGGTCGAGCCCGGTAGCGGTGACGATAAGTGGCTGGGTGTTGAGTGCACGGCGCAGTTCGATGACAGCTTGTCCTGTGTTGTCGATGTCGGCCACTCCCAGCAAGTCACGACCCTGCACAGCGGTGACACGCACACCGGGAGTGCCGCTGACACTTACCTCACTCTGGCCGGTGTATACGCTGTCTACCGTCAGGTCGATTTCCCGAGGCGCTCCGATCCAAGGTTTCAGCGACGGGTCGCCGAGGAGACAATAGATTTCCCAATAGTATTGGGTATAGCTGCTGCCGGAAGCAGACACCGCAAGGTTGCCGTTGCGCAACAACTCGCCGAGGGTTGCCGTAGTGCGCTGCAACCCGACTAGACCGTCAAAAGCCCCTAACGCATTGCTGTCATAGGTAGGATTGAGACAGAGGGTGTCTTTCGCTCCCACGGCCCAGTAGTAGTCTTCTGCCCAGAGAGTAGAGTTGGTGGCGCCAATTACTCCCGCGGCACCGCCCCTGGGTATCCGCAGCAGCAGTTCTCCGAAGCCTGTGCCTGTAAAGGCGTTGCTCTGGCAGCAGTTGTTTACGTATACCATGGGTTGCGTTGTTCCTGCATCCGCTATCATGTTGGCCCTCATCGTCGGATGGGTCCAGCCATCGAAGATACCGTGACCTGTGTAGTTCAGGAAACAGGCCCCTTGGCCGATGGCTGTGACGATGGACACTTCTTGGCTGTCTGAAGTTGGGTTGTACCAGCAGAGGGTATCTATGTCGGGATGTGCCGACTTGACCTCGTGCTTCAGGTAGTTCACTTGACCGTTGGTGGTTGTCGGGGCGGGAGAACCGTACTCCCGTCCAGCCACTAGCAACACCCGCTGCAGTTGTAGGGGGTCCATGTCGATGAACTGCTCATAGCGTAGTGTCTTTTCCACCACGGTGCGCAACTCGGCTGTGTCGTTCACAGGCCAGCGACCCAACATTGTCTCGGGCCGATAGTCGCCAAAGAAGTCGGAGTAGGGGAGGTCGGTGAAATGAGACTCACCATTGAAAGGCATACTTCCGAGAAAAGCCTCCAGCTGCTCGTGGTCGCCTACCAGTAAGGTGTAGCGTGGCATGGAATTGGGAGTGCTGGTGCTGTCGAACAAGGGTTGCATCAGCGCTTTCACCATGAAACAGCTGTTGGTGTCGACATAGAGCTCTTCTACGTCGAAGCCTTCTTGCCGCTTCCATTGTACAAAAGATTGCAATCCTTCGCGGAATTGTGGACGTGAGACAATGAGGAATACCTCCTTTTCTGTTTCTTGAGAAAAAGCCACCGTTCCAACGAACAGGCACAGCATCAGCATTATATATCGACTTGACGACATCTTCTTATACAAGAATTCCGCTGCAAAAATACGAAAAAATCCCATATTGACTGACGAAAACGACACCTTCTTGTAGTATATAGTAATCAACCGAGTGAGTGAAAATAAATTTTGGTGTATAGATTTTTCTTCGTATCTTTGCAGTTTCAAATGTGAAGAGAAATGGCTACCGTAAAATGCTCAATTCCTAAGGGTACGCGCGATTTTCTGCCTGTGGAGATGGCGCGCCGCAACTATATTTTCGACACTATCCGCTCGGTTTTCCGTGCTTTTGCCTTCGAGCCTATCGAAACTCCGTCGTTGGAGAACCTCTCCACGCTGATGGGAAAATACGGCGAAGAGGGCGACAAACTGCTCTTCAAGGTGCTCAACTCGGGCGATTTCATGGAGGGTGTGGACTTCAATCAGGACTATCATAAGGTGGCGCCGCAGATTTGCGACCGCGGCTTGCGCTACGACCTCACGGTACCCTTTGCCCGTTTCGTGGTGCAGCACCGCGACCAAGTGGTGTTCCCCTTCCGCCGCTACCAGCTGCAGCCGGTGTGGCGTGCCGATCGTCCTCAAAAAGGTAGATACAGAGAATTCTACCAGTGTGATGCTGACATGATTGGCAGTCCTTCGCTGCTCAATGAACTCGAGTTGGTGCAGATGATTGATATGGTGTTCGGGAAGCTGGGAATCAACGTCTGTGTGAAGATTAACAACCGCAAGGTGCTGGCCGGCATCGCCGAGATGATAGGTGCCCCTGATAAGATGGTTGACATCACCGTGGCTATCGATAAACTGGACAAGATAGGTCTCGACAATGTGCGTGCCGAACTGTCCGAGCGCGGACTTACCGCGGAGCAGATTGCGGCCCTCGACCCGGTGTTCTCGCTCAGCGGAAGCGCCGCCGAGAAGATTGCCGTCCTGGAAGCGATGTTCGCCAATGTGGAGGTGGGTCAGCGAGGCACTGCCGAGCTGAAAGAGCTCTTCGGCTATATCGATGCCGCCGGATTGAAGTGCGATGTGGAGCTCGACCTCACGCTGGCACGTGGCCTCAATTATTACACCGGTGCCATTTTCGAGGTGAAGGCCAAGGATGTGCAGATTGGAAGTATTTGTGGTGGTGGGCGTTATGATAACCTCACCGGCATCTTCGGTATGCCCGACGTGAGTGGCGTAGGCATCAGCTTCGGTGCCGACCGAATCTACGACGTGCTCACCGAATTAAACGCTTTCCCTGAAGGATTGGAGCAGGCTGCCCGCGTGATGTTCATCAACTTTGGTGCCGCCGAGCAGGCCGCCTGCATCGGCATTGCCGCACGGCTCCGTGCTGCCGGTATCTCGGCGCTCATCTATCCTGATGCCGCCAAGATGAAGAAACAGATGGATTTTGCCAACCGTAAACAGATGCCTTTCGTAGCCTTTGTGGGTGAAAACGAGATGAGGGACGGCACGGTGACTCTCAAGAATATGACTGATGGAAGTCAGAAAACCCTGTCGGTCGACGAGTTGATTGCAACCCTCGGATGAAGCGGCTATTGCTCATAGTATTGCTGTTGTTCCCTCTGTGCCTCAAGGCTCAGGATGTCCCGGATATTCCGGATATTTCAGATGCTCCGAGTATTCCGGTTCCATCGATTCCACTTACCGATACCGTCTATGTGCTCCGCACCGATACCGTGCGCCTCTACCGTACCGATACGCTGCGTATCTACCACACTGACACCATTATCCGTCGTGAAGCCGACACTGCGGCCCTCAAGGCACTACAGGAGAAAGAGGTGTTCTACCGGGAAATCCTCAATGCCAACGGTGTGGACAAGGAGAAATTGGAAGCCGAGCGAAACTACTATATTCGTGTGGTCGACTCGCTGCGGGCACTGGTGCGCATCGCCGAGTTGGAAAATGTGCGTAAGCAGGAAGAAAACAAATATCTTGCTGAACGCGCCAAAGCTGCCGAAGAACGTATCGCGCTGGCCACAAGCCGCAAGAAGAAAGTGCGTCCTATCCAAGGTATAGCCATGCGATTCTATCGTACCCCCGTGTGGGAGATACGCCTCAAGGCAGGTGCCGTAGATGGCACCTATGAGCGTTACATCAGTAACCGTAACGCAGGTAACATCGAGTTCGACTATGTCACGGGTGCGTCGGTAATGCTTTGGGATTTGACAAAGAAGTTCAATAGAGACCATCCTCTCGGTCCGGACAGCACTGCCAGGCAAATACGCCATTTCGACCAGGAATTTTCCTATGATATAGGCTTTTATGTGGGTTTTGGCGGCAGCAACTTGTTCAAGAATTTCTATGTTGGCGCCAGCTTCCGCTTCGTGGATTTCTTCTACCTCACGCTGGGCATGAATATCGCCGAATATCAAGTGCTGAAGAAAGGCTATAAAGACAACGATATCATCGGCAACACGCTAAGTATCGACGATGTGACGGCCAAAGCCTGGCTAGTGAAGCCGTATGTGTCGCTAAGTATCGATTTGGATTTCCTTGGATATATCAAGAAGTAGGGGAGTTCCCCTCAGCTCCAGATGCTGAGTTTCGAGAGGAACGAGATGTTCTCTCGGACAGAGGCTTCGATAAGGGTATCGAAGTCTTTGTCGTTTTCTTTATGGAAGGCCACGGTGATGGGGAGAATACGGATGGGCAAGCCGTCGAGGCCGTGCAGCCGCATGGCGTCTTTTTCGGTGGTGACGATGAGGTTGTTGCTGCCCGGCAGGGCGGAGAAGGTCTCCTTGATGTGGGCGATGTCGCCCGGGGTGAAGTCGTGGTGGTCAGAGAATGGGAGGTGCCGCACCTTGGTATATTGGCGCAGTTCGGCGATCATGGGTTCGGGGTGGGCGATGCCAGTGACGCAGAGGATGTTGTCCATGCGCCGCAGGTCGACAGGGGCGGAACGACCGTCGAGGGTCTGAAGGTCGCCGTACTTAAGGTAGGAGAAGAATATCCTTTGATAGTTTTGCAGCTTCAGGTCGTGGAGGATGTTGTGTTTCTCCACGGGGTTTAGCTTGGCGGGGCATTTGGTGACGATGACAATGTTGGCACGGAAGCGAGCTTTCTTGAACTCGCGTAGGTCGCCGTAGGGGAGGATGTGGTCGTTGTAGTATGGATGACCGTACTCCGTCAGCAGGATGTTGATACTGGGTTTGATAGCGCGGTGCTGGAAGACATCGTCGAGGATGATGAGCTGGGGTATTACCGGAATTTCCTGATTGTCCGGAGTTTCTGGGGTCACCGCTGGCGGCGCCATCAGGCGCCGCACGCCCTCCACGCGCTTCTCGCAGACGGCCACCTGCACCTGCGGGAATTTACGGGCTATCATGGCGGGCTCATCGCCGAGGAGGGCGGCATCGTGGCTGCCGTCGTCGAGGATGAAGCCTTTGCTCTTGCGCTTATAGCCGCGGCTGAGCATTGCGGTGGAGTATTTGTCTGCCAGCAGCCGCAAAAGGTATTCTACATGCGGGGTCTTGCCGCTGCCGCCGGTGGAAAGGTTCCCCACACCAATCGTTGTGATGTGGGGAGCCTCCTGTTTCTTGATGCCTAACGCATAGAACAGGTTCCTAAAACGCACACCCACCGCGTACCACATGGTCAGCGGGAAGAGTGCGTAGGAGATGTTCTTGCGGAAGGACATTTATTTAAAATAGCGATTCAGCAGTCCTTCGAGGGCTTTTCCGTGACGGGCCTCGTCGCGGGCCATCTCGTGGACGGTGTCGTGGATGGCGTCGAGGTTGAGGGCTTTGGCGCGCTTGGCGAG
>JAEEGL010532989.1_pt1 | contig 13815 bp, 9 predicted proteins | sample 9134231 | NCBI WGS metagenome assembly JAEEGL01 (sample SAMN16246548, study PRJNA631951) | gut metagenome | biome: gut microbiome; feature: rumen; material: fiber-attached | host: Bos | place: Iran: Karaj | collected 2018-10 | reverse complement strand
CTCGCAGTGCTCGAAAAACGGCTCGGACTGAAATTCTCCGCGTGCGACGTATATCTCAACGTCATCGGCGGGATGCGGCTCGACGAGCCCGCCATCGACGCGTCGGCCTGCCTCGCGATGATTTCCTCCCTCAGAGACATCCCCATCCCGGACGAGTTGATCTCCTTCGGGGAGCTCGGTCTTTCGGGAGAGTTCCGTTCCGTCGCGTCCGCCGAGCAGCGCGTCAGCGAAGCCTTCCGCCTCGGCTTTACAAAAATCGCCCTGCCGAAGCGGTGCGCGTCCAAGCTCACGCTGCCGGACGCCGGCGTCGAGCTCATCCCGATGAACGGGATCTACGACGCCTTAAGAATCTTCAAAAGCGACGGGAATTGACACGCCGACGATCATTTGCCCTTGACAAACCTGCGTCGGCGTGATAAGATATAACCGGACACAGGCTTAAGAGGTACATGGGCTTATGATGATCATCAATTGTATCGGACACAGCGGGTTTTCCGTCGAAACAGAAACCCACATGTTCATATTTGATTTCTGGCGCGGGAGTCTTCCCCGTCTCCCGATGAAGAAAAAGCTCTATGTTTTTGTCTCGCACTCCCATGAGGATCATTTCAACCCGAATATCTTCAGCCTCTGCCGCGAGCATCCGAACGTCCATTATATCCTCTCGAACGACGTTCCGCTCGCCGAGGCGAGAGTCCGCGGCGTGACGGAATGCGTCGTCGCGGAGGGAGGCATGGACATCCGCCTCGAAAGCCGCCTGCGCCTCAAGGCGCTGCCCTCCACCGACATCGGCGTGGCGTATCTCGTCTGTCTCAACGGGCGGAACATCTTTCACGCCGGGGACCTCAATCTCTGGCTCTGGGACGATATGAGCGAGAGCGAGATTTACGACATGCACATGCGCTTCCGCGAATACACGCGGGGACTGCGCGGCTTCCAGATCGACACGGCGTTTCTTCCCTTGGATACCCGTCTCGGCATTTATTACACCAAGGGCTTTGAGTATTACATGAAAAACTTCCGCATCAACCACGCCATTCCGATGCACCTCTACGCGCCGTCCACCGTGGTCGACGATTTCCGGTACATGCCGTCCGCGCGGGATTACAGCGACCGGATCATCAAAATGGACGCGGGGAGCAGGGTCACCCTGCCGTAAGCGGAAGGAAGCGGAATATCAAAAACCCCTCTTTGACAAAAAGGGCGGGCTTTTTGCGCGTTCCGACCTTTTTACGGAGAAAACATGAAGGATCTTTTCGAACTGTTCAAAAAAATCGCCGCGGAAAAGCAGCAGTCCGGCGGCGCGCCGGAGTTTCTCGTCGTCGGGCTCGGCAATCCGGGCATGGGCTACGTTTTCACCCGGCACAACGCGGGATTTCTCGCCATGGACTTCCTCGCCGAAAAGCTCGGAGTGGAACTGAAACAATCGAAATTCAAATCGCTGACGACCGCCGCCGCGATCGGCGGACGCCGCGTGCTGCTCATGAAGCCCCAGACCTACATGAACAACTCGGGCGAGGCGGTGCGGGCTGCCGCCGATTTCTACCACATCCCGCCGGAGAACATCCTCGTGATCTCCGACGACGCGGCGCAGGAGCCGGGCAGGATGCGCGTCCGCCGCTCCGGCTCGGACGGCGGGCAGAAGGGTCTGCGCTCCATCATCGAGCACCTCGGCACCGACGCCTTCCCCCGCATCCGGATCGGGGTGGGGCAAAAGCCCCGCGCCGATTACGACATGGCGGACTGGGTGCTCGGCAAGATCCCCGAAGAGGATCAGAAGAAGCTCTTTTCCGTCTTCGGATGCGTCGCCGACGCCGTTCCCCTCATTTTGAACGGCGGGATCGAGGACGCCATGAGCAAATTCAACGGCGTGAAATTCTGACCGCCCGGGCAAGGCGGACCGATCCGCTGCCCGGAGCCCGCAAACGGATACGATACCATGATCAATTATTCCCTTCTCACCGATCTTTTCCGCCTCAACCGGGACTATACCGCTCTGACCTCCGCGCTGACCGCTCCCGTCTGGGGACGCAGAAAGCCCTACGTCGTCAACGGACTCTCGGCAGGCGCGGAGCATATCTTCACGGCGGCGTTCGCCGAGGACTTCGCTTCCTCCGAGACCCCGCCAGTTCTCCTCTACCCGGACGAAAAGCGTGCCGTCAAGGCGCGGGATTTTCTTCTGTCCCTCGGCGTCCGCGCCGCGCACTTCCCCGCCCGGGAATACTGCTTCTCGAACGTCGCCTCGTCCCATGACACCGAAGGGGCGCGGCTGACCGTGCTTGCGGGGCTCCTCGGTCTGCTCGGGGACGGGGAAACGCCCGCCGTGATCACGACGACCCCGGAGGCGGTCCTGCAGATCACCATGCCGCCCTCCCTGCTCGAGGACCGGTGCGTGACCGTGGACGCCTCCGTCGCGCTCGACACCGAACAGCTCGCCGCGCGTCTCTCCGGCGCAGGGTACGTCCGGGTCGATCTTGTGGAAGCGCCCGGGCAGTTCGCCCTCCGCGGCGGCATCGTCGACGTCGATCCCCCGTCCGGCAGTGCGGTCCGCATCGAGCTCTTCGGAGACGAGATCGACCGGATGGGCTATTTCTCCGTCGAGACCCAGCGGTTCACCGCTTTCTCGCCCGACCGGATCGTCTTCCCGCCCGTGCGCGAGCTGATCTTCACCGAGGACACGAAACGGGATCTCGAGGACGCGGTCCGCCGCCATATCCGCCGTCTCGGGCAGTCGAGCAGACGGGACGCGGAGACCGAGGACCGGCGCGCGCGCGCCGCGCTCATTCTCGAAGCGGAGCTTGCCTCCCTTGAAAACGGGCTCGAGCTGAACTTTGCCGACAAATACCTCCCGATCGTGTATCCGGAGCAGAACTGCTTTCTCGATTACGCGGACGGGATCTTCTTCCTCTTCGACGCCGCGGCGTGCGCGGAGCGCACGGACGCCTCCGCCGCTCTTGTGGAGCAGAGCCTCTCGACGATGAGCGAGCAGTACGAACTGCCCCCTATGCCGGACGGGTTGTGGACGAGGGAGTTTTCGGAAATCCCCGCGCGGCAGGAAGCCCCTACCGTTCTCTCCGACGCGCTTTCGCGCTCCCCCGCCAACGTCAGCCCCGCCGCCGTGTTCCTCTTCAACACGCGGCACGTGCCCGCCTACGCGGGGAATCTGAATCTCTTCTTCGACGATCTCGGACGCTTCGCGGATGAAAAATACCTCTGCGCCGTCCTGTGCTCCTCGGAGATCGAGAAAAACGGGCTGATCGAGAACCTCACGCTGAGCGGCAGGACCGCCGCCTCCGCGGAGGACGGCGTCTCGCTCGATTTCGCCGCGCTCCTCAAATCCGCAAACCCGCCCGTTTTGTTCATGACCGGAGAGTTCCCCGGCGGTTACGCGCTCGCGTCCCCGAAATTCATCCTCATGGATTTCTCGAAGGAAGCGGCGCGACCCTCGCACGGGCGTTATCTGCGGCAGGCGAAAAAGAAAAAATCCGCCTCGGAGGCGATCCTTTCCTATGCCGACCTCGAGGTGGGGGACTTTGTGGTGCACGACGCCTACGGCATCGGGCAGTACATGGGGCTCGAAAACCTCGTCATCGACGGTTCCGCACGCGATTACGTCTCCATCCGCTACGCCGGGACCGACAAGCTCTTCCTCCCGGTCGACCAGCTCGACCACGTTTCGAAATACATCGGCGCGGGCAGCGACTCCGGCGCGGTGAAGCTCTCGAAAATGGGCGGCGCGGACTGGACGCGCGCGAAAACGAGAGCAAAGACCGCCACGCGCGAAATGGCGAAGGAGCTCATCGATCTCTACGCGCGGCGCAAGCGCACGAAGGGCATCGCGTTCGACCCGGACGACGAGCTGTGCCGCGAATTTGCCTCCGCGTTCGAATACGAGGAGACGGACGGACAGCTTCAGGCGATCGAGGACATCCGGCGCGACATGGAGAGACCCTATCCCATGGACCGCCTGCTGTGCGGCGACGTGGGCTACGGCAAGACCGAAGTCGCGCTCCGCGCCGCGTTCAAGGCGGTGATGAGCGGGAAGCAGGTCGCCGTGCTCGTCCCGACGACCATTCTTGCCTATCAGCACTATCAGACCTTCCTCGCCCGTATGCGCGCCTTCCCCGTTCAGGTCGACATGCTCTCCCGCTTCCGCAAGCCGAATGAGCTGGCGGCCTCCGTCCGCAAGCTCGCGCGGGGCGACACGGACATCATCATCGGCACGCACCGGCTGATCTCCGCCGACATCAAATTCCGCGATCTCAGGCTTATCATCATCGACGAGGAACAGCGGTTCGGCGTTGCGCAGAAGGAAAAGCTCAAACAGCTCTCGGTCGGCGCGGACGTGCTCACCCTGACGGCGACCCCGATCCCGCGGACGTTGAACATGGCGATGGGCGGCATCGTGGACATGAGCGTCCTCGAAGACGCGCCCGGCCTGCGCACCCCCGTTCAGACCTACGTCATGGAATACGACGAGGCGATCCTGAACGAGGCGATCCGTCGGGAACTGCGGCGCGGCGGGCAGGTCTTCTACCTGTACAACAAGGTCGAAAGCATCTACGGCGTCGCCGACCGCATCGAAGCGGCGATCCCGGACGCGCGCATCGCGGTCGCGCACGGGAAAATGGACCGGGACGCGATCGAGGAGGTGTGGGACTCCCTCATTCGCGGTGAGGTGGACATTCTTGTCTGCACCACCATCATCGAGACCGGCGTCGATATCCCGAACGCGAACACCCTCATCATCGAAAACGCGGAGAACTACGGGCTGTCCCAGCTCCACCAGATCCGCGGGCGCGTCGGGCGCTCCAGCACGCGCGCGTTCGCCTATTTCACCTACCGCAAGGGCAAGACGCTGACGGACGTCGCGGAAAAACGGCTTTCCGCCATCCGGGAATACGCGGAGTTCGGCGCGGGCTTCCGCATCGCGCTCAGGGACCTCGAGATCCGCGGCGCGGGCAATCTGCTCGGCGCGCAGCAGCACGGGCACCTCGACGCGGTGGGCTACGATCTCTACATGCGCCGGCTCGAGGAGGCCGGGATCGAGGAAAAGGGCGAAGAGGTAAAAAAAGCCCTTCCCGACTGCGCCGTGGACGTCCGCTGCGACGCGTTCCTGCCGAAAAACTACATTCCCTCCGCACCCCAGCGCATGGATCTCTACAAGCGCATCGCGCGCGTGGAGACCGAGGACGATTACGACGACATCATCGAGGAGCTCTGCGACCGCTACGGCGAGCCCTCGAGCGCGGCGGTCAACCTGTGCCGGATCGCTCGCATCCGCGCGCTCGGCAGAATGGCGGGATTTACGAAGATCGAGGAAAAGGACGGCTCGACCCGCCTCTACACGACAAACATCGACCCCGCCGCAGTCCAGACCCTCGCGCGGACCTACCCGACCCTCGGCGTCCGCGTGAATCTGGGGCAGACGCCCTACATCGCCGTGAAGACCGCGAAAAACATGCGCAACACGGAATTCCTCAAGGAAATGCTCGCGAAATACGTTTCCTTCCTTCCGAAACCCACCGGTCAACCCCAAAACGCTGAATGAACCTGAAAGGCAGTCCTATGAAAAAACTCCTGACCCTCTCCCTCATCCTCGTTCTTCTGTTCACCTCCTGCGCCGGGGGCAAGTCCGTCATGCGCTTCGGAAGCGCATCGATCAACGAGGGCGAATTCACGTACTACCTCGCCACCTACAAGGCGCGCTTCGCGTCGACCTATTCCGACTTCAAGGACAACGCGGCGTTTTACTCCCAGATCATCGGCGAGAAAACCGCGGGGGAATATCTCTTCGACGAAGTCGTGCACAACGTGAGCATGACCCTCGTCTGCGACGCGCTCTTTTCCGAATACCGCCTTTCCCTTGCCGATTCCGTTCAAAGGGAGGTGGATGAGTATGTCGCCTCCTTCCTCGACAACTACGCGGACGGGAACAAAAACGTGCTCAATCAGGCGCTCGGCGTCTACGGCGTCAATATGAAGATGTGGAAGGAGATCCTGCTCCGCGACGCGCGCGCGTCGGCGCTGTTCGACTATTTCTACGGCTCCAACGGCACGGTCGGCGTGAACGACGACGACCGGGCGGCGTATCTCGCCGAGAATTACGTCCATGTGCGCCACATCTACGTAAACGACAAGTACACGTACGAAATCGACGCAAACGGCGATCCCGTTTACGGCTCGGACGGGTATCAGAACAAGGTTCCCCTCTCCCCCGACGCGCTCGCCGCGAAAAAAGCGGTGGTCGACGCCATCGACGAGTCGCTTGCCGAGGGCGGGGATTTTGAAGAGATCTACGAGGCGTTCTCGGAGGACAAGTATTACGAAAACGGATACTACATCACGCGGGACATGAATTTCGTCTCCGGCATCGTCACCTCGGCGTTCGATCTCGAGATCGGCAAATGGATCAAGCTCGAAAGCGATGTGGGCACCCACTACATCATGCGTCTGCCCCTCGGCGAGAAGCCGTGGAAGGACGAGAGCTGTGCCGACTTCTTCGACGGCTTTGACACCGCCGTCGCCGCGGAGTGCTTCACCGCCATGATCGAAGCCCGCCTCGGGGAGATCGAATATGACAGCGACCTGCTTGAAACCTTCTCTCTTCCGGATTCGCCGATGAACGCGAGGTTCCAGTGAGAAGTCCGGCGGTCCGCCCCCGGCGTTGAGCGCGGGCGCGGATCATGCGGAAAAAAGACGACAAAAAACGCGCGGCTTCCGATCCGCCGGATCACATCCGGTTCATCGGCAGCCGCGTGTTTATCTGATGCGCAAAAATCAGAAAGCCCTTGCTTCCCCGTCGGGGACGGCGCGGACGGTCCTCCTCGCCCCGTCGACCTCGATCAGACCGCCGACGTAGGTCTCCGTGCCGTCGGCGCGCTTTTTCGAGGGGATGGAGCAGACGGCGGTGAGAAAATCCGCGTTCCGCTTTTCGGGGGTGTGGGGATCGATGAAATACGCCCGGTGCATGTGGCCCGCGAGCAGCAGATCGATGCCGATCTTCTCGAGCAGGCGCGTCCAGTACTCGTAGAGTTCGTCCGCGACGTTGAAGGGGTGTTCGAACCGCTCGACGAGAGGAACATGACAGATCGCGAGCTTGGTTTTCACGCCCTCTGCCTCGTATTCTTCCACCCGGTTTTCGATGAGGGATTCGAGGTACGCGGTCTCGCGCTTTCGGAAGGTGTCGAACAGGATCGTGCCGCCGTACTCGGGGTTATAGTCCCATTTGTCTTCGCCGCAGTCCAGCACAACGCCCCAGAGAGAGCCCTGCCGGAAGGAATAAAAGGTTTCCCGCCGTCCGCCGCGGAACGCCGTAGGGATGTAGTTCACGAGATCCTGCGCGGCGTATCCCCTTGTGTCGTGGTTGCCGCGGGAATAAATCACCGGCTTTTCCCCGTGCGACGCGCCCGACGCGAGCGCGAACGCAGTCTCGAAGTTTTCGAGGGAGTAGCTGTGTTCGTTGATGTCGCCGTTTAAGACGATGAGGTCGCACTCGCCGACCTCGCGGTAGAGGTCAAGCGGCGTTTTGGTGCGCGCGTGGGTGTCCGCGAAGTGGAAGACGCGGTATTTGTCCGCGGGCAGCGGGGTGAAGCGGTATTCCCGCCTCAGCTTTTCCGTGCCCTCGGGAAAATAGGGCTTCTTGTCCGCGTACTCGACGAAAACCGCCGTATAACGGCCCGCCGCGTTCAGAATCTCGCCGGGCACGGGGATCTTGTGGACCTTGCCGTAAAAGAGCAGTCCGGCCTCCTCGTCGGTATAGCGCTCGCCGCCGATTTCGATCCAGCCGATGCCCGCCGTCGCGGTGAGGAAGATGATCTGATAATCCCGCCCGACGACAAAGACGGCGGGGTCGTAAAGCAAAGGCGTGTTTTCCATGTTCTCCTCCGTGTCTCTTCGGTCCCTGCCGTTCAGATCACAAGCTCCATTCCGTCCTCGACGGTCCCGTAGGCGTAAGGATGGGGCACGGCGAGCTGACGGGCGAGGGCCTCGTGCCAGCGCGGGCTGATGTGGGTGTGCAGGATCTTCTTCGCCTTCGTGCGGTCGAAGACGGGGATGCAGTCGTCGGGAGAAAAGTGCGCGAGCTCGCACAGGATGAGATCGCATGCGAGCTCAAACGCCGGAGCGGGAAAATCGACCGACGGGTGGCGCAGGTCCCCGGTGAACAGCACGCGCTTGCCCTCCGACTCGACGAAAAACGAAAAGGCGTTTTTGCAGTGCTGATTCCGCACGGCGGTGACGCGCAGGTTTTCGTCCTCGTAGGTCACGCCCTCCTTCACCGTGCCGAGCGTGATGCCGTCCCGGATCTCTCCGCTCTGGTTCACGGCGATCCACGCCCTGAGGGGCGGGATGAGGTCCTCGTCCGGCAGCAGCACGGTCGGGGAGGCGGATTTGAAATACCAGTTCGCGAGGTCGACAAAGGAGATCACGCCGTTCGTGTGATCCCCGTGGGGATGGGTGCAGATCACGAGGCGCACGTCGGAGAAGGCGACGCCGAGCCGCCGCAGGTCCTCGACGGTCTGGGTCCCCATGTCGATAATATAGTACGCTCCGTTCACTTCAAGCAGGCAGGACGAGCAGCGCCGGTGGGGTTCCGGGACGCCGTGGCTCGTGCCGATCATGGTCAGACGCATGAAAACGCTCCTTTCAAAAATCAGCCGATCAGCCCTGATCACTTGATCAGTTTTTCAAGCTCCGTGAGTGTGCGCTCGAATTCCTTCATCGCGCTTTCCACGACCGCGGGGGAGGTGAGATCGACGCCCGCGATCTTCAGTTCGTTGATCGGGTAATCCGAGCCGCCCGTGGAAAGGAAGCGGAGATAGTCCCGCGCGTCCCCGGTCTCGAAGATGCGGGAGGCGATGGCGACCGCGGAGCAGAAGCCCGTCGCGTAGACGTAAACGTAGAACGCGCGGTAGAAATGAGGGATGAACGCCCATTCGTACTTGATCTCATCGCGGATCGCGGCGTTCGGATAATAGGCTTTTTCGAGCTCCTCATAGAGGCCGCACAGCACGTCCGCGGTGAGCGGGGTGCCGGACGCCTCAAGCTCGTGGGCGCGGTACTCGAACTCGGCGAACAGAGTCTGACGGAACACCGTTGTGCGGAAGCCCTCGAGGAAATTGTTGAGAATGCACGCCCTGCGCTTCGGATCGGTTTCGACGCTGAGAAGGTATTTCGTGAGCAGGACTTCGTTCACGGTCGACGCGACCTCCGCCACAAGGAGCTTGTACCCCGAAAGGGCGTAGGGCTGCGCCTCGGACGAAAGATACGAGTGCATGGAATGCCCGAGCTCGTGCACGAGCGTGAACGCGTCGTCCAGCGTATCGCTGTAATTCAGCTTCACGAAGGGATGCACGCCGTAAACCCCGGAGGAAAACGCGCCGCTCTCCTTGCCGGGCGTCTCGTAGACGTCGATCCAGTTTTCGTCGAACGCGCGGGCGATGACGGAGCGGTATTCCTCGCCCAGCGGCTTTACCGCCTCGAGCACGAGCCGCTTCCCTTCCTCATACGGCACGGTCCAGCCAAGCGCGGGCACCATCGGGGTATAGAGATCGTACACGTCGAGCGCACCCAGTCCGAGCGCGCGCTTTCTCAGCTCGAGATAGCGCTCCATGATCGGAACGGAGGCGCGGATCGCCGCGATCAGGGAATCGTAAACGCTTTCGGGGACGTTGGAATGAGCAAGGGACGCCGCGCGAGCGGACGGGAAGCCGCGCAGGGACGCCTTCAGATTGTCCTGCTTCACGGAGCCGCCGTAGAGGCTCGCGAACGTGCCCTTATACGCGCCGTAGGTGCCGAACATGGCGCAAAACGCCGCGTCGCGCACATTCTTTTGTTCGCTTTCGCGGAGGACGCGGAAATTACCCGGCGTGAGCTCGACCTCTTCCCCGTTTTCGCCGAGCGTTTTCGGGAGCTTCATTTCGACGTCGGTAAAAATCTGATAGGTTTCGGACGGCGTGCCGGTAATCTTGCCGATGCCCGCCAAAATGGATTCGGATTTCTCGTCGAGCACATGGGCGCTCAGGCGCGCGGCGTCGTCTATGAGATGCGCGTATTTCTTCAGCGGCTCATAGGTCAAAAACTCCGCGAGCTTCTCGGCGGGGATCGCCGTCAGCTCGGGATCGAAAAACGCAGTCGCGGTTCCCGCTTTGACCGAGAGCGAGACGACCATGGCCCGTCTCCGCAAAAAAGCGGCGTCCCCTCCGTCCAGAGCGCAGCCGAGGAAGGCGTAGCTCCCCACGCGCGCGGTTTTCTCGTCAAACGCCGCGACGGTGTCGTACGCCCGGCAGAGCGACTCGGCGGATTCGCCGAGCGTGCCCTTTAAGGCGGCGAGGGCCGGGATCGCGGCGTCGCATTCCGCGTACGCCTTTTCCCAGTCCTCGGGAGACGCGAAAATGTCCCCGAGGTTCCATTTATACTCCTGCGGGATCTCGTTACGATTGCGCATGGTGTTTTCCTTTCCCCTCTCCGGCGCGATGTCCGGCGCGATTATTTTCTGTACCGTCTTCCGGTCTTTTCAAGGTAGCGGCTCACGCTGCCGATCCAGTCGGTCTGGATGATGTCGAAGCGGTCGGCGCACCAGCCCCAGCCGAACTCCGGATCGCCGAGGATCGCGGCGTCGTCCGTATGCCCCGCCGAGAGGACCGCCTTATAATTATACACGATGGCGTTGACCCACGCGAGCTTGCCGTCCTTTTTTAAGTGCTCGCGGTAGACGTCGCTCGCCGTGGAATCCTGCTCGGTCGTGAAAAGCAGTTCCGCGCCGATGTAGTTGATGTTGCGGCGCTTCAGGGATTCGTGGGTGTCGCCCGTCTCCTTGATAACCGGGAGGAACTGGATGTCCGGCGCGTATTTTTCCACGATGTCGAGCTGTTCCTTCTTCGGCGCGCATTTTAAGATGATCTGATCCTTCATGTCGTGCCGCTTGACGACCTCGATGATGGCGGCGGGATTGTCGCCGAATTTGTCGATGTTAATGAAGCAGCGGTCTTTGAGATGCTCGAGCGTCTCGTCGAGGGTGTTCACGCCGAAGGTAGTGCGCGTGCCGTCCACGTTGCAGAGGCGGAGTTCGCGCACCTCGGCCGCGGTCATTTTCGGAATGCTCACATCCATGCAGAACTGCCTTTTTTCCATGCCCGGATGGAAGATGAAGAGTTCGCCGTCCGCCGAGCGGGTCACGTCGAGCTCGATCATGTCCGCGCCCTCCGCGATGGCGAAATCAAAGGACGCGATGGTGTTGCAGGGGATGTTGCCGCCGAAAATGCCCCGATGCGCGCAGAGGATGATCCGCTCCCGCGCCGTTTCCAGAATATCGAATTTCATGGTTGCCTCCTGTGGATTCTTTATCCTCTTTTTCTGATGTTTTTAAGCTCATTCACGGTCACGACGCGGAACAGGAAAATCAGGAACGCGTACAGGACCCCCGCCGCGAGGATGGCTGCGGCTCCCCCGACCTTCACGCCGAGCCATCGCTCAAGCGGCATGAACAGGAAATATGCGGCGCCTCCCATCAAAAGCGCCGCGGCCGCCGTTTTCGCCGCGCTGACAAGGATCGGCTTCGCGCAGCCCTTCATGAAGGAGCGCAGGAAGAAGAGATTCATGCCGATCATCACGACGTAACAAACGCAGGTGGCAAGCGGCGCGCCCTTGATGTTGAGCGCGGGGATGCCGACCAGCACGGTCGTGAGCACGCATTTGATGACGCCGCCGACCGTCAGGCTCACAAGCGGCAGATTGACCTTTCCGAACGCCTGCAGGATCGCGCCCGTTACGGAGACGACCGCGTACAGAATGACGGCTATGCCGAAGGTCGCGAGCATGAAGATGCCCTCAGCCGCGTTTTCATCCGAATAGAGGATGAGGAAGATCGGCTTCGCGAGCACGAGCATCCCGATTCCGGCGGGAAGTGCGAGCATGAGGGAGTAGCGGAAGCAGTTCGTGAGATTTTTCTTCACCTCGTCCCTGTCCCGCGCCGTGTACGCCGCCGTCAGCACGGGAAGGATGGCGACCGTAAAGGGCACGATGAACGCCGAGGGGAAATTGAAGATTTTCTTCGCGTTTCCGAACACACCGTTGAGTCCCTTCGCCGTATCGTAATCAAAGAGCAGTCCGGTAAGCGAGAACGGACCGATGCGGATGCCGTCCTGCAGAAGATGCATGATGATGAAATTGTCGATCACGTTCACGACGCTCATCACCGACGCGCCGAGGGAAACGGGGATCGCGATGCGGAACAGCTCCTTCACGATCTGCTTTGTCGTGCGGGTCTGCAGCCCGGAAAAAGTCTTTTCGCGGTCAAAGCTCCGCTTGCGGAAGAAGAGGAACACGACGGCGAGAATCGCGCCGACCGATACGCCCGAAATGGCCGCCGCGGAGGAGGTGCCGTCGCCCGCGCCGGCTCTCATGACGACGACGGCAAGCGCGATGCCCAGCCCGAGCTTGACCAGAGCCTCGATCACCTGCGAGATCGCCGTGTGGATCATGACGGAGTGTCCCTGGAAATACCCGCGCAGGGCGGACATGACGAACGAGCAGAACGCGGTCACGGAAAGGACGCGTATGGAAAGCCCCGCGTCGGGATTGCCGATGAGCCCCGCGAGCCAGTCGCCGAAGATGAACATGAACGCCGCCACGAAAGCGCCGATCGCGGCGAAGAGGCGGGACGCCACCTCGTAAATGCGCTTCGCCTCGTCATGGTTCCCGCTCACGAGGGTTTCGGAAATCATGCGCGAAACGGCTACGGGGAGACCCGCCGACGCCAGCACGGCGAACATGTTGTAAATATCGTACGCGCTGTAAAAAACGCCCATCCCGCTTGTGTGGATGATCCGCGCGATAGGAAAGGTAAAGAGAAGTCCCGCGAGCTTGACGAACGCGGTGGAAACGGTCAGAATGAACGCGCCCTCGAGAAAAGAGCCGCGCCGGTTGATATTGTTCGATGCCAAAACGTATGAACCTCGCATCTTGATTCGATCGTTGTTATTTTACCACATCTCCCGTTAGGTGTCAACTTCTTCGGGGCGTTTTTTGCGGGTCTTTCCCGGTTTTCGGGACGGGATTTTCGAATCGTTTTCGAGGGGCGTGTTTTTCGTGGCAGTCGCTTGACAAGCGCGGGGAACTATGATAGAATTTGAGAAAGGAATCCGTTTGAATCAAGACAAAAAGGAGAATTCCCATGAAACGAAAGCTCTGTCTTCTGCTCGCGTTCTGCCTCCTCCTGACGCTTTTCGCCTCCTGCTCCGAAAAGCCGGGCGACGAGAGCGCGCCTCAGGCGCAGAACCCCGCCGCCGACCCCGCCGCCGCGGAGGAAGAGGTCGATCCGACCGCCCTGCTCTACGCGGATCTGCCGACGGGAAGCTACGACGGCTTCACCTTCTCGTTCGCGAACAACATCAGCAATTTCGCCTACACGATCATGTCCGCCGAGGAGATCACCGGCGAGGGCATCAACGACGCTGTTTTCAACCGGAACAAAAAAGTTGAAGAAGAACTGAACATCGTCATCGACGAACAGCTCATGAGCTACAACGAAGTCACGAGCACCATGAACACGGCGATCGCCGCGGACGACACGGCTTACTCCTGCTTCTGGAACGAGGCGGGCTTCGTCTCGCCGTTCGCAATCGGCGGAAAGCTCGTGGACGTGAACACCGTCGACGCCGTCAATCTTTCGAAGCCGTGGTGGGAAGGCGGCGCGATGGAGGAGATCAAGATCCTCGACAAGCTCTTCTATCTGGTCGGCGACATCCACCTTATGTTCAAGGAATCGTTCTGGATGACCGGCTACAACCGGAACATCCTCGACGAAAACCAGCT
>JAEEGL014049929.1_pt1 | contig 13816 bp, 8 predicted proteins | sample 9134231 | NCBI WGS metagenome assembly JAEEGL01 (sample SAMN16246548, study PRJNA631951) | gut metagenome | biome: gut microbiome; feature: rumen; material: fiber-attached | host: Bos | place: Iran: Karaj | collected 2018-10 | reverse complement strand
TTACTGCATAATACATTGTCCCAGCACAACTAATTGGCTCTTAAATCAAGATGACATCCGTAAAGCCAATGGCCTTCGCCTGTGCCTACAGGCTTCCTCTCTGAACCGGTAAGCGGCCTTCCCGCCCGCTGTGGTGAAGGCTTATCAGACACCCAGAGAAAAGAGTATGAAAAATTCCTTGGGTGCGGCCCTGTCACTTGGGGCTGCACCTTTTTTAAAGGGTTTTCATGCGGACCGTTAGCCCGCTGGTTAATGTTTAATTGGACTTTCGCGATAATGCTCGCAAAAGCGAGCAGTCATGCGTATGCCCAAAAGCAAAGTTGTTCTAGTTGTTTGACAGCAGGTGCGGATGCCAAATAAAAGCTATGCGGTGTGAGAAATGAAAATGGTTATGAATAATAGGATTAATGGGGTCGCTTTCAGCGGCATCATGTTGAGTCGAATTCACTCTTGTATTTTGGTGCGGTTTACCTGGAAGTTGCGGGTGGAAGTTGTGGTAATGTTTTTTTTGGAGTATATTTGCGGGGTATTAGACCTTTAAACGATTGCTGTAATGAATAAGAATCTATTAGTATTGTTGACCTGCCTGTGCCTGGGACTTATCGCACAGGCCGTGCCGGCCAAGCCAGGCTGGCACACCGTGAGCCAGAGTGACGGCACCACTTTGAAGGTGCGCGCCGTGGGCAATGCCTTTAACAGCGCGCTACTCACCAGCGACGGGCTGGCGGTAGCCCGTGGTGAGGATGGTGACTTCTATTACATCTCGTCGGTGACAGGACTGACTACCGTGCGTGCCCATGAGGTGGAGCAGCGCACGTCGAGCGAAAACGCCTTTATCAACGTTCAGCGCGGTAGCTTGACCATGCCGAACAATCCCTTCAGGATGCCGCGCCAAAAAGGCATGCTGGGTGTGGGAGGCAGCAATGAAGACTCAGGCGTTCCCGCTCTGGGCCATCGCCGCATTCCCATCATCTTGGTGGAGTTTAAGGACAAGAAATTCAACAACTCGCGCGAGGAGGTCATCGATGCCATGCTCACGGGCAATGAGAGCGTGGGCCAGTACTTCCGCGACCAGTCCAATGGCATGTATCAGCCCGATTTTGAGGTGTTCGGCATCTATGAACTCTCTCAAAACCGTGAGTATTACGGTGGCCATCAGGGCAGTAACAACGACAAGGGGCTGGGCTACCTGGTTACCGAGGCCTGCCAGCTGGCGGCCTCTGACGGCGTGACGTTCAAGCCCTATGACACCAACAACGACGACTACTGCGACGTGGTAATCGTCATTTATGCCGGTGTGGGCGAGGCCCAAGCATCGTGGAACCATCCCGAGGCCGTTTGGCCCTGCAACTGGAGCCTCTCGTCGGCTTCTTACTACGGCATGGGCGGCAGTGGTGCTTTCCGTCCCAACAGAGGAGACCCCTTAGTAGACAACTTTGCTGTGTTCAATGAGTTACACGGCAGCGATGACAATGGTTCCACCGTCGATGGCATCGGCACGTTTGCCCACGAGTTCGGACACTGCCTGGGTCTGCCCGACTTCTACGACACGGGCAATGGTAACCACTATGGCCTGGGCGACTGGGACATCATGTGCCTGGGCTGCTACAACAACGACGGCTTCACGCCGCCGGGCTATTCGGCCTACGAGAAAAATTTCATGGGATGGATTGAGCTCATCACCCCGCTGCCCGGCACCTATTATACGCTGCCCGTGTGGAACCAGAAGCAGCAGTCCACCGACAAGGCCTTGTGTATCAAGAGCAACCTCAACTCTAACGAGTTTTTCATCGTGGAGAACCGCAGGAAACAGGGGTGGGACCGCTATGCTCCCGGCGAGGGCATCATGATTACCCATGTCACCTATAATGAAAGCCGCTGGTGGGGCAATACACCGAACAACGAGGACATCCAGCTGATGACCTTGATGAATGCCGACAACTCCTGGTCCTACTATGATGAGGGTACCGACCTGTGGCCCCAGCCTGGCAAGACCGAGTTTACCGACAATTCCACCCCTGCCGCTAAGCTCTACATGCGTGCCAACGGCGGCATCACGAGCAACGCGGGCTATCTGGGCAAGCCGTTGACCGAAATGGTCATCAACCAGGACGGCACGGCCAGCTTCTGGTACATGAAAGGCTCGGCCACTCAGCCGACCATTTCGGTGACTGCCGAGGGCATCAACTTTGGCGACGTGATGATGAGCACCAGCGCCACTAGGACATTTAAGGTCTTTGGTCAGGCACTGACGGGTAACGTGACACTCACGCTCAACGATGCCAACGGCGTGTTTGCCATCGATCCTGTCACCGTGAGCAATGCCGCTGCCTCGACGGGCCAGGAAATCACCGTAACGTTCACTCCTGCAGCTGTCCAAGACTATAGCGCCACCGTGACGCTGCGCAGCAACGGTGCCCAGGATGTGACCATCACCCTCACGGGCCATGGATTGATCGAGGGCTATGCTCCCGTGCTGCAGCCTGCCGATGAGCGTTACATCAACCTGACGGAATTCCGTGCCGACTGGACCGACCAGACACCCGCCGAAAACCGGGCCAGCTACACCCTGGAGGTGAGCACCAAGCCCCTGGTGGAATTGCTGGAAACGGCCGACTTCAGCACTGTGCCCGACGCACTGACCGAGGATGGCCAGGGCCTGGCTGACATCAGCGGCAACTACGGCGACTATCTGCCCGAGGGCTGGTCGGGAACGTCCTATCTGGGCGCCTATGGCAACGCACTGATTTTGGCCTATGACGGCACGATAAAGACACCGACCTATGACCTGACGGGCTATGGCAAGATGACCATTGTGGTGCGTGCAGCATCCTATTACTACGACAATTCCTCCATCAGCGTGTCAACCCGCATGGGATCGCAGGAGTTGACGTTGAATCAGAACATGACCGAGTACACTGTGGTGCTTGATTGTGCCGACGTTGATGCCGCTACCATCAGGTCGCTGGACAACTACACCAGCCTCCGTCAAGTCACCGTCTATGCCGGCGACCTCACGTCGCTCAATTACAAGGCATATGAGGAGGGCAATACCACCTATCGCCTGATTACGGGTATCACCGACAGGTTCTATACCGTTGAGGGCTTGGAGGCTGCGGGCACCTATATCTACAAGGTGAAGAGCGTCTTTGCCGATGGTACCGAGAGTGACTGGAGCAACGTTGAGGAAGTGACGCTGTTTGAGAACGTACACGGCTTTGACCTGGGTGACGTGAACCATGACCATGACGTGAACATCGCTGACGTGACATCCTTGATCGACTATCTGCTGGGTGTAACCGGTGACTATTGCGACATCTGTGCCGACGTGAACGGTGACAAAGCGGTGAACATCGCCGACGTCACCACCCTCATCGACAAGCTGCTGACAGAGTAAAAAAGTTTGCTCCTTATTGCCGAATGGCAAAAGTTTAAGAGAATATCCGCATTCCATTGTCAGGAGTGCGGATAATTCTTTAACCATTAACCTCTAAACTGCGAGCAAAGCGAGCATACAATATGGTTTGGATGATGCCACGCAGGGCAAGGAAACTCAGGTAGGCAATCCACAGGCGGTTGTTTCCCCATCCGTCGGGCGTGATCCAGTAGATGACGAAAAACAGTACCCATGCAATAAAGGCCGAGATGAGCATGCCCATCGAACGCGTCAGGCTGATGAACACGCCGTCCCACACAAAAGCTGCCATGCCGGCAACGGGAATCAGTGCGGTCCACACGCGGTAGTCCATTGCGGCCTCGATGACGCTCTGTTGGTCGGTGAGCAGCTTGAAGGCCAGACGTGGGAAGGAATAAATCAGTGTGAACACGACGGCTACGCCCAGGCCCCACAAGAAAAGCAGGCGTACGCATCGCTTCATGCGATCCATGTCGCCCATGCCATAGTACTTGCCCACGACGGCCTCGCCGGCAAAGGCGATGCCGTCCATGAAGTGGCTGTAGAGCGTGAAAAGCTGCAATATCAAGGCGTTAACGGCGAGAATGAGGTCACCACTGCGTGCACCGATGGAAACGAAGGCTAGGCTGACGGTCATCAGCAGGAAGCTGCGCACAAAGATGTCGCGGCTTACCTTGAAATAACGTCCGGCGCCCTTGAAGCGCCACACGCGTCGCCAGTCCAGCAGGCCGTTCAGTCGGGGGAATTTGCGCTGCACCGTCACTGCTGCATACAACAGACCCAGCCATTCGCCGGCCAGGGTGCCCACGGCGATGCCCACAAAGCCCATATTCAACAGATAGACGCAGATGAGGCTTGCAACGATGTTGAAAACGTTTGTCATGATGGAAATCCACATCGCGCTCTGCGAATCCTGCATACCCAGCAGCCACCCCTTAAAGGCCATCATCACCAGCACGGGCGGCACGCCCCAGATGCAGATGGTGAAATAGGTGATGGCTAGCGAGGTGACCTCGGGAGAGGGGCCGATGATCCACAACAGCAACAGGCGGATGGGCCATTGCAACAAGATGATGAGCGCCGAGATGAGGGTAGCCAGCGCGGTGGATTCGCCCAGCAACTTGGCACTTTCCTGGAAGTCGCCGCTGCCACACGTTTGGGCCGTCATGCCCGACGTGCTCATGCGCAGGAACCCAAAGTTCCAATATACCAGGTTAAACATCATAGCACCCACCGCCACAGCACCAATGAACACCTTGTCTCCCAGATGTCCGGCAATAGCGGTATCCACCAGTCCCAGCAACGGTACGGTGATGTTGGCGACAATCGCCGGCAAGGCAATCTTCAATATCTCACGATTCATGGCAGCAAAGGTACTGCTTTTTTTGATGCGGGCAGTTTAGAGTTTAGGGTTTAGAGTTAAGAGATACGCCCTCACTCGTTTTGACGTGTTCAGTAATCGGTGGCTCCGCCGCCGATATTTCTAGCCCATCCAGCACTCTTTTACTTTCTAATACCTAACACCTAAAGCCTAACGTCTAAAACAAAGTTTTTAACATGAATACACGATATTTCTAAAATTTGTTGTACCTTTGTAATTAATCATTCAGCAGTTGTTGCTTTTAAATCAAGCAGTTACTATTGATTAATCCATTAAAAACAAGATATTTATGAAACACTATCTGAAGAATCTGGAGGAGACAGTCCGCGAACATTGGACCCAAAAAGCCCTATGTGACTACAATGGAGACTCGTTTACCTATGCTCAGTTGGCAATAAATGTTGAACGGTTTCGCATCTTCTTTGAGGCTGCCGGCATTGGCAAGGGTGACAAAATCGCTATATGTGCCCGCAATTCCGCCCGTTGGGCAATGACATTCTGGGGCATCAATGTCAATGGCTGTGTGGCCGTTCCGCTGTTGTCTGACTTCCATCCTGACACTGTTTCCCTGCTCACGAACCATTCAGACAGTGTTGTGCTCTTTGTCGATGATGACATTTGGGCCAAGATGAAACCTGACGAGCTGCCAGCGCTCAAGGCGGCTATCAATGTCAAGGACGGTAATCTGCTGTGGCACCAGGATCAGGTTGTCGCCGACGCCTGGAACAACCGCAAGAGCGCGTTTACACAGCAGTATCCCAATGGCATGTATCCCGAGCAGGTGTCCTATCCCGACGACAATGCCGATGATCTGGCGATCATCAACTATACGTCTGGAACCACGGGCAACCCCAAGGGCGTGATGCTTACCTATAATGCCATGTCGGATACCGATAATTTTGCCAACACGCATTTCCCGAACCGTCCTGGCCAGACTGTTGTTTCGATGTTGCCTCTGGCGCACATGTACGGCTTGGCCATTGAGTTCATCCATCCCAATGTGGATGGCGTCACCGTGTATTTCCTGGGCAAAACGCCGTCGCCTACCACGCTGCTGAAGGCGATGCAGGACATCAAACCCTATATGGTGGTCACTGTGCCGCTGGTTATGGAGAAAATCTATGCCAACGCCATCAAACCGGCCTTGGAGAAGGCCAAATCGCTGCTGGCCATCCCTGGCTTGAACAAGTTGATTTACAGGAAAGCCCGCAACAAGGTCATCGAGGCCTTTGGCGGGGAGGTGCAGTGCTTTATCATGGGTGGTGCGGCACTCAACCCCGATGCGGAACGGTGTTTCAAGAAGATACGACTGCCCTACACTGTGGGCTATGGCATGACCGAGGCTTGTCCGCTGCTGGGATATGAGTGGTGGACCAAGTTTGTGCCTGGGTCTTGCGGAAAACCGGTCCACGAGCTACGCATCGACTCCGAGGATCCGCACCACATCCCTGGCGAAATCCAAGCCATGGGCCCCAACCTGACAACAGGCTATTACAAGAATCCCGAGGCCACCGAAGCGGCCTTTACCGAGGACGGTTGGTTCCGCACCGGTGACCTAGGCATAATAGACGAGAAAAACAACATCTTTATCCGTGGCCGCATCAAGTCGATGATTCTGAATTCGTCGGGCCAAAACATCTACCCTGAAGAGGTCGAGGCCGTGCTGGCCAACTGCCAGTATGTGGAAGAATGCCTTGTGGTGGACCGTGGCGGCAAGATTACCGCACTCGTATATTCCGAACTGCCTGAAGACATGGACGAAGCAACCCGTGCCGCAATCCCTGGAAGCATCCGTGACGCCGCCAACAAATCCCTGCCGTCCTACAGCAAAATCGCCAAAGTGGAAATGATGAAGGAACCCTTCGAGAAAACCCCGAAGAAAACCATCAAACGGTTCCTCTACCACTAAATAACTGGTGCTCCTTGAGATACTCGACACAGGCTTCGAATGTGTCGAAAGTCAGTTCTTCGGGCAGCACCGTCGGGATCAGGTGCATCTTGTGCATGAGGTAGTTGGGCTGTGGCTGGATGATGGTCATCAACACGCGCACGCCCTTGGCCTGCAGATCCTTGATGGCGGTTTCCATTGCATAGGCACCCGACTGGTCCATGAAGCTCACCCTGCGCATACGGATAATGACGGTTTTGACATCGTCGGGCACGTCGTGCATCACGCGCTGGAAGCCCGTAATGCTACCGAAGAAGATGGGGCCTTCGAGACGTTGCACATAGATGGACTGACGCATCTTTTCGGTGAGGCCCGACTCGTCGTCCCAAGGCTTTTCCTTATCGAAGTCCTCAAGGCTCACGCCGCTGAATTCCTGCTCGGCAAGGTCGCCTGCACGTTTCATGAAGAGCACACAGGCGATGACCATTCCGATACCCACTGCGGTCAACAGATCAACAAAGACGGTCATGAGGAACACCACAATCAGCACAAAGGCGTCAGCTCTGGGGATGTGGTTCAAGTCCCTGAATCCACGAAAATCGATGATGCCCCAACCCACCGTGATGAGGATACCTGCCAAAACCGACAGCGGCACATACTTGACGACGCTGCCCAAGCCGAGCAGAACGGCCAACAGGAGCAGCGAATGAATCATGCCGCTGAGCTGTGAGCGTCCGCCAGCATTTACATTCACTACCGTTCGCATGGTGGCTCCTGCACCGCCGATGCCGCAGAAGAGGGCGGCTATGGCGTTGCCGATGCCTTGGCCAATCAGCTCTTTGTTGCTGTTGTGTTTCGTCTTGGTGATGTTGTCGGCCACCACCGAGGTGAGTAGCGTGTCGATAGACCCCAAGCCGGCGAGCGTGAGACCTGGAAGGACGGCTTGCTTCAACGTCAGCGCCCAGTTGATGCTGCTCAGGTCGATACCCTCTTTAGCGAAGAATGGCATGGGCAGACCTGCGGGAATTTCGCCAATGGTCAGGGCTGTATCGATGCTGGCAAAGAGCGACACGATGGTCATGACGATGAGTGCCACGAGTGTCGAGGGAATCTTCTTTGTCAGTCGAGGGAACAGAACGATAACAGCAATTGTGCCCAAACCGAGCAACAAGGCGGGAATGTTCACGCCACGAGCCAGATGTTCGGGCAGCTGGGCAATCATGTCGACCACCAAGACGGGCGACTTTAGGCCGAGCAACGGATAGATCTGCTGCAGGATAATGATGACGCCGATGCCGCTCATGAAACCCGACAAGACGGGGTAAGGGATATATCTGACATACTTGCCGATGCGGATGATGCCGAAGAGTATCTGGAACAAACCGCAGAACAGTCCAGCCAGCGCCATAGCGATAATCACAGCCGAGAAATTGCCCTGTGACGACGCCCACGACGCGCTCACCAGCGAGGCTGTGATGACGGTCATCGGGCCGGTGGGGCCACTGATCTGAGAGTGGGTGCCGCCGAAGAGCGAGGCGAAAAAGCCCAACATCGTTGCGCCCACAAGTCCGGCCAGCGCACCCATCGAAGCAGCTGCAGGATGATCGATACCGCCGAACGCTTGGATACCGAATGCCAAAGCCAAAGGCAAAGCGACGATGCCTGCCGTGATACCACCAAAGATATCACCCTTCAGGTTGTTGGTATTGATTATAGTTTTCATAGCTAAATAGTTGTAGAATGGTTAAAAGCTGATGTAAACGAGGATGCCCACTCCTTTTTCACTCATGGTTGCCTCCTCATTTCGGTTGCGGCTACAAAGGTACAAGGATTATTTCAAATGACCATTATATCCACCTAATCTTTCAGTTCCAGCACCATTTGACCACCGTATTCACATGACTATTCATCAGGTAATATCAGAATTTTTGCTCAAGAATTTCAATTTACTATTGTTGTTTTATCTTGATATTGAAACATTAGTATGTCGTAAATCTAGGAACTCGATTGCAGGCTCTTACATTCATGTTCACCCTTTCCATGACCTCGCGAAGTTACTCACCAATCCTTACGTTAGGAAAGGCCAAAAGTTGTCTCTATTAATGACATGGAAATCAGAATTGGGATAGAACTGAGCAAAACTTTTAGGCATAACAGCCTTTCTCCGCTCGTTCCATTTAAACTCAAAAGCGGTCAGTTGGCCATCCTTATCCTCGATAAGATCTATCTCCTTCTGGTCATGCGTTCGCCAAAAATACATTTGAGCGTAACTCTTGCAATAGGCGTTACGCTTCACTCGCTCAGAAATCATCAAGTTTTCCCACAACATGCCACAATCATTACGCAGTTCAAGCGGTGCAAAATTTGACAAAACAGCATTGCGTACACCATTGTCCACAAAGTAGATTTTTTTGCCTTTTCTGATTTCATTACGAGCATTGCGACTGAACGAGTTCAGCCTGAATACGATAAAGCATTTCTCCAGTAGGTTGATGTAATTCTCAATAGTGATCTTATCGACTCCAACGGTCTGCGCCAACTCATTATAGGAAACTTCTTCACCCACCTGGAGAGCCAACGCCCTGACCAGTTTCAACAACGCGTCGGGTTTTCTCAAGCCTTGATAAGCTAATGCGTCTCTATACAAGTAGTTATTCGTCAGGTTCATCAACGTCTCACGGGCATATTCAGGAGCGGTAACGACCTCGGGATATAGACCATAGATCATTCTGGTTTCTAGCATCCGATGCTCCTCAAACTGCGATGTCGATGCTGCCAACTCGGGTAGGGATAACGGGAAAAGGTTGAACTCTATCAATCGACCTGTTGCTGGCTCATTGATTTCATCAGCCAGATCAAATGACGATGAGCCTGTCACGATCACATGCGTGTCCAGATGCAGGTCGCCTATCATTTTGAGCGTTAAGCCAATATTCTTGACCCGCTGGGCCTCATCAATAAGGAAAAAATCGTGAGGCTGGACAAGGCTTTTCAGTTCCGTTGAAGTCTTCTCAATCAGCAATCGACGGTCGTCTTCGTTGTCGCAGTTTAATATACGGACTCTTGTCCCGGCTGCAGATAGTTCGTCAAGAAGTGTGCTCTTGCCCACCTGTCTCGGTCCTAGAATGGTGATTACTTTGCGACGATTATAGCTGTGTTCCAGCTCCTTTTGTATAATTCGATGTATCATACCTATCCTTATTTTGTGGTTGCAAAGATAGGAAAATTGGCTATAATCACCAAATTTATTGTAAATTTAGTGAGTATAATCACCAAATTTATAGGAATTTGGTGATTAGAAAGAACACTATAAGCATTAAAACTTGTGCCGAGGTAGGTGGGGCGGTCGAGGTTGCGGTAGGCTGATGTGCGCCCCTGTTGTGGTGGTCGAGGACGTCGGCGCAGGCCTCGAGGTCGGCGATGGTGCGGGCGACTTTGAGGATGCGGTCGTATGCTCTCGCTCATTACTATCGCGCGAACAGCTCTTCCATCGTGATAGAAACTGGAGAGATTTCTGAGTACATATTCTCAGTCAATGGGTAAGTAGTGATTATAGTTGCCTGCACGCCACCTTTATGTCCAGTTTCTCGCTGAAAGGTCTCCATGCGTTTTGCGATTTTTCGATATTCAGTTTCTGACAACGTATAATCGTTTTTAGAATATTTCATCTCACAGATAGTTGCAATTCCATCAGCCCGATCAATAACCAAGTCAATCTGAACTGCTGGTTTACTTTCCCGGCTGCGCCATGCATAATACTCATGACTGATTGTGTCAAGCCTTAATCCGCGAATAATCTGCCTCACGTGCCAAAGGCAGACTCGCTCAAAGGTCAACCCATACCAATTATTCTGTTCGGGAGTACCTAAACCATTTCTCCAATAATGCTCATCTGTGACACGGCGAATCCCGAATCTATAATGGAATAGCGAAAAGAAGTCTATAAGCTGATAGATACCATGCTTTTGCAGTCTGCCATTATTATATCGTCTCACGAAATCACAATGTTCAAGATCATCCATCATTTCGGACAAGCGACCATTATCGTGGATTTTCAGTTCTTTCGCTATCTCTGCCCTAGTGTAACCATCACGATGTGTACTCAGCAAGCGAATGATTTCCATATATTCATTGGCATTCTTGAATAACGAACGGAACAACCGCTGGTATTCGTTTTCAAGTTCCGGCTCAGACGAGAAGAATAAAGTGTCGATGTTGTCGGGTACATTTTTCTTTGGGTCTAATAGGCTCAGGTAATAGGGCACTCCACCGAAAACCATATAGGCTTGCAGAACAGCGATCCTTGGCCATTTGAAATATCGGCTCTTGAGATAGTCTTCTGTCTGGCCTAAAGAGAATGGTCGCAGGTGCATCGTGTGGGTCGTTCGCTTGTGGAGACCAGCCTTGTTGTTGACAATGTTGCGCATCATCCATGATGTAGCTGAACCACAGACTACAAAGAAGATGTTGTCAATCCACGAAGCCCGACTGTTCCAAAACAAATCCAGTGCCTGCAAGAAACCAGAGCGAGGAGTGTCAAAGCAAGGCAATTCATCCAAAAATACCACAAGCCTGCGTTTGCGGTTACGGTTCTTTCGTTCCAGCAATTGGGCCAATTGAGTGAAAGCCTGAACCCATGTGGAGGCTGGCTCACCCTTGTAACCGTACCTGATAAGCGCATTGTGGAATGCCTCCATTTCGGTCTCGCGGGAACCTTCAATAACACCTGTGGCGTAAAAGTCAAAGTGGTCTTTGAAAAAACTCCTTATCAAGAACGTTTTACCAACACGCCGGCGACCATAGAGTGCGATGAACTCACTTCGCCCAGATACCATATAATCTTGGAGTTTTTCAAACTCGGCTTCCCTGCCAATAATCTTTTCCATCTTATTTCAGTCTATTTTACCTCAATGATTCAGCTACCTAATATTTCAGGATTGAGAATCATAGGGTATTTAGTTAAAATATTGGCACAAAGATATATAATATCTCCATAGGAACAAAATAAATCAGCAAAAACTTTGAAAAAACACAAGTTTTTGCTGATTATAGTGTACGGAAGAGTATTAAAACTCTTACATTGAAGAACCCATATATCTTGGGCGGTCGAGGTTGCTGTAAGGCTGATGTGCGCCCCTGTTGTGGTGGGTGAGAACGTGGGCGCAACCTGTGTGCGGACGCCAATCAGAAAGTTCAGATTTATTCAGTTGTTTGAAATTTTTAAGGCCGCGCGATGGTGCGATCGACCCTAGAGGATGCAGTCGCGGGCGCTCATGTTCATCCACCTGGCTTGGGGCTTTTGATGTCGCCAATGGGCAGAATTATTGGCTGAGAGACGCTTTCTTGTATTTCCGATATACGCTTTTCAGTTGCTTGTCAATCTCTTTAACCGGGCGGTTGAGTTCGCTTAACTCCACCTCGAAACGAAGGGTGCTCTCAGGGTCCATCTTGTCATGATATTTCACGATAAGTTTAAGTGTGGGTATACGAAATTGTAAGCTACTCTTGAACCTTACCTGTTCACAGTCTGCAAAGGGTATCGTTGTTGCCAAGCCGTCATTGTCGTAGGTGACGAAGAAGTCAGCACCAACAGCAAATGCGGGTATACCGTGACGAGTTTTAGCGGCTTTCTTGAACGATTCGATAGCCGACAGTATCATGGCAAGTGTCATCAGGCCATAGACACTGAGCACCACATATCCATGCCAGTCGTGAAACATGAACGACAGCTCCCAATGGATAAAGCCGTACACTCCGAAAGCGACAAATACCACCGACAGTATGGTATAGATCACCGCCTTTGCAGCCGCCAACCCCTGGCGGTAATAGTATTGATGTAATATCTCCATAATTCTATGTTTAATCTGGCCCCGACGGGGTCACGCTGCAGAGGCCTCGCAAGACCAGAAGAACCATCAGGAAATCCAGTGAAACACTTCGCCCTCGAAATCGATATAATCCTGTCTTCCAACGGCTGACGCAGCACCTCCAGCACGGCTTTTGGGTACTCGGCAAATTCATCCAAGCGGAAGAACTTGTGTCATTTCTTTACATTCCTAGAAGTAAGAAACACAGCTGAAATAGACACGATAACCCTTTTATATGTTATCTCTAAGTCTTCTTTTCTCTTGTTCTATCAAATTATTTTCCTCTTCTTGTTTTAATGAGTCTTTTGAAGCAATTATATTATCTAGTTTCTTTCCCAATTCAGTATATTCATATTCTATAAGAGCAGCATCAGTGATATGATATATTCCACTCTCAGGATCTATGTGGTATAGTCTATTGATACAGATGTTTTGTTCTTTAAAAAACCAACCATAATGATCATTATAGCTACCAACTCGATTTGATGTTCTTGGCTCTTCTTCGTAGTATCTATCATTAAATGTATCAATAAAAAACTTGCACAATCCCCAAGAATCTGTAAGTAAACTAACTTTCACAATGACTCCATTTAAAACATCTACTTGAATTTTGGGATATTCTGTTCGCTCATCACCATCACTATCGATAAAAGAGATATTAACGTTGCCTTGGTATGAATACTCATCAATCGCAGTTAAATGAATCCCATCCCCATACAATCCTTTATCACTAGGTTTCAAGGAATCACCAACAGTTAGACCCTTAAACGTCAACTTGATATCCTTGCTATGAATACTATCAACTATACGCTGTAAACTATCTTTTTCTTGTAATACTCTATTTACTCCATTGGAATTACAAGAAGTAAGTACTAAAACTATTGCAAAAACAGACAATAATAAGTGTTTCATATACTTGAATTTAACAAACGATACAACATTATATAAAACATTAAGAATTATTGATTGGGTATAAAATATGATGGGACAAAAAAGTTTCCATCATGGGGAACAATATTCGATTCATCAATATCTCTTGGATGAATAAATGATTTGGTTTTTCGTTTCCTTACTTGAGCAGAAATGGCAATAAGACGTCTATGTACATTATTCTTATTAAATTGCTTGTAATTGTTTTTGTCTTTAATTCGTTCTGCTGTATCAAGAACAAAGTTTAACCATGTATTCGCAGCCATGAGTTGATGAGTTGGCGAATCTATCCCTCGTTTCAATTCAATAAGCATAACAGTACAGATATCATCTTT
>JAEEGL013633530.1_pt1 | contig 13816 bp, 12 predicted proteins | sample 9134231 | NCBI WGS metagenome assembly JAEEGL01 (sample SAMN16246548, study PRJNA631951) | gut metagenome | biome: gut microbiome; feature: rumen; material: fiber-attached | host: Bos | place: Iran: Karaj | collected 2018-10 | reverse complement strand
CTCTGCAAGTGGATCTTGTAATCTTCTACCGATACTTACTGCACTTCTTTTTTCAACAGCTAAATCAGGGAATTCTTCAATAGCTACTTTAGAAGCTGAATAAATAGATGCCCCTGCTTCACTAACAATTACATACTTACAATCCAAATTGTATTCTTTAATCATTTCAGCACATAACTTTTCTGATTCACGAGAAGCAGTACCATTCCCAATCGCAATAATATCTACTTTATATTTCTTAACTAAATTAGCTACAATCTCTTTAGTCATCTTAATATTCTTTTCTTCTTGTCCCTTTAAGAATGGTTTTACAACTATACTATCTAAGTATTTACCAGTCTTATCAATAATTGCTAACTTGCATCCGTTGACGTAACCAGGGTCGAAAGCAAGGACTATTTTCTCTTTCATCGGAGGAGTTAAAAGTAATGCTTCTAAGTTTTTACCAAAGTTATCTATTGCTGATACTTCAGCTTTTTCAGTTAAATCACTTCTTACTTCTCTCTCTACTGAAGGAGCAATTAATCTCTTATAAGAATCTTCTATTGCTTCCTTAATATATTTAGTTACAAAACTCTTATCATTCTTAATTAATTTATTATTTAAATAAGCAATTATTTCATCTTTATTAACATCAATACTTACATTTAAAACCTTCTCATTTTCTCCTCTATTTAGAGCTAAAATACGATGAGGTTTAATATGTTTAACTGGTTCATTATATTCATAATACATTTCATATGTTTTATTCTCATCTTTGGCATCTTTCTTTACCTTAGATATAATTACTCCATTTTTATAGAAATAACTTCTTATATATTTTCTATAACTTGCATTATCACTTATCCATTCAGCTATTATATATTTAGCTCCTGTAATTGCATCATCTACACTTTTAACAGTCTCATTAACAAACTTTTTAGCCATATCATCTATACTTCCTGTAGTTGGAAAAGACATCATCATCTTAGCTAATGGTTCTAATCCTGCTTTTATAGCTTCTGTGGCCTTAGTCTTTTTCTTTTCTTTATATGGTCTATATAAGTCTTCTACTTCTACTAATTTATTACATTTTAAAATAGCTTCTTTTAATTCATCAGTAAGTAGTCCTTTTTCATCAATAAGTCTAATTACATCTTCTTTTCTTTTTAATAAGCTTTCTTGATAGGCATAGACATCACCTATTTTTTTAATAGATTCTTCATCTAAGCCACCTGTGGCTTCTTTTCTATATCTAGCAATAAAAGGAATAGTATTATCTTCACTAAGTAGTGTCAATACAGCGTTTACTTGTTTTTCACTAACTCCTAATTCTTCTACTATATCCTTTATAATCATTTCATTCATATTTTCACCATCCTGCAATTAATATTATATCAAAATAATAAAAAGGATACAATTTCGTATCCTTAATTTTAATACCCATATCTTAATATTTCAAAGGTTACATTTTGGAAACTACCTACACTAGAAGCTTCTGCTTCAGTATGGCAAAGTAAGTCAAACATAAATCTTCTACCTATTCCAATAGCTCCTCCACGATCCATTACAACAGCATTGAATGTACCTAATCTAGTTCCACTAATTCTTACTATTGTACCAAATGGATACTTTCTATCTCCTGCAACTATTCTAACTGTGCCATAAGTTCCATCTTGATATGTAATACTTTGATTAGCATCAAATCCATTAGCTAAATGACCACTACATCCAGCACAATCCGGACCATAAGCAGACATTGGACCAACTTGTCTTTCTAAAACATCAGTAACAACTGAAGCTTCAACAACATTATTAGATATATCTTGTTCAACATTAGTTACTTTTTCAGTAATCTTGTTTTCTTCCTCTTTTTCTTCTTTAACATCTATAGTTTCTTCAGACTTTCTAAAAGAAACTTGTCTTAAATCATCTGTTCTAATAATTCTATCAACTGGTTTAGTAGAAATATTCTTACGTTCTGGATTTAACATTAAAGAAGTAACTATCCCAATAATTAAGAAGACGTTAAATATTATATATACTTTCTTCATAATAAAAACTCCTCTATATGATTTTATCATTTATTAGAGAAGTTTACAATGTTAATTTCTTTCACGTTTACAAGAATATCCTGAAGCATTCATATTCTTTTCAATTGAATCCATATCTTGGCCAGCTGTATATTGTGGATTATTTCCACCCGCTTCAGAATAAGCAGAATTTAATTTTTCATCATCAATATTAGCGTATATAAATGATTGTTTTTCTTCAAGTTTTCCTTCAGAGTAATCACAACTAATATTAACTCCAGTTATACTATTTGTATATTCTTTTAAAGCTTTACAACGCTCTGCTAATTCATCTAAAGTATCAGCATCTTCTGTTGGATCTCCTTTAGTTATAATATTATAATCTAAGCTATCCAATTTGTTATCACTAAAACCAAATACCAATCTATAATTCTTATCTAAATTAGTTGTATTAGTATCAAATTCACATACTAATTTACCTGTAGTAATTTTTTGATCAGCATCTGATTCTTTACCTGCTTTTAACTTATTAACCATTGTTGTTATATCAGGTAAGAAGATTATAAAAGCAATCATAAAGATAAAGAAAAGTATTAATGCTGCTGTTTTAGCTTTGCTTGGTGGAGTATAATTAATCTCTACCTTTTTTAGATTTTCATTAACTGCTCCATTTGGATCAGTTGTATCTTTCTTTATTGAAATATCTCCAATTGTTCCAGGATTAACCATTCTATTCTCAAAATCTGGTTGACTACTACTCTCAGTAGTTGGTGCTTCTGTAGGTTCTTCAACTTTAACTGTTGGTTCTAATGCAGGAGCCTCCTCTGGAGCACTAGCTGATACAGCTGTTGGATCTTCAACTGTAGGCAAACTAGCAGTCTGAGTTGGGTCAGCAACTGTAGGTATACTACCAGTTTGAGTTTGATCTGGAACGTTATTTGGAGTAACATTATTATTTAATTCGCTATTATTATCCACACAATCAACTCCTATTCTAAAAAGATTATATCACACTTATTTATCTTAAACTAGATATTTTTTCTTGAAAATTATCACTATTAATTATATAACTACCAGAAACTAATATATCAGCAGTCTGACACATATCTTTAGTCTTATTATCTACACCACCATCTACACTAACTACAGCTTTCATATTATATGAATCAAGTAGTGCTCTAACTTCTTCCAATTTATTCTTTGAATTAGGAATAAACTCTTGTCCACCTTTACCAGGATAAACACTCATAACTAAAATATAATCTAAATATGGAAGATATGGTATAAGTTCACTTACTTTAGTATCAGGATTAATAGCTAAACCACATTTAATAGAATAACTCTTAATAAGTTCTAAGTCTTTTAAAATATCTTCTTCAATTTCAACATGAATAGTAATATATTCTGTATTTAACTCAGCGTATAATGGGATATACTTAGAAGGCTCTTCTACCATTAAATGAACATCTAATCTCTTAGAAGTATATTCATATATATGACGCATTTCTCTAAACGGCATAGTCTTATTCTCAACAAACTTACCATCCATAATATCTACATGAATATAATCTACATCAGTATTATTCAATTTAGTTAAATCTTCAGGAATATTCTTACTACTTAAAAAAGATGCACTAACTTTCATTCTTATCAACTCCTATAAAATTTAAATAGTTTAAATATCTACTTTCTAATATATTATTCTCTAAAACTTCCTTTTTAACGACACATTCTTTCTCATTTGTATGAGTACAGTCTTTAAAAGGACATGGGTAATTCTTAAACTCTATAAAAGCATTTCTAATATCTTCTTTAGAATAATCTTTAAACTCTAGTGAAGAAAATCCTGGAGTATCCATTACTTTTCCACCCATAAATTCAAATAATTCAACCACTCTAGTAGTATGTTTACCTCTACCTAAAGCATCAGATATCTCATCAGTAGCTAAATTCCAATCTGGATTTAATCTATTTAGTAAAGTACTTTTACCTGCGCCTGTTTGTCCAGTAAAAACACTTGTTTTATTGCTTAGCATTTCTTTTAATTTATCTAATTCTGTATTAAATACCACTTCGTAGCCAATTTCTTTATAATAGTTTAATATTTCATCATATTCTTTAAACTCAGTATCTTCTACTAAATCTCTCTTAGTAATACAAATAATTGGTTTAACATGATTTATTTCCATTAAAACAATAAATTTATCCAATAAATTAAGAGAAAAGTCTGGCTTCTTTAAACTAGTAATTAGAAATGCTTGATCTATATTACTAACTTTAGGTCTTTGAAAGACATTCTTTCTTTCCATAATCTCTTCAATTAACTTTTTTTCTTTACTGAAAAGAACATAGTCCCCCACTACAGGAGTAATATGTTCTTTTCTAAATATACCACGACATTTACAAGGATAAATTTCATTTTCACAACTTACAAAATATAAATCACTACTAATTTTAATAATTTGTCCTTTCATAAATCCCCCTATTAACCGTTTTGTGACTCTTCCTCTTCTTCCTCATCCTCTTCTGGTGTAGGTGTTGGAGTTGGAGTTGGTTTTGGTTTTTCTTTTGGTTTTACTGCTACTGTAACACGTAATGTAGTACCTTTAACAATAGTAGTACCAGCAGTTCTAGACTGACTAATAATAGTTCCTTCAGGATAAGCAGTTGTCTCTTGCTCAGTCTTCTCAAGTATTAATCCATACTTATCACAGAATGTTTGTGCATCACTTAGATTCCATCCTTCTCCAGCCATATCTGGGAACTCATCAACTATATTAGGTATATATAGAATTAGAGTATCACCTTTCTTAACTTTAGTTCCTTTTGGAGAAGATTGACCAATTATTTCATTTTCATCTTCATACTCTTTATTTTGATCTTCAGGTTCTTTCTTTTCGATTGTAACTACTAAACCATATTTAGTTTCTAATCTGGTTTTTACTTCAATTGCATTTTGTCCTTTATAATCTTCTAATGCAATAGTTTCTTCACCTTTAGATTTATAAATAATAACTTGTGCTCCCTTTTTAACACTTCTTCCTTTAGCAGGATTAGTTTTTACAACTCTATTCTTTTTAATCTTAGTAGAGAATACTGTCTTAATATCTTTTACTTCAAGACCAGCTTTCTTTAGTTTAGTTTCACATTGACTAACTTTTAATTTAGTACAATCAGGAACAGTAACAGCTTTCTTATTAGAAAGAGCTGGTACAACAAAGAATAAAATTATTAATAATAGAGCACTAGCTCCAAAAATACTAGCTAGAATAATTATTAATTTCTTATTCTTTTTATCTTGAATTTCATCTAAACTTTCTTCTCCTGTAGCTTCCATTTCAGAAGTACTTGTAGGAATATCATCAGTTGTTTCTAATTTAGCAGTTTCTTCTAATTTCTTTATTCTCTTATTACTGTCATTTTCATGTTCAGGATATTTATATTGATATACTGGTTCATCCATTCTATCATCATCAAGTGCAGTTAATAAATCTTCATGCATACTACGTGCACTTTCATATCTATTCTTTGGATTCTTTGCAGTAGCCCTTCTTACAATATTCTCAATGCTTTGAGGTATTGCACTATTATCTTCTCTTAAACTAGGAAGTGGTTCTCTCATATGCTTAAGAGCTATTTCTACAGCATTATCACCTTTAAAAGGTAATGATCCACTAAGTAACTCATAGAAAATAATTCTCATTGAGTATATATCACTTTTAATAGTACATCCTTTTCCACTTGCTTGTTCAGGTGGTAAGTAATGAACACTTCCCATAACACTATTAGTTTGAGTTAATTGTGTAGAATTAAGTGCCATGGCAATACCAAAATCAGTAATTTTAATTTGCCCATCATCTTTAATCATAATATTTTGAGGTTTCAAATCTCTATGAATAATATATGAGTCATGGGCATGAGCCATACCATCAGTTAATTGACTCATTATATCTATTGCTTCACTTAAAGTAAGTGTGCCTCTCTTCTTTAATAATTGTTTTAGAGTTTTACCTTCAACATACTCCATAACAATATAATAAACTCCATCATCTTCACCTACATCATACACTTCAACAATATTTGGATGTGCAAGTGATGAAGCAGATAAAGCTTCTCTTTGAAATCTTCTAACAAATTTTTCATCATTAGATAAATCTCCACGAAGTACTTTTATCGCAACATTTCGGTCTAGAATAGTATCGTATCCTAAATAAACATTAGCCATACCACCTTCGCCAATTGATCTAATTACTTCGTAACGATCATTTATTTTTTGCCCCTTTGTTATCACTTGTCTTCACCTTCTTCTGTACGAACTAAGTAAGCAACCGAAATATTGTCTGTTCCACCCCTATTATTTGCTTTACTAATTAAGCGATGTACTTTCTCTTCAACAGTACCTTCACCTAAAAGTACTCTTTCGATATGTTCTCTATCTAACATACCAGTAAGTCCATCACTAGATAGTAATATCTCAGTAACATCCATATCACAATCAAAAATATCAATGTCTACTTCAGAAGATGTTCCTAAAGCTTTCATTAACACATTTTTCTTTGGATGAACACTTGCTTCTTCTTTAGTTAATTCTCCAGCACTAACTAGTAAATTAACTAATGTATGATCATAAGTAACTTTATGAAGATTATTATCTTTCATAACAAAGCCACTTGAATCTCCAACATTTCCAAACAGCAAAAAGTCTTTAGTTAATATTGCAGTAACTAAAGTAGTTCCCATACCTTTACTTTCTGGATGAGTCTTTTCATGTTGAAATATTAGAGTATTAATCTCATCTACTGAATCACGCATCCAGTTAACAGTATCAACCTTACTCATATTTCTAAAAGACTCTTTAAAATGTTTTCCTAAATAGCTAATTGCGATTGAAGAAGCTACTTCTCCAGCAGAATGTCCTCCCATTCCATCAGCAATTGCCATTAATACACTACCCTCATCATTCTTAACTATAATTACGCTATCTTCGTTATGATCTCTAACCATACCAGCATCAGTAAGATAAAATGATTTCATAGTTCCTCCTTTTTGCTTCTAAGTTGCCCACAAGCAGCACTTATGTTGCTACCGAATTCCCGTCTTATTGTTACACCTATACTATTCTTTTTAAGTATATCATAAAAACGCATAATTTGAACAGTATTTGTTCTTTTAAATTCAATATTATTTGTTTCGTTATAAGGAATAAGATTAATATAACAATTAAGTCCTTTAACTAATTTAACTAATTCTAAAGCATCACTCTCATGATCATTAATATCTTTTAATAAAATATATTCAAAAGTAAGCCTTCTATTAGTCTTTTTAGAATACACTTTTAAAGCTTTCATTAATTCTTTTAAAGGGTATGCTTTATTAATAGGCATAAGTTTATTTCTTAATTCATCATTAGGAGCATGAAGACTAATAGCTAAATTAATTTGCATGTCTAAATCACTAAATTCTAATATCTTAGGAACTATACCACAAGTACTAACAGTAATATGTCTTGCTCCTATACTTATACCTTTAGGATCATTAATAATTCTAAAGAACTTAATTAAATTATCATAATTATCAAAAGGTTCTCCAATACCCATAACTACAACATGACTAATTCTACTACCTAATTCTTCTTCAATTAATAATATTTGTAAGACCATTTCTGATACTTCTAGATTTCTAACTTTTTTTCTACGACCAGATTCACAGAACTTACACCCCATATTACAACCAACTTGACTAGATATACAAATACTAGTTCCGTAATCATGAAACATTAAAACAGCTTCAATATGTTCTCCATCACTAAGTTCAAATAAGTATTTATTAACATCTTTATCTTTTTCAACATTAACTATTTTAATATTATTTAAAATATAATTCTTTTTAATTTCTTCAAGTACTTCTTTCTTAATATTAGTAACATCATCAAAAGATTTAACTCTTTTAACATATAACCAATCAAACAACTGATCAGCATGAAATTTCTTAGAATTAATACTTAAAAAATAATTTTCTAAATCTTCTCTAGTTAAATTATAAATACTAGTCATCTTACCACTTCCAAGCAATTACATTATATCATAAAAAAGATAGTTAATTATTAACTATCTCTTTAATTTCTCCAAATTGATCATATGATAAATCTATCTCTAGATTACTTTTACATAAATTATTCTTTAAACAATAATTATCTAAATTATAATTAATCTCAGAAACTTTATTATCTTCATCACTAGTAACAGTTATTGTATTAGGATCATCTCCTATATCTGTTTTTTTATTATTAATTAATTTATTAATAGTATCACTAGCTATTAGAAATCCATATTTACTACTACCACTTTTATAATCCGTCTTATAGTCAGGAGTAGCTGCTTCTATTAAAACTAAGAAATTGTTAAAATTAATAAATTCTGGATATATATATGGATTACTTACTTCCTGTTTATTTTCATAATACTTATTACCATCAAAGTAATATTCTTTATCATTAAAAGTAATTAATTCAGTATCACCATATCTTTTACCATCATAAGTATATTTAACATTATCTTTAGTAATAACATATGTGAAATGATAATTATTATCACTTATAGCACTAGTATCAAATAAATAATCATTTGAAGTTTCATACTCTTTTTCAGTAAGAGTATTATTTCTATTAATCCCAAGAATTATAAATAGAATAATAAAAAAGACAGCATAAAAAGCGAAGAAAAGTATTGCTTTTCCTCTTTCTGTCTTACGTAATTCTTTGATAAGATTAATAAATTTCTTCACTATTCAAACACCTTGCCTATTAATTTATCTTTACCAATACCATTAACATAACTAGAGGCATCCATCATCTTCTTACCAAATGGTTTTAATTTAGTAATAGTAATAGAACCATCACCAGTTTTAACAACAATACCTTGTTTAGTAATATCTACTATTTCTCCTGGATTACCAGAATACTTTTTATCATTAATAATAGATTCATATATCTTCATCTCATTATCAAACAAAATAGCATTACTACCAGGTACTGGAGATAATCCTCTAATTAGATTAAATACTTCCCTACTTGTTTTATTAAAATCAATATGTTCCTCTTCACGTGTAATATTATAAGCAAATGTTACGTCTGCTTCATTTTGCTTAGTTCTAGTATTTGTACCTTCAATTATACTAGGTAGAGTTTCAAGTAATAATTCTTTACCTAAAACACTTAATTTATCATGAAGACTTTCTAGATTATCACTATCAGTTATTTCAATCTCTTTTTGACTAATAATATCTCCATTATCCATCTTAACATCCATATACATAATAGTAATACCAGTAGTTTTATAACCATCTATAATTGCTTTATGAATAGGAGCTCCACCTCTTAATTTAGGTAAAAGAGATGCATGTACATTAATACATCCCAGTCTTGGACAATCTAAAATTACTTTAGGTATTATTTGCCCATAAGCACAAGTAACTATTATATCTGGATTTAAATTAATTATTTCCTCATAATCTTCTCTTATCTTAGTTGGTTGAAAAACTGGAATATTATTTTTAAGAGCTACTTCCTTAATAGGAGTATTTCTCAATTCTTGTTTTCTACCTACTCTTTTATCTGGTTGACTAACTACTAAAACAACCTCATAATTTTCAATTAAACCTTCAAGTACTGGAACAGCAAAATCTGGTGTTCCCATAAAAATAACTTTCATTTATATCCCTCTTAATATCATAATTATTGTCACAATAACCCCTAATGTAATAAGTAATGAACCAGCTATTAAAAGAATAGATGCTGCTCCATAAGTATCCATAAATTCTTTATTCTCTTGTTCCTGACGATATCTTTCTAATTCAGCTTGATAAGCTTCTTCATAACTAATTTTATTTTTATCATCATAGTATGTATCTAAAGTGATAATAGTAATATCTTCAGGAGAAATACTATCAGTACAATTAATAATACCTTTCTTAGGGCTTAAAATACTATCGATAATATCATATAAATCTTCTTCACTATTTAAATAATCATTTATATTAATATGTTTATCAGATAATACACTTCTTTTTACTAATAATAAGCTTATCTTCTTATCATCTCTATGTAATAAATCCCATTCATCTTTTACTAAGTCTAAAATAAACTTCTTATCATCTTCTTTAAACAAATTATTATCCATAAACCTTTTCAAGTTGCGTATCGTAAGATTATAATCATCTATCAAATAACCATCTTCTTTAGTTCTCTTGCCAAAATAGTCTTCATTGGCTAAGAAACTAGAAAAGAAACTAGGTCCATATGTTGAGTAATAGCAAGCCATTAAAAAGTCATCAGTAAAAGCTGTAGTCTTTTTAGAAAAATCTTTATCTATAATATTTATGACATTGTATTTAGCAAATACTTTATTAGCTTCATTAAATCTATCATAGTAATTTTCATATTCTTCTGGATTAAATCCATGTTCTTCTATTAATTTAGAATAACTTGTATTAAATCCATGAATATAATAACCATCTACTATATATCTATCATATACATACTTAATTAATATTTCTTTTGATTCTTCTTTTTCAAGATTCTTAATATCTAATTTAACAGCTAATAGTTTTCCTAATAATTTATTTATACTTACAATTAGATCATCAAAATTATCAATATTTTTATAAAATTTATCCAATTGTTTTAAATATTCATCAAACATATAAACATCATCAAATAAAACTTGATATTTATATAAAGCTTGGTAGAAGATATAAAGTGCTAATTCATCACTGACAGTTACTTTGCGTCCAGCAAAGCTTCTTAATTCTTTAGAGAAATAACGATCATTAGTCTTTAAAATTTGCATAAAATCACGTACGTCATCTCTATTTATTAATTCATCTAACACTTTATCACCTCCTATTTATTTTTATTCTTTTTAATTAGCTAAAAAATGCTAATGCATAGTAAATAACACCTAAAACAATTATTATTCCTAAAACCAATAATAATAATCTTACAAATAAATTATTTTTATCCCAATAATCTTCTGTTTTAGTAGAAGAATCTTTCATTAATTGTTCAAATTCTTCTCTTTTTTGTTTATTAACTTCTAATTCTTGATTTTCGTTATTCATAACACACCTCTATCTTATATAAGAATACCATAAATTAGATTATTTGACTAGGATTAAAGTCAATATCAATCTTTACTTTACTATTTGTTTTATAATGTTCTAGTATTTTATTTAGTAAAGGAATTAAATCATTATCATATTTGTATTTTAATAAGATGTTATATCGATAAATATTATTCATTTTAAAAACACTAGCATTACTTGGTCCTAAAATAATCGTTGAATCTAGATTTCTTTCTAAACTTCTTTTAATTTTTTCTGCTTCATTAGCTAAATAATTAGTGTCTTTACCACTTATTCTAATATTGCATAAATAATAGAATGGTGGATATTTTAATTTTCTTCTTATTTGCATTTCCATATTATAAAAACTTATGTAATCATGCTCTTTTACTAACTTAATTGCATAATGATCTGGATTAAATGTTTGAATAATTACTTTACCTTCTTTTTCACTACGACCACTTCTACCAGCAACTTGATCAAGTAATGAAAAAGTATTTTCACTACTTCTAAAATCTGGAATATTAAGTGATGTATCAGCATTAATAACTCCAACTAAAGTTACATTAGGAAAGTCTAGTCCTTTTGCAACCATTTGAGTACCAAGTAAAATATCATATTCATGGTTTTTAAAATCTTCTATTATTTTCTCATGCATACCTTTCTTACTAGTAGTGTCATAATCCATTCTAACTATTTTATTATTTGGAAATATCTTACTAAGTTCTTCTTCTATTTTTTGTGTACCAACGCCTAAATTATTAAGTGATTTCTCTCCACATTCAGGACAGTTTAAATATACTTTTTCACCATGTCCACAATAATGACATCTAAGTGTATTACTGCTCTTATGATAAGTTAGTGTAATATCACAATTAGGACACTTAAAAGTATAACCACAGTTTTTACAACTAACAAAAGATGCATATCCACGTCTATTAAGAAGAAGAATTACTTGTTCTTTTTTTTCTAAGCAATTACTAATAGATTCAATTAAACTAGGTGAAAAATATCCTCTACTCTTACCTAAACTTTTATTCATATCAACTATTTCTACTTTAGGTAAGCTCTTACCATTAATACGATTAGGTAATTCAAGTAGTTTAAATACTCCCTTCTTAGCTCTAGCCATAGCTTCTAATGATGGAGTAGCACTTCCAAAGACCACTTTAGCATTATTAGTTTCTCCTCTAATTAAAGCTATTTCTTTAGCACTATATCTAGGACTAGGATCACTTTGTTTATATGAATCACTATGTTCCTCATCAATAATAATTACACCAAGATTATCAAGAGGAGCAAAGATGGCACTACGAGCTCCTATAACAATAGATGCTTCTCCACGATATATTCTTCTCCATTCATCATACTTTTCTCCATCACTAAGCGCTGAATGAATCGCAGCTATTTTGTTACCAAAACGTATTTGGAAACGATTTATCATTTGTGGAGTTAAACTAATCTCAGGTACTAATACAATACTAGTCTTACCCAAACTTAAATAGTAATCAATTATTTCCATATAGACTTCTGTCTTACCAGAACCAGTTACTCCATATAATAAATAAGCTTTATCAGTACCATTAATAACACTATTAACACAAGACTCTTGATCAGGAGTTAACTTCTTTATTTCTCTATTCTCTTCTTTATAATCAACTCGATAATGTTCTACCTTTTCTTCTACAAGTACTCCTTTTCTAACAAGAGTATTAACACTACTAAGAGATATATCAACAAGTTCTTTTCTTATTACTTTACCCTTTTCTTTAACTAAATCTATTATCTTTAACTGATTATCATTAAATTTGCCTTCTATAGTACCCAAACTATAATAAGTATCATATCTAATATTAATAGTACTATTCTTTTTAGCTTTCAAAGCTTTAGGTAACATAGTTTGGTAACAAGACATTAAAGTAGCAAGTGTCTTATCTCTAATAATCTTACCTAACTCTAATAATTCATCATTTAATACAACATCTTTATCTACTATATCAATTACTTCTTTTAAATCATCTAAACTACTAGAAGACTTAATTTCCATAACAAATCCTTCAAGCGTCATTCTACCAAAAGGAACTGATACTTTGATTCCTACTTTAATATCATCAACTAAATTATCAGGTACTTTATAATCAAATATCTTATCAACATTACGATTAGTAATTTCAACTAAAACACCTACTATCAAAGTATCACCTCCACTATTTATATTATACCAAATAAAAAGAAATATTATTGACTAATATTTCTTTATCCAATTCGGAAAGCTGGCGAAACCCCACTAGTACCAATAGGATTGCCGTAGTACCAGTAACCACCGGAGTCCACAGCGTAGAAAGTGCTATTACGGGAAGAATCAGCCGAGCGCAGCCACCAATAATAATTTGATCCGTTTCTCTGTTTAATTGCTCCTGAGTAATTACTTGTTGTTACATTTTGTGAACTATAATAATCTAATTGCCTTGTATTATTATATGCTGTATCATAATAATCTATTCCACTATTTGTATTTCCATCTACATCTTCGTATACTTCATGTGTTGATAACAAATATAGTTTATCTGTTGATGTGAAGTTTGTCTCTCCGCTTGTTGATCCATGTCCTGATACTACTGTTGTATTGATTATTCCGCTCTTTAATTCAGATGGCAATGCATTATATATATCACTATTTACAT
>JAEEGL012893499.1_pt1 | contig 13816 bp, 10 predicted proteins | sample 9134231 | NCBI WGS metagenome assembly JAEEGL01 (sample SAMN16246548, study PRJNA631951) | gut metagenome | biome: gut microbiome; feature: rumen; material: fiber-attached | host: Bos | place: Iran: Karaj | collected 2018-10 | reverse complement strand
GCTTCAAATACGTTACCTAAATTTCCCATAACATATTTTAATAATAACTCTCTTAATTTTTTCATTTTTTAATTCCCCCTATTTTATGTTTTAAGGCATAATTTGAAACACTTCTAAAGTTATCATCATATGGATATACTTTTTGTCCAAACTTAAGCCACATTTCTTCCCATGAATATCCTTCTTCTAGTAGTCCTTTTACTAATTGATTCTTCATAATTTTATTATTTTCTTGATGATTTAAGTCAACTGCATTTCTCTCTCCATATAATTTACATTGAAGATCACATTCTAATTTATCACATTGATATGCAAACATAGCTTCTTTAGTTTCATGAGCATCAAATTCTAAAAATAATTCTTCTATGTCTTTGTAACCAAATTGATTAAGTATATCATGGACTGTTTCATGTTCAAGTTGTTCTTTGTCTTCATGCTTCATATCAAATTGAGTTATATCTCCAACTACAGCTTCACCTATTTCATGACATGCAAGCATTAATATTACTTTGTATAAATCAATGTCATAACTATATTCGTGATACATAGTAATAGCAAGCATTTGAGCCCCATAAATATGTTCCGCTACACTCTCAAGTCTATCTACTTTTACATTCCAGCTAATCCATCCTTGTCTAATTACATTTTTAAGTCTATTACATAAAACATAATAATTAATTACATTTTCTTCTTTTGACATACATTCCCCCAAAAAACGCACATATTATAGCATATTACAAAATTACAGTCAAATTAAGAAAATTATTTTTTATACAAAAAGAATTCCACCCAACTAATAGTTTAGGTGGAATCAACTAAATATTTTTAAAATATTATCTACCAAAAGTATCTGTATTTGTATCTACATACTCTTGATTAGGATTTATTGCCATAGAAATAATTTCACTATATATGCCATATTCCATGTCTTTAAATAATTTATATGCTTTCAAGTCATAATACTCAAGTGGATCTTTTTTCCCATAGGCTTCATACATCCACATTTTTTTACCAACCTCTAGTAATTGAATTTGAGCAACCCAATAATCATCTACTATTTTTAGCATGTGTTTTTTCATTATTTTATTGTAGTCATTCATTTTAGAAGTATTATCTATTCTACCCATAATACTATCAAATACTTCTTGCTTATTTGCTAGCTCGTTTACATTGCAATATTTAGAAAATGTATCATCAAATGTTTCTTTATCGCTAATTTCACTAATAAATTCAGTTAATATATCACCTATGAGTGATACTATATTATCTGAATCTAGTATTTTGTTTCTAAAATTATATATTATTTTTCTTTGTTTAACTAATGCTTCATTATATTTAATTGTTTCTATAATCATCGTCCTAGTTAAAAATTCATCTTTTTCTTGTGCTTTATCGACCGCATCAGTATCAATAGAGGTATCCTCCAATTTTCTACCTGTTCTCTTTTCAGTGATTTCTTGTTGTTTTTTAAGAACATCTTTATAAAAATCCATTTTACCTGCAAATCTTACAACTCTTTCATCTTCAAGACTACTATAGTAAGTTGAAGTCCCTGGATCTCCTTGACGAGATGCTCTACCTCTTAATTGATTATCAAGCCTTTTACTCTTATTTCTAGTAGTACCTATTACACAAAGACCACCTAAAGCACGTGCTTTGTCACTAAGTTTAATATCTGTTCCACGCCCTGCCATATTAGTTGATACAGTTACACTTCTAAATTGACCAGCATTTTCAATTATTGCTGCTTCATATGCTTCATTTTCAGCATTTAATACATTGTGAACAATATTTCTTTCTTCTAACATTTTAGAAATTAATTTACTTTCCTTAACACTAGTTGTTCCAATTAAAACAGGCCTTCCGATTATATAGCACTCTTCGATTTGATTAACAATTGCTTCATATTTTTCTTTCTCTGTAATATATACTTTTGTATTGTCTATTCTTACATTTGATTTTCTTGTTGGAACTTGATATGTATCTAAACCATAAATATCTTTTAGTAATTCACTACTTGTACCAGTCATGCCTGACACACCACTTTTATATAATTGTAAAAAATCTGCATATGTACATATTCCAAGTGCAACTAAACCATTACTAAATTCTACATCATATGGTTGATCATTAGTTTTTGCAAGATATGCTTCTTTTGCTTCAATAGCTTGTTGTATTCCATTAGTATATTTTTTTCCAGCAGCAATTCTACCAGTCGATGCATCTATTATAGTTATTTTTTTTAGTGGTAGTTTATTTTCACCTATTATATTATTACCATTTTTATCTTTTTTATATGTAAGAGTATAACTCTCTCCTTCTTTTAAGAAATGTCTGGCGGCAATTGCATCTCTTAATAATTCATTACTTAAATATTCATCATTAATATGAATGGATTTATCCCACATACAATAGAAATAATCATATTGTGGATTTTTTTTGAAAGTTGCAGTTGCTTGTTCAGGAGTAATTGGTTCAAGTAATAATCCTCCTTTTAATTTAGTATAAAGAAGTTCAGTAACTTCCATGTAAGCATCTTTGCTTCTAACATCAACATATTCACTGCTTTTTTCATCTGGAGAAAGAATAATTGGTGTGGATGCTTCATCTATTAAAGTATTATCCACTTCGTCAATTACTGCATAATTAAAAGGCCTATTTATAATTCTATCTTCACTACGTTTAACAATATTATCTCTTAAGTAATCAAATGCAATATTCCTAACAGTTGAATAGACAATATCACTACTATATGCTTTTCTTTTTTTACTTGGTTGAGAATTACTTCTAACAAGACCAACGCTTAATCCTAAAAATTCAAATACTGGACTGTTTTCAGTGAAATCTCTTTCAGCAAGATAGTCATTAGCTGTACAAATATGAACACCATTTCCATCTAGTGCATTTAAATATCCACTTAATATTTGTACAAGGGTTTTCCCTTCACCAGTTTTCATTTCAGCTACAACATTATCTTGCATAGCAATTGCTGCTTCTATTTGTGTATTAAAAGGATGCATTCCTAACTTTAATTCAATTGCTCTTATACATAAAGCTAAAGCTTCTACCATAACTTTTTCTTTTGATGAACCTTTTTGTATCCTTTTTTTGAATTCAAGAGTTTTTTCTTTAAAATATTTTTCATCTGTTAAATCAAGTTTAGATATAGATTTATATTCTCTTTTTACATCACGCAAAATATCGATAACTCTTTTTCTGTTATCTTGAGTATATGTACCAATTATTTTATCTAGAATTTGATTCATATATTCACCTATCATCTATAATGATAACATTTTTTTATAATATATTCAATTACAATAACGTCATATTATATATTATTAGTTGATATGAATTATTCCTTTTCTCAATATGACCAGTAATTTTATAAACATTATTTTTTATTATTTCTTCAATTTTTCTATATGTTTCTGGGAATATGACCCCTTCAATTGTAGAATATTCATCACTTAAACTAACAAATGACATTTTATCATTATTTTTAGTTTTTATTGTTTTAATACTTTCTACATAAAGTATAGTATTAATTGTTCTATCAAAATATTTTGGAATATTATTTAATGTTATAGATAAACTTCTATCATATTTTGTCACTGGATGAAAAGACAAATAAAATCCATAATTTTTAATCTCATTATCGATTATTTCTTTATCATTAAAATCTTCTATTTCTTCAAATACTGGTCTATCATCTAATACAATATTTAAATCTTTACATAAAGTAACATAATTTACCACTTCATCAATATTTTCGATTAATTGCTTTTTATTAACTTTAAAAATGTCAAAAGCTCCGCATTCAATCAAAGAAATAACTATTCTTTTATTAATATTTTTAGAATAACATCTAATCATAAAATCATAAAATGACTTAAATAATCCATTTTTTCTTTCATTATCTATTTCATCTGATATTGTAGTAGCAATAGATTTAATTAAAGTAAATGGCAAAACTAATTTATTATCTTTAATAATAAATTCTGAAGAAGATTCGTTTATATTTAAACCAATAAAATCAATACCCAACAATTTAGATTCATCAATGTATTCATGTATTTTATCACAACTTTTGTTCATATTAAGTAAACTTTTCATGAAGAATAATGGGTAGTATGTTTTTAAATATGCCATTTGAAATGACAAAACTGAATATCCAACAGAATGAGATTTATTAAATCCATACGAAGAAAATTTAATTATTAAATTATATAACTCTTCTCCTACATCTTTAGAATATCCTTTTTCGATAACTCCATTAATAAATTTATCTTTATGCTCTAAAATTACACTTTCTTTTTTCTTAGACATTGCTCTTCTTATAATATCAGCTTCAGAATAAGAATATCCACCAATTGTTCTAAGTATCTCAAGTACTTGTTCTTGATAAATTATTATCCCATATGTACTTTTCAAAATAGGTTCTAATTCTTTAACTAAGTACGTAATTTTGGCTTTATCATTTTTTCTTTTAATATATAGAGGTATCATTTCTCTAGGGCCAGGCCTATATAATGCAATGGCATCAACTAATGTATTAAATGAATCACATTGTAGTGTTTTTAAAAAAGAACGCATCCCGCTACTTTCGAATTGAAATATTCCTGAAGTATAAGCTTTTTTAAATAATTCTAGGGTTTTTTTATCATCTAGATTAATTGAGTTGATATCAAAATCATAGCCATAACTATTAATATCATTAATAATGTTAGATATAGTGTTTAAATTCTTAATAGATAGTAAATCCATTTTTAATAATCCTAAAGATTCTATATATTCCATAGAATAACCAGTTAATATTTCATCATTTACTTTATAAATTGGCATAAAATTGTATAATGGTTCTTCACTAATTACAACACCAGCAGCATGTATACTAGTATTCTTTTTTAATCCACACAATTTTTCACATATTGAAATTAATGATTTAATATCTTCATTTCTTTTAATTATTTTATTATATTCATAATTATTTTTAAGTTCTTCAAATGTTTTTTCATCTTTTATAGTTTTACATATATTATCTATGAGTATATCATTTATTTTAAGAACTCTTCCTACATCATGAATTACTTGTTTAGGAAGAAGTGTATTAAACGAAACTATCCTAGCAGTATTTTCTTTTCCATATTTATCCGTTACATACTTAATAACATCATCTCTTTTGGAAGAATCAAAATCCATATCAATATCAGGCATAGTAATTCTATCTGGATTTAAAAATCTTTCAAAAATTAAATTATATTTCATTGGATCTATATCAATAATACCTAGAGCATAATTGACAAGGCTTCCTGCTCCACTACCCCTTCCAGGGCCCACTAAAATATTATGCTTTTTCGCATATAAGACATAATCATATACTATTAAAAAATAATCAACAAAATTCATTTTTTCAATAATTGATAGTTCATATATGACTCTATTTTTATAACTCTCCGGAACATTACCATTTAATCTTTTATCAAGTCCTTTTTTAACAAGTGCTTTCAAATATGTTAGAGAGTTTTCTTTAAATTTTGGAATATGCAAACTAACATTAGGTAAAACTATATTAATATCTGAACAAAAATCTATAGTATTTTTGGCATCAATTTCATTTACAATGTTAATAAATTCACTATTTTTAATTTCAATCTGTTCATCAATAGTTTTTCCAGCATCTATATATTTAATATATCTAAAAAAATCTTTATCACTTGAATTAAAATATCTAATTAAAGGTGCATAAACAATATTATTGCTTATTTTTAATGCATTTATTTTTTCTGTTTCATTTTCATATTTAATGTATACATTATCAAATACTAATTTCATATTATCATAATCATTAATATTGCATACACATTTAATATTATTAATATCTTTAAAATCTTTTGAACTAACTTTATCTATATTTTTTTTTGATACAAGTTTATATAATGATATAAGCCCATCATAATTTTTAGCATATATGATGAATGAAATATTATTGATGTTAAATTCACATCCAATAATAGGTTTAATATTATTAATGGAACATTTACTTATAAATTCCATAGTACCGAACATTGTACTATCAGTAATACCAAGAGTATTAAAGCTATGATTTTTTGCATAAGAAATCAAATCATCTATTTTAATTAGACTATTCATTAAATCATATTCAGTTTTAATATTAATTGGTATATAATTCATAAATAAATCCTTTCTATAAATATTTTATCATACATTATTAAAATCAAATAATTTTTTTAAAACAAAAGCACTTAATAGTAAGTGCTTTTAATTATATCTATCATCAATACTATCAAAATCAACTCTGTCCATTTCTTCAATAACATCTAATTGATTTTGAATTATTTGCCTTAATCTTTTCTTTAGGGTATTGGTATTTCTTCTTAATTGGTCTGCATGATTTTGAGCTTTTTCAGCCTTTAATAGAGCATCATTTATTATTCTACTAGCATTATGTCTTGCTTCTGTAACTAACATTTCCGCCTCGCGTCTAGCATTTTTCTTTATCTGATCTCCAGCAGATTCTGCAGTATATATTGCTCTATTCATTCTATCTTCAATATTCTGATAGTATTTTAGTTGTTCATTTAATTTTATGTTGTCTTCTTGTGTTTGCTGACTTTTTCTAAGTAATTGTTCATAATTCTTAATTATTTCATCAAGAAATGCTTGAACTTGCTGTTTGTCATATCCACGAAAGACAGTGTCAAACTTTTTCATGCTCCACCTCTTAAATATTATTTAAAAAATTACCATTCTCCCATATCTTCTTTTTTAGATGTTTTTTTTGTTTCATCTTCAGTTATATTACCCTCAATTTCAAATCCTTTAGGAGCACATATAACAATACCAGGGCCAAGTTTTTGCATAGTTCCGTCGATTGCATAAATAATTCCGTTAAGAAAATCCATTATTCTCTTAGAAACATCTGAAGTCACTCTTTTAAAGTTAACAACAACTTGATTTTTATTTTTTAGATAATCAGCTATTTGTTGTGCTTCAGAAAATGCTCTTGGTTCAACTAAAATTGTTTTATTTTTATATTCTTTTCCACTAGATTTACTAGTTTCTTTTACTTCAAAATCTTCTACTTCTGTATCATCATCTTCAGGTTTAAAAATATTTGATAATTTAATTCCCATAATATTCCTCCTTATTGTATTTCATACATTACCATTCTATCACACATATGATTAACTATCAATAATTATTTAAAAAAAGAGAAAAAAAATAGAATTAAAATTCTATTTTCTTCTCTATATAATCAACAAGTTCATCAACATTAATAGTTACTTGCTGCATTGTATCTCTATCTCTTACTGTGACAGTATTATTATTTAATGTTTCATCATCAATTGTAATACAGAAAGGAGTTCCAACTACATCTGCTCTTCTATATCGTTTACCAATTGAACCGCTTTCATCATAAGATACATTAAAGTATTTAGTTAATTTCTTATAAATTTCCATTGCTTTTTCGTTATGATATTTCTTCACTAATGGAAGTATTGTTGCTTTAATTGGAGATAAGAATGGATGTAACTTTAACACTTCTCTTTCTTCTTTATTTTCTAATATTTCTTTGTGATAGGCATTACACAAGAATGTAAGCAATAATCTTTCTACTCCGACAGATGGTTCAATTACATAAGGTACGTATTTTTCATTAGTTTCTGGGTCTAAATATTCAAGTGATTCACCAGAATATTTCATATGTTGACTTAAATCATAATTTGTTCTTGATGCTATACCCCAAAGTTCACCCCATCCAAATGGGAAATTATATTCAATATCAGTAGTTGCATTACTATAGAAAGCAAGTTCTGCTTTATCGTGATCTCTTAATCTTAAATCATTCTCTTTGATGCCTAAACTAATCAAGAAGTTTTTACAATAATCTTTATAATACTTAAACCAACCAAGTTCAGTGCCAGGCTTACAGAAAAATTCAAGTTCCATTTGATCAAATTCACGTACTCTAAATATAAAGTTACCTGGAGTAATTTCATTTCTAAAACTCTTTCCTACTTGAGCAACTCCAAAAGGTAATTTTAGTCTCATACTTCTTTGAACATTCATAAAGTTAACAAATATACCTTGAGCAGTTTCCGGCCTTAAATATACTGTACTTTTAGTGTCTTCAGTAACTCCTTGAAATGTTTTAAACATTAAGTTGAAATTTCTAATATCAGTAAAGTTGCTTTTACCACATATAGGACAAGTAACACCTGTTTCTTTAATATACCTAACCATTTCTTCATTAGAATATTTTCCTGCATCTTCTATACCTAAATCTTCTAAGAGTTTATCTGCTCTATGACGAGTCTTACAATTCTTACAATCAATTAATGGATCAGAAAATGTTTTAATATGACCACTTGCTTCCCATACTTTAGTATTCATTAATATTGCTGACTCTAAAAGTACATTGTTAATATCTTCTTGAACAAATTTTTTCATCCAAGCTTTTTTAATATTATTTTTAAGTTCAGAACCTAATGGTCCAAAATCCCATGTGTTTGCAAGTCCTCCATATATTTCACTTCCTTGAAATATAAATCCATACTGTTTACAAAAATTAGTTAAATCTTCCATACTTATCTTATTTTCCATTTTTTACCTCCAATTTAAGTTGTTTATTTTTATCATTATTCTTACTGATATAACCATTATGAAAGCCAACAGCATTACATATTTCCATCATATTTTTTCTGGTCATTGGATTTGTTAAATTAACTACATTATTACCATCTAATGATATTATTCTAATACCATTATCACAAACTATATACGCAATCTTATCTTCAAATATAATATCTAACATTTCAATCAGAAATTTTATTTCTATATCATATAATTTATTGCTATCTCTATTATCATACATAAGCCAGTAATTACCATTTTCATCATATGCTGAACATGTTGCAGATATATGTAATAATGTCTTTGGATTACTAACTTCCTGTAAAGATGCTAATCTATCATTTTGATATTTATTAATAATTCTTAATCTTATATTTTCATTAAGGTTAGTATTAAACATAAGTTTCTTGTTTTCCATACTTTTAACAACACCATTACCTAGGTAATTTATAAAATTGTGTTTTAGGTAATAATTAATAATTGAAGTAATTATTTCATCATCACTTTTACCTATTAGTGAATTAGCAAAAACATTTTCATTATCTGATCTATTCTGATTTAATCCCAAAATATCTATTCTACTTTCATTAATTAATATTTTGGAATAATTATCATCATCTAGATATTGGGCACCATTAATTTTCATAATAACTCCTTAAAAAAAATAAAATCTTCTAAATATTATAAGGGTCCAAAAGGACGGTTCCACCTTATTTATTCCAGAAGAATCACTTTAATAATATAACCTAGTGTTTTCCACACACATCATCGTTATTAATAACCACGCCTAAATAATAACATAACTATTGTTTTTTTTCAATAAGAAACAAAAAATTCATAATAAAAAGAAACGTTAGTTATGAATTAACGTTTCTTTTATAAATTTATTATTATCGACTTTTAATGATTGCAATGCCACTTCCATCAGCACCTCCGAAACCCCATCCGTTAGGAACGCCGCCACCAGAGCCATCGCCACCTCATGAACCGTTTACGTAAAGATTAATATTAAAAGATGCGAAAGATATAGTTACAAAAGCAATTGCTATAAAAACTAATGCAGTTAAATAAAATGTTGCTTTTTTCATAACATCCTCCTTATCTTTTGATTTTAAAGCAATGTAATTGCTAATTGTTTATCATTATTCTACAATTATAATTACATATTGCATATATAATTATTTCAACACATTATGTAATTAATTTTAATAAAAAACACAATTATCATAGTTGTGTTTTTTAATTATATTTTACTCCGCCCCATTCAATAACCGTAAAGCCTTTTCTTTCAAATTTAGTAAGTTTTTCTTCTTTTATATCAACTTCTTTATTTACTTTTTTTACATGCATAGATATCCTAAGCATTGAATCTGGTTTTGGATTAATTATTAATTTATTGTATTTTTGCCTAGAATTAGTTAATTCAAAATAAACAACATTTTTATTATTCTTTTCAAGCACTGGAAGCCAATACATAATAAATTCATTTTTTTCTCTATCATTAAGTCCAATTAAAGATAATTTTTCTTCTAAAAAAGTAATTGCATCTTCTTTTTCTACATAAAATCCTTCATTAAAATCTATTTTTGAATGTCCTATTTCTTCATAGTAAAGGCCATAATAATATTTATCATTAATGTCTTTTAAATCACCATTTTTATTTGCAGTAATTTCCCATTTTTTAATATACTTTGGATAAGATGTTTTAATTAATAATTTATTTTCAAATTCGAGTGTAACTTTAGTATTATTATTTTTTGGATATAAATAGATAATTGGTTTTTCATCATACCCTAACTCTGCAAAAGATTTTACTTTTAATTCATCTGTTTGTGGATTGTATATATATTCATTTCCACTTTCAAATTTTTCTAAACTATCATCAATAATAACTAATGATATTAATTTTTTTCCATCATTACTATACCATCCTGATAAATCAGTTCTAAAATAATATGATTCTTTATATTTACAAATTTTTTTAATAATATTTCCATTATAATCAATTATTTTCACAATATTGTCATTATCAACAATAAAAATATATTTTTCTATTAGTTTTATTATCTTTTTATAGTTCTTGCTTGTCATCAATACATTTCCATTCACATCATAAGATCTATAAGTATTTTCACTATTTTTAACAACTGCCACTCCATTATTTAATACTTCTAAAAATTCATAATTAGTAGAAGTAATTATCTTAAATGATTTATTATAAAGTCCAAATGAAAAACCATTCCTAGTTTCTTTAGGAACAAAATAATATGTAGTATTATTTTTGTTCTTAGATAATAATTTTATTTCATTACTATATCTAGCATTTGTACTAAATTTATTTTTTCCTGTATCAATATCTATAATATCATATTTAGCGTTTCCATCAGCAATATTTGAAACACATATTAAATTATTGTCAACAAGAGAACCTTCATTATTCATATAATTAGTAAAAATATAATCAGTAACAAAATCGTTTTTTTCTAATGAATACAGCCTATATTTACCATTATCATTTCCAACAACTATTCCAAACATTTTTGCTTCATAATAAAGAATATCAATATTATCAATATTCTTACCTATGTTCAAATATCTATATTGATTATCGTTATAGTTATATATTAAGTAATTATCTCCATCCTTAATAATTGCATATGGTACTTCTTCGATCAAATAAACTCCATTGCAATTTTTATTATTACAATAATATTTATTCCTAATTTGTGCGCTTTTTCTTTCATTTTCATTAAGATTAGTATCAAAATAAAGTAAATCATCATATTTTACAATACTAATAGAATAATTAGTTTCTTCTACTTTATACCAGTCACTATAACTACTTACTTTATTACTAGAAAAAGTAAAATATATTATTAATGGAGTAATAATAATCATTATAAATAATACTATTAAAACTATTCCCTTTTTATCTTTCATAAAACCTCCCTATTTATTTAGTTAATACTAATGTTTTTTAGGAGTTAATATTTTATTTTTCATATATCTAGTAGGATTTTCATAATCTCTTTCTCTTACGTCTTCTTGTCTAAATATCATAGGTTCACTTTCAATGTATTGGATATCTCCATTATCATCATACCATATAGTTATAAAATAATCTCCCATTAAGTTAGGTATTTCATTTTTCATCATGAAAGAAGATTGATCAACATTACATGGTACTAAGAAAGTATGAATATTACGATATAACATATAATAAACTTTATGATAATGTCCTTCAATACGAAGATTTGGTTTAGTACCAGATTGTAATCCATCAATACCATTTTGAGGTTTAGTTGAATAAATTCTGGAAGTTCCTCCACCTGGATGGAATAATTCTATTTTACATTTATCATAATAGAAATATGCTCTATCTTGACCTAAATATATAAAGTCTTTTCTTCTCTTTTCAAGTTCTGGTCCAAAAACAAATGGTCCATAATTAAATGAGTGTGATTGATCATGACTACCACATATACCTCTCCACTTCATACCAGGATATTTTGGTAATAATCTAGCAACTTCATCAACTTGACCTGTTCCTCCCCAAGCATAAACTTCATTAACGTGATTAGGTCTTTTTGTATGATAATCTCCATCTGAAATATCACCAATGTGGAACATATCAGTTATACCTCTATTGTATGCTTCATATGCAAATGTATCTACCATAGATGGCTGAGACCAAATACTACAATAGTGTGTGTCAGATGCTATACCAAAAGTTTTCTTTGTTAATTCTTCTTTTGGTGGTTTTACATCATGATGACGTCTTTTTTGAAATCTCTTTTCAACAATTAATTCTCCATTAACATCAGATATATTAATAGGTCTTCCATATTGTTGTAATACATCTATTACACCATATAATTCATTATCAGTCATTCCAAGTCTATTTTTAAGTTCAGAGAATTTTTCTTCTTTTCTCATCATTTTATATAATTTATCAAATCTAGCTAAAAGTTCATTTCTTTCAACTACCACTTTATTGTGTGAAACATATGCATCTTCTTCATCTTTTACAAGTTCTAAAGGCTTAATGGTTAAATAGTTTTCTTTACTTGGAAGATAATATGGTGAAAGTTCTGGAACTGCTCTTTTTAATTTTCCTAATTTATCATAAGTAATTTCAATTTCATAAGAACCCATCTCATTTTGTTGAAATGCTGCTTTCATTTTGGGCGTTCTTTCAACAAGAGATGGAATAGCAAACATTCTAGTATCTCTTATTTGTGGGAATTCCTGAGCAGTTAAAGTACCACCCAGCAATATTAAATCATAGTCTTCATGACTAGCCATACTTCTACTATATTTTTGTGGAGGATATGCTATAGTATAACTTTCTCCTGTTTTTTTAAGGTTTTCAACTCTTATTGAAACATTGTTAAAATTAACAGTACATGATTTAGGGCCAAGGTAAATCATATCATCTCGCATACTAGCAATATACTCACCAACATTTAGTTCCTTACTCCATGTATGATCCGTGTCCCCAGTAATAAATAATGTTTGGATTCCTTCAACTTTAGGAAAATAATCAACTAAATGTTCTGCTTGAAGATATCCATCATTAGTTATTAAAGACTTTCCATATTTATCCATTTCACCAGAATTGTATTTACCTTCAAGTAAGTTACCTGCGATAATAACATATTTAACTCCATCTTTAGCAAATCTTTTATAACTATCATTAACTAAAGCAATCTGCTCATTTTTAGAACCAAATCTTAAATCAGATATAATTCCAATTTTAGTCGGCTTGTCAACATCTTCTTTTATTGAATACACATTTTCTTTAGAATAGTCTGGACTATTATTAATTAACAAAAACATTTCTCCAGATTTACTTGATAAAGTAATATTAACACTACTCTCTTTTAATTGATTAACATAACCAAATAATTGTGTTTCATTTATGTTTAATAAGTTACACAAATGAGAAACACTATCTCCTTTTTTTAATTTATTCTGAAGTATTTCAAGTATTTCTTCATCAGTAAATAGTTTAGCTTCTTCAGAACTTTCAACTACTTTTTTCTTTTTCTTTGAACTACCCATTTTAAACCTCCTAAAAAGAGACATTAAAATATATCTTTACAATATTTTATATGTCCCTTTCTCTTCTATCCTCTATATCAATAATATTATAATT
>JAEEGL012706378.1_pt1 | contig 13816 bp, 10 predicted proteins | sample 9134231 | NCBI WGS metagenome assembly JAEEGL01 (sample SAMN16246548, study PRJNA631951) | gut metagenome | biome: gut microbiome; feature: rumen; material: fiber-attached | host: Bos | place: Iran: Karaj | collected 2018-10 | reverse complement strand
TACCGGCAGCCAAGATAATTGCTTGCATAGGAAATGCTCGGTTGATGATGATTACGGGCGCAAAGGTATATAATTTTTGGGATTTAAAGATTGACAATTTACAATTTATTCCACTTTGTGGCTGTTTTACGCGAGAAATGCTTACCTTTGCACCCAAATTCAATAATTTAGAGTAGACAAGTTGACGAGTAGACAAGTTGACGAGTTGACGAGTAGACAAGTTGACGAGTTGACGAGTTGACAAGTGACTCGTCAAGTAAACAAAAATACATGTTTACGCGTCTATTCGTTGACTAATAAACAAACAAGATGACAATCTCAACCGTAGAGAATTCGGCGTTACGCGAGCGTTTTGCGCCAGAGGGTTCGCTCTTGCGTCGCCAACAACAACGTATGCTGGAGATGATGGTTTGGCTCGATAGCGTCTGCCGTCGCCACCGCATCCCTTATTGGCTCGGTTCGGGTACGTTGCTCGGGGCCATGCGTCACGGGGGCTTCATCCCTTGGGATGATGATGTAGACATCGAGTTCCGTCGTGAGGATTATTTAAAGCTTATCAACGTCTTGCAGCAGGAGACCGTTTCTACGGACTATGCCCTTCAGACTCACGAGACCGACCCCGGCTATTTCTTCACCTATGCTAAGCTGCGCGACCGCCGCTCGGTGCTTACCGAGCAAACTGGCTACGACAGCATCTTCGACCTGCGCGGCATCTACCTCGAACTCTTCCCTTTCGAATCGATGCCCGCCTCTCTCCATTGGATTTCTAACCGCACCTTTGGCCGCGTCTATAAGGTGATGAAGAATCCTGAGTACAACCGGCAGCAGCAGGTGCGTCGCACCAGCGCCATTTATCGTTTTAATCAGCGCTACATCTTTCCCGTGATGCGTGCGCTGTCGGGCTTGTCCTCATCACGCCTTCTTCACTACTCGCCTGGCATACCTTTCGAGAGCGTGCGCGACCCTGAGGAGCTCTTTCCTCTATCGAATATCATATTCGAGGGGCATCATTTTATGGCGCCACGCAATCCTGAGGCCTACCTGCGTCGCCTCTATGGTGACTGGCAGCGCCTTCCAGACATAGACAAAATACAGACTCACACATCTGCCATAACCTTTAAATAGAATGCAAAAACAACGCCTCGAATGGCTCGATGCCCTGCGCGGCTTCACCATGCTGATGGTCGTGACCAATCATGTCTACGGCTTCGGCTTCGACGCTAACACCAAGTACTCGATGTTCATGTCGGTGTGCTTGCTGTTTCGCATGCCCTTGTTTTTCTTCATCAGTGGCTTCCTTGCTTATAAAGCTTCGTTCTCGTGGAATGCTCGCGATACCACCGACCTTATTGCCAAGAAACTGCGCGTACAGATTGTCCCCACTGTGGTCTTCATGACGGCCGAGATCGCTCTCACGGCCAAGGTCTTCTGGGATAAGATGGGAACGGCTTGGGCCAGTCCCACTAAGGGCGGCTACTGGTTCACGATGGTCCTCTTGGAGATGTTCTTGATTTACTATGCGGTATGTTGGATAGGAAAAAGGCTTACCTCCCGCAAAGCCCCAGACTCTCCCACCGCCCTTCCTTGTAGGGAGGAAGCAGTTATTTTTGCAGCTGAAGAGGATAGCAAATCTGGACAGGTGAACGCTCCCTCCCTACAAGGGAGGGCGGGGGGAGAGTCCGCCCTTCTCATCATCCTTTGGCTCTTCTCCCTCTTCGCCTATGCTACGCTTTATATGCCGTCGTGGTTTTCATGGTATAAGGGTGAGTTCTGGCAGGTTAGCAGTCTCACCGAGGTGGCGCGCTTCTTCCATTTCTTCCTGTTGGGCAATCTCGTTCATCGCTACTGGTCGCAGGTGCAGCGTTTTTTGGACTCCAAATGGTTCTTCCCACTGCTCATCGCTGTTGCTTTCGTGGGGGCAGCCGATTATCTCAAGTGGCACAACCTGCGCTTGCAGTGGGCCAACCTGCCCCGCACATTGTCGATGTACGCACTGGTTATGATCATCGTGGCCTTCTTCCGCCACTACTCACAATGGTTCACTAAGGAAACGCGCATTGGCTACACACTCCAATACATCGGGGTGCGCACGCTCGACGTCTACCTTATTCACTATTTCTTCCTTCCCAAGTTGCCCGATGTCGGCGTCTGGTTCCGTGCCCATCCTCAGAACTTCGTTCTTGAAGGCACCACCGCCATTGCGCTCGCCCTCTTAGTCGTGGCATTCTCCATCCTCACTAGCCACGTACTGCGCGTCAGCCCGTTCCTGAAGAAATGGCTGTTCGGCCGCTAAAAGCTGATGTTAGACAAGAGTGGGATGTGTTCTTACTCTACCGCTAATTTCTTTCCGTTGACGATGTAAACGCCTTGACGCAGGTTGGTGGCGGCTGTGCTGTTACTGCCCAGCAGGCGCCCTGCGAGGTCGTAGACGGGGCCGTCATTAGTGTCGGCCCTTAGGTTCTTGGATGAGTGGCAACTGTTCCGTTCATGCTCCTTTCTGCATCTTGAATGAAAAAAAAGACGCATTCTTGACGATTTCTTAGCAAAAAGCTTTACCTTTGTACCGCGAGAACCGAAAAATAGAGCACATCATGCCGTCACCCGTAGCATTATTCGTATATAATCGCGCCGACAACACGCGTGAGACATTGAGGGCACTTCTGAACAACACCCTCGCCCCGCAAACCGACCTCTACGTCTATTCCGATGGTGGGCGCGATGAGGTTTCGTGGGCACTTGTCCGCGAGGTGCGCGCTGTTCTCCGTGAGATTGAGGACGAGGTCCGTCTGACGCGTGCCCTCCATAGCATGACCATCGTGGAGCGCCCAGTGAACTACTACCTCGAGCGCAACATCATCGAAGGCATTGCCGACGTCTTCACCCGTCACGACACCATTATCGTCCTCGAGGACGACATCGTCACTTCTCCCTACTTCCTCCAGTTTATGGACGATGCTTTCCGCCTTTATCAAGATGATGAACGGGTGATGCATGTCAGCGGGTTCACAAGGTTGATCCCCTCTCGTCCCGCCAAGGAGGGGACCTATTTCACCCCTTTCATGGCTGGTTGGGGTTGGGGTACGTGGCGCAATTGTTGGCAGCAGCATTTTCGGCACTATAAATCGCGTGATGAGGCCCTCGAAGGGCTCACGCCTGACGATATCAATGTGCTCGAGTATGGCGGCGTTTTTCCCTGCCTGAAGCACCTCGACCGTCAGCCTATCCCGTGGGATATCTGCTGGGGCATCGCCATCCATCGTGCGGGTGGCCTCTGCCTCTATCCCACACACACCCTCGTCCGTAATATTGGCCTTGATGCGGGTACGCACTTTCGTTCCCTCGACCATCAATTCTCGCTCTTCGGCAAACGATTCCGACTACCCCTCTCCCGCCTTATTCAGCGCTATGAGTTCGACCGCGAGCCCTTCCAGCATGCCATTCCTCTCGTTCATCAAACGCCCGCAGAGAGCCCTGCCATCGAAACCGCTATAGCATGCGCTCTTACTGACTGGGGCATCCGCTACACCTGGTTCGGACGCCTCTTGCGTCGCCTTTTTGCCAAGCGCGGTTAGGCGAAAGTCACCTATTCATAAGAAAGGAAACACACGTATATAGGCATCGGCCTTCGCGTATAGTACGCTCGAGCCTACACGTATATTCGCATCGGCCTTCGCGTATAGTACGCTCGAGCCTTCACGTATATAGGCATCGGCCTTCGCGTATAGTACGCTCGAACCTTCACGTATATAGGCATCGGCCTTCGCGTATAGTACGCTCGAGCCTACACGTATATAGGCATCGGCCTTCGCGTATAGTACGCTCGAGCCTTCACGTATAAAGGCATCGGCCTTCGCGTATAGTACGCTCGAGCCTACACGTATATAGGCATCGGTCTTCGCGTATAGTACGCTCGAGTCTTCACGTATATACGCATCGCCCCACACGTATAGTCGTGCAGGGCGATTCGTATAGTCAGTGTAAGCTAACTTGACTGATCGCGCTTAAGCGTAACACTGGTTGGTTTGATTCCAGCCTGTATTGCTCGCGAGCGTGCCGCTTACTTTGTCATGGCGTAGACAACGTCCATGATTTGCTTGCCGAGGGCATCGGCATCGGCCATCGTGGAGGCTTCGCTGTAGACGCGGATGATGGGTTCGGTGTTTGACTTGCGCAGGTGTACCCACTTGTCAGGAAAATCAATCTTCACGCCATCAATGTCGTTGACCTCCTCGTTCTTGTAGAGCTCCTTCACACGGGCGAGGATGGCGTCCACATCGGTGTCGGGGGTGAGGTCGATGCGGTTCTTGGCAATGGCGTAGGAGGGGTAGGTGGCGCGCAGTTCACTGGTCTTCATGCCGCGCTTGGCCAGATAGGTGAGGATGAGGGCTATGCCTACGAGGGCATCGCGGCCATAGTGGGCAGCAGGATAGATAACGCCGCCGTTGCCTTCGCCGCCGATGACTGCGTTGGTGGCTTTCATCTTGGTAACCACGTTGACTTCACCCACGGCAGCAGCATTATATTCGCAACCGTATTTGCGAGTCACATCGCGCAGGGCACGGGTGGAAGAGAGGTTGGAGACTGTGTTGCCAGGCGTATGCTGAAGGATGTAGTCGGCTACGGTGACGAGCGTGTACTCTTCGCCATACATAGTGCCGTCCTCGCAGAAGAGAGCCAGACGGTCGACGTCGGGGTCTACTACGAAAGCGATGTCGTAGCCGCCTTTCTGCATGAGAGCCTTGATGTCGCCAAGGTTCTTTTCCAAGGGTTCGGGATTGTGCTGGAAGTCGCCCGTCGGTTCGCCATAGAGGCATGTGACGGTCTCCACACCGAGTTGCTCCAGCAGTTTGGGCAGGATGACGCCTCCGACGGAGTTGACGGTGTCAAGAGCAACGCGGAACTTGCGGGCACGGATGGCTTCTACGTCCACGAGGGCAAGGTCCTTGACGAGGTCGATGTGGCGTTGGTCGTAGCTGTTGTCCTCGCGATAGTGGCCGAGGTGGTCAACGTCGGCATACTCAAAGTCCTCAGCAGCAGCAATGCGCAATACTTCGGCACCTTCGGCGGCATTGAGGAATTCACCATCAGAGTTCAGCAGCTTCAGGGCGTTCCACTGACGGGGGTTGTGAGAGGCGGTGAGAATGATGCCACCGCAGGCTTTCTCCATCGTCACCGCCAACTCGGTGGTGGGCGTAGTTGCAAGTCCGATATTGACGACGTCGAAGCCCATGCCCATGAGCGTGCCGCAGACGACATTCTTCACCATCTCGCCTGAGATGCGGGCATCGCGACCAACGACTATCTTATTGGTGCCAATAGTTTCGGTCTTACGGATGAGGGTGGCATAAGCCGAGACAAACTTGACGATGTCCAAGGGGTTCAGGGTGTCGCCCGCACGGCCACCGATGGTGCCACGGATGCCGGAAATGGATTTGATGAGAGTCATGTTGAAGTAAGTTTATGAAATAATTAGGTTTTTCGGTGTTATTCGACTGCAAAGTTAGCGATTATTTAGACACGCAGGCTCAGATGAGCATAGAAAAAAGTGTTAAATATGCGATAAAACGAAAAAAACGGCCTTGGATTGCAAGGATGCCCACGAAAATGACTATCTTTGTAGCCCAAACAAAAGCTTTCGGACATGAAGCATCAACGCTCGGCGCTCATGTGCGCGTTCCTTTTAATGAATTGTGTGGTTGGCATGATGGCACAGATGCCGCAGGCCACGCCCTCGACGCTGGATGGTTGGGCCGACAGGCTGACGCGCTTTGGCAGCGCTGTGCCGCAAGAGAAGGTGTTCGTGCACATGGACAACACATGCTACTTCCTGGGCGATACCATCTGGTATGCAGCCTACACGCGCCGCACCGACAAAGACGTGCCCTCGAACGTCAGCCGCGTACTCTATGTCGAGCTTTACAACCAGGATGGCTATTTGGTGGAGCGCCAGCTGGTGGAAATGAAGAATGGAAAGGGCCACGGCAACTTTGTGTTGGCCGATACGCTCTATGGCGGCTACTATGAGTTGCGCGCTTATACCCGGTGGCAACTCAACTGGGGCCAGCAGCAGCATCCCCATACGAAGTTCGCCGAGAAATGGTTCTTCAACAAAGCAATGGCACGCGAGTATTATCGTGACTACGACAAACTCTACTCGCGTGTGTTCCCCGTCTACAGCAAACCGAAGGTGGCGGGCGAGTTTTACCACGATATGACGGTGCGTCCGCTGCGTCGCGTCTACAAAGAAGAGGACAAGTCGGGGCTAGTGCTATCGTGCTATCCCGAAGGCGGTCGCCTTGTGGGCGGCGCGCCGTGTCGCTTGGCTTTCGAAGTGGCAACGGAAGAAGGCGAATGGCAGACGGGGTCGTTGCGCATCCAGGACAGCAATGGCGCGGTAGTGGCTGAGGGTCAAACCGTCAGCCGCGGGCGTGGCAAAGTAAGTTTCGCGCCACAGGCGGGAGCCTCCTACACAGCCCTTTTCACTACCCCAGATGGCCGTACGGCTAAATCCGAGGTGAAGCGTGTAGCCACCGATGGCGTAGCCCTCAGTGTGGAGCGAACGGCCGACGAGTGGGTGGTCAACATACAGCCTCGAGGCGTTGCAGCCCAGCAGGCGTTGGGGCTGACGCTCATGCACGAGGGTAGGGTAGAACGCTTTGAACCATTAGATGCGATGACTGGCGGCGAAGCGACACTCCGCTATAGGATAGACCAACTGCCAGCGGGCGTCAATCAGGCAACGGTCTTCGATGCGCAAGGACGCGTATGGGCCGACCGCCTCTTCTTCGTAGCTAAACCAACGCTTACTCAACCATCGCTAACCATCAGCGGCGTCAAGTCTGAATATCAGCCCTACGAGCAAGCCTCTCTTCAGATTGAGTGCCCGACGATTTCGTCGTCGGGAGAAGCCCCCACCCTTTCACTCTCTGTCCGCGATGCGGGCGCACAAGATTATACGTTCGACAATGGCAACATTCTGACAGAGATGCTGTTGTCATCGGAGATCAAAGGCTTCGTGCCTGATGCCGCTTATTTCTTTGAGCGCGATGACGAAGAGCATCAAGTAGCTCTCGACCTGCTGATGATGACGCAAGGTTGGCGGCGTTTTGACTGGCACACGATGGCCACACCCGGAGCCTTCACCCTCAGCCATCCCGCTGAGTACACACAAGTGCTCTCGGGCATAGTACACAAGTACACAGGGGCCAATAAGGAGGACGAGATACGCGAAAAGGATCTGGCTGATCACCAACAATTCATGGAGGCTGACGCGCAGGACCTGCAGAGCCAGTGGGATGCCATGGATGCGGCTGAGGGCGACCAGTTGGAGATGAGCAACGAGGAGGCCTTCAACCAACTATTGGAGAGTACCCGTAACTATCAGGTGCGCGAAGGGCAGCACCGGGTAACGGGCGACATGGCTGCCGCACGTTTTTATGAGGACGAAGGCCGACTGAAGCATGAGGTACAAGTGCATGCCGAGTTTGTGCAGCCCGGCTCCAAAGAGGGTGTCATAGGCGATGCCGTCACACAGAAGGGGCGTTTCCGCATGCAGGTGCCTAACTTCGAGGGCTACTGCCTACTCTACCTTGGCGCAAGTGACACTACTCAATGGCGAAAGGGCGAGAAGCATATGTGGGTCTCGATGGATGAGGAGGAATACCCTGAGTTCTACGTGCGGCTCTCTTTCCCCTATCCCCGCTTCGTCAAACCCTATAACTACTATCACACGCAATACGCTCCCACTCCCGAGGGCGTGACACAAGCGCTGGACTTCGTCCCCGATGGTGGTACGGTAATGAACACCGTCACCGTGCGGGCACGGCGGCGGGGTCTGCGTGCCTTTGATGCCACGAAACCTGCGTTCGTCTTGGACGCCTACGAAGCCTTCAACGAGGTGGTCGACGCGGGTCTCAGCGTGGCTTGGTTCCAAGGTCATGACCGTTTCATGACCGACATCGCACGCACCTATATTGGCGATATGAACATGGAACGCACTTACCCGATGGAGGCGCGTTACAACACGAAGAACAGCACCTTCTACCACTCGCCTAGCGTGCTCAATGAGTACAACTACCTTTACAACCTCGACAAAGTCTACGTCTACACCGATTATTCGCCACGCCGCGAAGGTAGTACGGCCTTCAGCCAGGACAATCAACCCACGGTGACCATAGATCTGCGCCGCCCCGAAGATCAGGGTAAACGAGTAACCTATCGTGATCGCCGTTATGTGCTACAGGGTTTCAACGTGGCTGATGACTTCTACCAACCCGACTATAGCCGTCACCCTCTGCCCGATGGACAGAAAGACTATCGTCGTACCCTCTACTGGAATCCCGACCTGAAGCTCGACGACGAAGGCCGCGCCACCGTCACCTTCTTCACGGGCAGCAGGCCGACAACCATTGCCGTGGATGCCAACGGGCAGGCGGCAGATGGAACCTTGCTGAGAAACTAACAGAAAAAGACCCTCCCCTCACCCTCCCTTGTAGGGAGGGAGTGGTCACCTAACTAAGAAATGAAGATTAATAACAACTTATAGCAAAAGTATCTGCTCCCTCCCTACAAGGGAGGGCAGGGGGTGGGTCTGCTCTTTTACTCTTATGAACGACAAACTACTAGCCATCGTCGACCAGTTCGCTATCCGTGGAACGGTCGCCGAAATCAAACCCCTCGGTGAGGGACTCATCAACGACACGCTCCTCGTGAAAACCGCTGAGGCCGATGCGCCTAACTACGTTCTGCAGCGCGTTAACACCAATGTCTTCCCCGATGTTGACATGCTCATGAACAACATCCGCGCCGTCACAGACCACATCCGCAAGAAACTGGAGGCACGCGGTGAGCAAGACATCGATCGCAAGGTGCTCACCTTTGTACCTTTGAAGTCCGATGCTTCCAAACTCTACACGACCGTCGATGGCGAGCCCTGGCGCCTAATGGTCTTCATCAACGATGCTGTAACCAAGCAGGCCGTCAATCCCGAGTCCAGTGAGGCTGCCGGCGAAGCGTTCGGTGAGTTTCAGGCTATGCTGGCTGATATCCCTGTTGAACTCGGAGAGACCATCAAAGACTTCCACAACATGGAATTCCGCCTCGAGCAACTCAAAGAGGTTATTGCCAAAGACCCTGCAGGACGCGTAGCCTCAGTGCAGCCCATCATCGACGAACTGCTCAGCTATGCCGACGAGATGACTCTGGCCGAGCGGCTCGGACGCGAGGGTAAGCTGCCTAAGCGCATTTGCCACTGCGACACGAAGGTTAACAACATGATGTTCGACAAACAGGACCGTGTGCTTTGCGTCATCGACCTCGACACCGTCATGCCAAACTTCATCTTCTCAGATTACGGCGATTTCCTTCGTACGGCTGCCAACTTCACAGCTGAAGATGACCCCGACCTTTCAAAGGTGGGCTTCAACATGGAGATCTTCAAGGCCTTCACTCGCGGTTATCTACGCTCTGCAAAGAGTTTCCTCACTCCTACAGAGAAAGAACTACTGCCTTATGCCGCCACGCTCTTCCCCTATATGCAGGCTGTGCGTTTCCTCTGGGACTACATCAGCGGGGATAAGTACTGGAAGTGCCGCTATCCTGAACACAACCTCGATCGTGTGAAGAACCAACTCGCCCTCTTCAAGAGTGCCTATGCACTTAAAGATGAGATGGCAGCATTTATCGCGGAACAGTAAGCCCATTTGGGATTACATGAAAGAAAAGGATCTCCGGGAATTCAATGTCCTGGAGATCCTTTTCTTTCATGTGCAGGTGAACCTTAATAGATAATCATAGACAATATATAGGCGACCAGTGTAGATACGCTCACGCTGATAAGGCCTGGCATCATGAAGGAGTGGTTGAGCAGGTATTTTCCAATGACAGTGGTACCTGAGCGGTCGAAGTTGACCGTGGCAATATCCGACGGATAGTTAGGGATGAAGAAGTAGCCATAGACAGACGGGAACACACCCAACAGCACAGGGCCGGGAATGCCCAGTTTGTAGGCTAGCGGTAGCATCGCCACGACCACGGCACCCTGAGAGTTGATGAGCACCGATACCAGGAAAAAGACGATAGCGATGGACCATGGATACTGTGCAACGATGCCTTCAAGAGCCGTTTGGATTTCGAACATATAATTAGAAAAATACGTATCGGCCATCCAGGCGATGCCATAAATGGCGACCACGGCGACCATACCCGACTGCCATACTGGTCCGGATACGGCTTTTTTGGGTTGTGCTTTGCAGAAGATAATCATCAATGCGGCTGCAGTAATCATCACAATCTGGATGACCACGTTCATCTTCAGGTCCACGATGCCTTCCTCCGTAAAGCCTTTGACCACTACACCTGCTCGCGCCAAATCCTGTGCTGAGATGACTGCTCCATCGGTGATGGAGAGGTCGCCAGCGCCTTTGATGGCCATAATCTGGCCGTAATTAGGAAGCAGATTAGGGAAAATAGCGAAAATGACAATTACCAATAGTGCTACAAGGAAGATGAAAACAGCATTCTTGGCCGAGCGCGGAATCTCTTGGTCGAGCGTTGTTGCGTTGCTGCCATAAATATATTTGTACGTCTCGGGATCCTTCAGCTTGGCTTGGAACTCAGGGTCCTTATCGAGGTCGAGGCCTCGATGATAACTAGCGGCAGCGGCAGCCATCAGACCGCAGAGGCAAGCGGGGATGGAAATCATCAGTACGCTTGGAATCGTAATGTCAAAACCATTCAGGTTGGAGATGCTCACGAAAGCTACGACAGCGGCTGCAATAGGCGAGCAAGTGATTCCCACCTGCGAGGCGATGGACGCTACGCCACAAGGGCGCTCAGGACGAATTCCTTTCTTCAGCGCGATATCGCAGATGATTGGCATCAGCGTGTAGACCACGTGACCCGTACCCACTAGTACCGTCAGGAAGAAGGTGCACAGAGGGGCCAGGAAGGTGATGCGGTCAGGATGGCGCCTAAGCATTCGTTCTGCTATTTGGATCAGCCAGTTCATGCCACCCGAAGCCTGCATGATACCAGCGCAAGTCACAGCGGCGATGATGATGTAGATGACATCCGTAGGTGGTGAACCAGGTTTCAGACCGAAACCAAAGACCAAAATAGCCAAGCCAATGCCCGAGATGGCGCCCAGAGCAAGCGACCCATAGCGTGAGCCAACCCAAAGTGCACCCAGCACAATCAGGAGTTGGAGAATCATGGAAATGGAAAACATAATCTTTAGGTATAATAGGGTATAAGTTCTTCTTTTGGCCACAAAGATATAAAAAAACTATAAAACTCTTCTCTTCATTTCAGTTTTTTCTTAACTTTGCTGCCGAAAATATTGTCCTAACCTCCATTTTGATTATGAAACGCCAGGTCTCACTCCTTTTTTTAGCCTCTATGCAAGTACCTGCGTGGGCCCAGCAACGTCCGAACATCGTCTACATCATGACCGACGACCATACGGCGCAGATGATGTCGTGCTATGATAGCCGATTCGTAGAGACACCCAACCTCGACCGCATCGCTGCCGATGGCGTTCGCTTTACACGTAGTTTTGTCGCGAACTCGCTCTCGGGACCCAGCCGAGCCTGCATGATTACAGGCAAGCATTCCCACAAGAATGGATTCACGAACAACGAGCATGGAATCTTCGACGGTTCACAGCAGACGATGCCTAAGCTGCTGCAAGCTGCAGGCTACGAGACGGCTCTCATAGGCAAATGGCATCTCGTCTCTACGCCTACAGGTTTCGACCATTGGGAAATCCTCCCCGCTCAGGGCGACTATTATAATCCCATGTTCATTCACATGGATGGCACTCAATCGGTTGACAGCGGCTATGTCACTCGCATCATTACCGACAAGGCTTTGGATTGGATAGATCATCATATCGCCATGCCCAACGGCACCTTAAGTGGCTACAAACCCTTCGCAATCTTCGTCCACCACAAGGCCTGTCATCGCGCGTGGCTGCCTTCACTTGAAGACCTGCGTCTCTATGAGGATAGAACATTCCCGCTACCGCCCGAATTCCATGATGATTTCGCTACTCGGGAGGCGGCCGCCAAGGCAGAGATGGAGATTGGAAAGGATATGGACATTGTCTATGACACCAAAATGTTCGTCTCGCCCGAGGAAACACCGCGAACCCGTCTTTCTGGCTCTTATCAGAATATGATTGGTCGTCTCTCGAAAGAAGAACGCAAACGATACGATGACTTCTACGTGCCCCTCTCCCGCGCATTTTATGAGAAATGGGGGACGGATTATAACTTCCTACCTAAGCAGCCGCAGAGCAGCGTCCCTGGTAGTCGCGATGCCGAACTCCTCGAATGGAAATACCAGCGTTATATGCGCGACTATGCTAAAGTCGTCCACGAACTTGACGTCCAAGTGGGGCGTGTACTCGACTACTTACGCGACCACAAACTGCTTGACAACACTCTTGTTGTCTATACTTCAGACCAAGGCTTCTATATGGGCGAACACGGGTGGTTCGACAAGCGTTTCATGTACGAGGAGTCGCTCTCAACACCACTTATAATGCACCTGCCTGTTGGCTATGAACGTCGGGGTGACATCAACGAGATGGTACAGAACATCGATTATGCCCCCACGTTCCTGGAACTTGCAGGAGTGACTATTCCTGATGACATTCAGGGCGTCTCTCTCCTCCCGCTTCTAAAAGGTAAGGCTGCCACAAAAGCTGACAAACAGGCAATCAAGCATTGGCGCGACGCAGTCTACTACCATTACTACGAATATCCAGCCGAACACGATGTCCGCCGCCACTACGGCATCCGCACCGACCGCTACAAACTAATCCATTTCTATGGTCATGACGTCAATCGGTGGGAGCTCTTTGACTTAAAGAACGATCCCCATGAACTCCATAATCTTTATGGCCAATCAGGTATGGAGCAACTCCAACGTACCCTCCATCGGCGTCTCGAGCAGCTGCAAATTCAGTACGATGACCCTCAACGATAACTCCCGAAAAGTACTTAATTTTGCAATTCCAACCAAAAAAATTTGCAGTTTCACGACTTTTCATTACCTTTGCACCGCAAAAGCCCAATTAAGGCCATCTACACATCTCGTTGGACTTGTAGCTCAGTTGGTTAGAGCAACAGACTCATAATCTGGAGGTCCCAGGTTCAAGTCCTGGCTGGTCCACGCTGAAAATCAAGGAGTTACATCAAAAATGTAGCTCCTTTTTCTTTGTTTTGCGAACAATTTGCGAACAAAATTGCATTTCGCGAACACCAATATAATCTTTCTGCAATAATTGATTCACTCATTTTGTTCGCAAATCTCATTATTTTTGTTCGCAAACCATTTTTCGGCATATTATTCAGTAATATCAGTAATACGAGTAAACTGTCTGATGAAACTCTCAATTATCCTTTTACAACAACCCAACGTCCACCCTTGTCAGGCCCATCGTGAAGGATAAAGCCTTTGGTTTGTAGAACGCTTAGGTCGCGGCGGATAGTCCTTACATCAACTTTGAAATGCGTTGCAAGCGAAGCGGATGTTTCTAGGACATTTTCTAGGACATTATCTAGGACATTTATTTGTCCAGTCTCTATCAGCCGACCGAATATAATCTTCTGCCTTTCAGTGAATTTGGTTGCATTTCGACCTCCGACATTACCTCCGACATTATCTCCGACATCTGTCATCTGCCAAATTTCTCTTTGAGTTCTTTATCTAAATCTTTTGCTTTTGTGGCGAATCGTTTCCAGGATGATTTGAGAATGTCAGGACCATTCCAAACCTTTTCAAAGTGTTGTAGTGGAGACTTCATCATATT
>JAEEGL014292587.1_pt1 | contig 13817 bp, 6 predicted proteins | sample 9134231 | NCBI WGS metagenome assembly JAEEGL01 (sample SAMN16246548, study PRJNA631951) | gut metagenome | biome: gut microbiome; feature: rumen; material: fiber-attached | host: Bos | place: Iran: Karaj | collected 2018-10 | reverse complement strand
CCGTCCGCTGGGCTGGGACTTCCTGTTGGACGGGATGATGTGCTACTCCCTATGCGAGACCAAGGATAACAACATATTAATAGGTACCGACCAGGGCCTGTATCTGTACAAGCATGGCAGTCAGAAAGCCGTCCGTTTTCCTGTTGGTGACGGACTGGCCAATAAGGTGATAGGATATATTGTGCAGGCCAACAACGGTGACATCTGGTGTGCTACGACGATGGGCATTTGGCAATATGATGCTAAGAAGAAACAGTTTGTTGGTCATTTCGTCGGAAATGGCCTGACCATGAAGGAATACGTAAACTGTGTGGGCATGCATACGAATGATGACCAGATTTATTTTGCCAACAATGACGGATTAACGGTGTTCCACCCTGAAAAGGCGACCGGTGCTCATAAAAGCTTGTCGGATGTGAAGCTGACAGGCTTCTTCATAGCAGGCAGCCCGGTGAACAGCTCGACGGAGTCCAATGGACGTCTGGTTACGAAAGGTTCGGTCATAGAGACTGACCACTACAGTGTGTCGTATCTGGACAATACCCTTTCGCTGGAGTTCTCGTTGCTGGACTTCATCAATCCGGAGAGCATCATCTTTGAGTACCGCATTAACGACGGTGAATGGATGCAGAATGCCGAGGGCCAGAACAGTATCCAGCTGAGCCATCTCCGTCCTGCAACGTATTCCATAGAGGTCCGCGCACTATCGGCTGGCGTCTATTCGGCGTCGAAAATCATCACGCTGGACGTGACCCCGCCTTGGTATCGTTCGTCATGGGCTTACCTTTTTTACGCGCTGTTGCTGGCAGCACTTATCAGTCTGGTTGGATGGACGTGGAAACGCCGCGCCAATCAGCAAATGGACGAGGAGAAGATGAAATTCCTCATGAATGCCACGCACGACATCCGTTCGCCGCTGACGCTGATTATGGGGCCGCTGAACAAGTTGAAGTCTCTGGTGAAAGACGCTGAGTGTAAGGGATATATCGACACCATCGACCGTAATGCCAATAGGCTGATGCTGTTGGTAAATCAGATTCTGGACGAGCGCCGTATCGACAAGAACCAGTTGCAGCTGCATTGCCGTGAGACCAATATGGTAGATTTCATCAGCAGCATCTGCAGGCTGTACCAGTATAATGCCAGCCAGCGGAATATCACTTTCACCTTTGAGCATGAGAAAGACCATGTGCTGGCATGGATAGACCGTATTCACTTCGACAAAGTGGTGAACAACCTGCTTTCCAACGCCTTTAAGTTCACTTTTGACGGCGGCGAGGTGAAGGTTGTGCTCAGGGAAACGGAGAAAGACGTGCAGATTGAGGTGATGGACAATGGGGTAGGACTGAAGAATGAAGATACCGAGAAGTTGTTCGACAGGTTCTATCAAGGACGTAATTCGGACGATCTTGGCATGCAGGGTACTGGCATCGGACTCAACCTCTGCCGGTCGATTACCAAGATGCATGGTGGAGACATTAAGGCCAGGGGACTGGAGAAGGGAGCGATGTTCAGCGTGACCATCCCCAAGGGCAATGCCCACCTGCAACCGGAACAGATAGTGACGGATAGTCCCGCCAGAGAGGTCCTTTCCGAGGGTAGTAACGGCAATAAACAGTATTTCCGTCCGTTCCGCATCCTCGTCGTGGATGACGACCAGGAGATAGCCGACTACATCATCAGCGAACTGGGCAATCACTATAAGTTCGACCATTCACCCAACGGTAAGGAGGCTTTAAAGACGCTGTTAACAGATCAGTATGACTTGGTGATCAGCGACGTGATGATGCCTGAAATGGATGGTATCACACTGCTCAAGCGCATCAAGGATAACCCGCAGATTTCGCAGCTTCCTGTCATCATGCTTACCTCTAAGGCAGAGGTGGAATATAAGCTGGAAGGCTTGAAATCGGGCGCTGATGCCTATATTGCCAAGCCCTTCAACATGGAGGAGCTGCATATCCAGATTGATAACCTCATTGACAATGTCCGTCGCCTGCGTGGTAAGTTCAGCGGTGCCGTCAAGCAGGAAGATCGTGTGGAGAACATCGAGGTGAAGGGCAACGACGACGCCCTGATGGACCGTATTATGCGTTCGGTTAATGCCCATATGTCCGAGGCAGATTTCAATGTGGATGCCTTGGCTGTGGACGTGGGTATCAGTCGTGCACAGCTACACCGTAAGATGAAGGAGATTACGGGTATCTCAAGCGGCAAGTTCCTGCGCAACCTTCGTATGGAACAGGCAGCCCGACTTCTGCGTGAAGGACGGATAAACGTTTCACAGGTTGCAGACAGCGTTGGCTATAACGATCAGGCCCATTTCTCGACTGCTTTTAAGTCACATTTCGGCATGTCTCCGTCAGAGTATGCAGAGACCCACAAAGAATAACAAATTTTTCATAATTATCCTTAAGAGTAACGGCATGGTGTTTAATATGTAACATTATGCCGTTCTTTTTTCCTTTGCAAAGTTTTCGAAAGCCCATGAAACGTTTTCCTTATAATAAATATGGTAATTTTAGCTAAATTTGCACCCAAAATTTATTTTATTTTAATAAACTAACGCAAATGAAACAAAACCAATTCGTGAAGAGAGCGTTCTCAACACTCGTGCTTACGCTGATGCTGGCGTTGACGGCCAGTGCTCAGCAGGGCATCCAAGTGTCGGGAACCGTTGTTGACGATAACGGGGATCCTGTTATCGGCGCTTCTGTGATTCTGGAGGGTAAAAGCGGTGTTGGTACCATTACCGATTTCGACGGTAATTTCCACCTGACGGTTCCCAACCAGAACAGTGAGATTGTTATTTCCTACGTGGGAATGATTACTCAGAAGGTGAAAGTTGGCAGCAAGAGGGACTTTAACATTGTCCTGAAGGAAGATGCTGCCCAGTTGAATGAAGTTGTCGTCGTGGGTTACGGCCAGCAGAAGAAGGCTTCTGTGGTGGGTAGTATCGCACAGACAGATGCCAAAACACTTGAGCGTTACAGCAATTTGCCTACGCTGGGTGCAGCCCTGACTGGTAATCTGCCTGGTGTCGTCACCTCAGCCTCTACCGGTCTGCCCGGTGAGGAGGACCCGAAGATTACGATCCGTGGTAATGCCACGTTGGGTGGTAATGCTGACCCTCTGATTCTTGTCGACGGTGTCGAGCGTCCCATGAACACGATAGACATCGGTTCTGTACAGAGCATCTCTGTGCTGAAGGATGCTTCTGCAACTGCTGTGTATGGTGTGAAAGGTGCTAATGGTGTTATCTTGATTACCACCAAGCGTGGTCAGGAAGGTAAGGCCCAGGTACATGTCAAGGCAAACAGCACCGTGAAGGTCGTGTCAAAGCTGCCTGAGAAGTACGACTCTTATGATACCTTTATTATCAAGGACGACGTCATCCAGCGTGAGTCTCCCATCAGCACGGGCTCATGGGGCTCCTTTAAGGATATGGAGACCATCAACAAGTATCGCTACCCCGCCAACTCAGCAGAGTGGGACCGTTACCCCAATGTTGACTGGCAGGACGAGCTGTTCAACAAGAGTGCCATGTCGTACAACGTGACAGCTGACGTATCGGGTGGTACTAAGTCGGTGCGTTACTTCGCAGCTATCGACTTCACACACGAAGGTGACATCTTCAAGGAGTTTGAGAACAACCGCGGTTATACCTCTGGTTTCGGCTACAACCGTATCAACCTCCGTTCTAACTTGGACTTCGACATCACCAAGACGACGCAGTTCACCCTGAACCTCTTCGGTTCGAATGGTGTACGCCGTTATCCTTATGGCCATTCTGCCGGTAGTGATGCATACTGGGGTGGTATCTACCGTACGGCTCCTGATGCCTTCCGTGCTATCAACACCGACGGCTCGTACGGTTTCTATGCCCCCCGTGATGCTGACCAGCCCAACTCTGTGGCAAGTCTTGCATACGCCGGTGACGAGCGTGCTACGAACACCCAGATTACCACCGACTTCATCCTGAAGCAGGATCTGGCATTCATCACACAGGGTCTGAAGTTCTCTGCCCGTCTCTCCTATGATAATACGATGATGGAGACCGGTCGTGGTATCAACGATATGTATCACGAGCCGTTCTACGAGTATATCAACCCTGAGTCAGGTGATATCAGCTATAACTCTCGTTGGAACCAGACCGAGGACTATCCCTATCAGCAGCAGGTACTCTGGACTACCACATCCGGTAGTGTCAACAAGGGTGCAACCTATCGTAAGCTGTACTACTCGCTGCAGTTGGACTATGCCCGTCAGTTCGGCGAGCATGAGGTAACCGCCCTGGGTCTGTTCAGCCGCGATACCCAAGCAAGGGGTGCTATATTCCCGAACTATCGTGAGGACTGGGTGTTCCGTTTGACTTATAACTACGCTACTCGCTATTTTGCTGAATTCAACGGCGCTTACAACGGTAGTGAGAAGTGGGGTTCAAACAACCGCTTCAAGTTCTTCCCCTCTATCTCTGTAGGTTGGATGGTCAGCGAGGAACCCTTCGTCAAGAAGTATGTGGGCAAGGTTCTCGACATGTTGAAGATCCGTGCTTCTTACGGTAAGGTCGGTGACGACAATACCGTTTCTGACCGTTGGCTGTATCGTGACATCATCGAACACCCGGGAAACTACTGGAAACAGACTCCAGGTATGGACGATGCTTCTCCTTACCAGCAGTACACCATCGCCCGTCTGGGTAACCCCGACATCAAATGGGAGACGGTGACAAAGAAAAACTTAGGTTTCGACTATTCATTCTTCGGTGGACTGATTGCCGGTTCGTTCGATATCTTCTCTGACAAGCGTACCGATGTGGTTGTGGCAGGTACCAACCGTGCCGTTCCTTCATACTTCGGTATGAGTGCTCCTTACGCAAACGTGGGTGTCGTCAAGAATCATGGTTGGGAATTGAGTGTTCGTCTGAACCATGTGTTCCCCAACAAGCTGCGCCTGTGGGCCAACTGCAACATCACCCACGCTGTGAACAAGGTTGACTTCGCTGACGACCCCGCTTTGAAGCCCGCATACCAGAAGACTGCCGGTTTCTCTATCGGTCAGACAAAGACGTTCCTCGATTCAGGTTTCCTGAATACCTGGGATGACATCATCGGCGAGACCTCACGTATGACCTATGACAACAATGTATTGCCTGGTGACTATCGTATCATCGACTTCAATGCCGACGGTATCATCGACCAGGACGACCAAGCTCCTTATAAATATACGGGTACGCCTGAGAATACCTATAGTGCTACTATCGGTGCCGAGTGGAAGGGATTCAGCCTGACCTGCCAGTTCTATGGTGTTAACAACGTGACCCGTTACATTGGCTTCCCCAGCTTCTACGGTGCTACCAACTCACTCTTCAAGGAGGGCAGCTACTATTATGCCAGCACAGGTTCTGGTGAGATCCCCCTGCCGCGTTGGACAACTGAAGATGGTTACGGCTCTGAAGGTACTCGCTATTATTACGATGGTTCGTACGTACGTCTGAAGAACGCTGAGCTTGCCTATACCTTTACCCAGAATTGGTTGAAAAAGGTGGGTCTTAACACGTTGAAAATCTATCTGAGCGGTGACAACCTCATACTCTGGACCGATATGCCAGACGACCGTGAGTCTAACTTCAGTGGTGCCGGTAACATGGGTGCCTATCCTACGGTACGCCGTTTCAACTTAGGTATTGACTTAAACTTCTAAACAATAAAGCGATATGAAAATCAAACAATATATTTCCGGTTCTCTCCTGCTCCTGTCGGCATTATTGCTGACTGTCAGCTGCACAGATTATCTGGATAAGGAGGAGAGAAGTAATATTGACCCCGCGCAGCCCTATCTGAACTTCAAGAATTTCCAGGGCTTCGTAGAGGAACTGTATACTGCCATGCCCATTATGACGGGCCACCAGTACCACAGTGCTTGGAACTTCGGCGAGGACGACTACTGGGAGCCCAGCGAGACCCGTATGCTGACATATGCCATCGACCAGGGTAACTACTGGGGATGGGACGAGTGCTTCTACTCATATTTCAAGGAAAAGCAGGGTGGTATGAATACCTCTACTCCTGAGCGAATGATTAACGACGTTTCGACCAAGGGTTACCTCTACGGCCTCTGCTGGTTCGGTATCCGTAAGTCTAACATCGGTATTGCTAACCTCGACAAGATGGTGGATGCCACGCAGGAAGAGAAAAACCTCATTGCGGGTCAGCTCTATTTCTTCCGTGCATGGAACCACTTCATGCTGATGCAGTACTGGGGAGGTCTTCCCTATATCGATCGTATCATCGAACCGAGCGAGACGTTCAACCTGCCGCGTCTGAACTATCAGGAGACTGCCGAGAAGGCTGCCGAGGATTTCCAGAAAGCTGCCGACCTGTTGCCCATTGACTGGGATCAGACCACTGCCGGTAAGGCTACCTTGGGTAAGAACAACCTGCGTATTAATAAGGTAATGGCCTTGGCTTATATGGGTAAGGACCTGCTCTGGGCCGGTAGCCCCATGATGAACCAGGAGTCTACAGGAAACTCTTCCTACAATGCTGACTATTGTAAGCGTGCTGCCGATGCCTTTGCACAGGTGCTGAAGATTTGTGACGCAACCGGTCGCTACGAACTGGCAGACTGGGATCACTACCAGGAGATTTTCTATACCTACAAGACCAATAAAATCAACGGTCTGAAGGAGGTGTTGTTCTACGAGAACACGGCAACCTGTCACATTGGTGTATGGCGTTGGAACCTCGTCAACGACTGGCGTCCGCCATTGATCAACAACTCGGGTATCAAGTGCTATCCTGCTGCTAACTATACCGACTACTTCGGCATGGCTAACGGTCTGCCTATCCCCGACATTACCAAGGCCGATGCTGCCAGCGGCTACAATCCCGAATATCCTTACAAGGATCGTGACCCGCGCTTCTACTACAACTTCATCTATGACGGTGTGAAGACTGTGCTGGATGGTAGTAAGATTCTGGATAAGTCAACCGGTCTGCCCGATGAGCGCAAGCAGTATGCAAGCCTCTTCGACGGTGGTCTGTACCGTACCGATACACCTTCGAAATGTGTATTCACCGGTTATATGAACAAGAAGTTCACCTCTCAGTACATGAACGACTTCGACGACTACAAGGAGGGTACCGTTCTGGTGATGCCTCTTCTCCGTCTGGCCGATGTCTACTTGATGTATGCTGAGTCTGCTGCCAATGGTTACGGCTCTGCCACTGCTACGGCTTCCGGCTACAGCCTCTCTGCTGTAGGTGCTGTGAATATTGTTCGTGCCCGCGCTGGTGTAGCTGGTGTCGATTCTAAGTTCTTAGGCTCTGTCGACCAGTTCATGAGCGAGGTTCGACGCGAGCGTGCCGTTGAGCTCTCCTTCGAGGGTCACCGCTTCACCGACCTGCGCCGTTGGCTGTTGCTCGACAAGGCTCCCTACAATGTGAAGACTGCTGTCTACTTCGATCGTGCTACTGACCAGAGCGATGCTGACCGTTATGCCAATCCTAAGGAGAATCACGTGAAGAACCTGCGCGAGGTGGTGCTCACCACACGTAAGTACACGCTGCCCAAGCACAACTGGTTCCCCTTCCCACAGAAGGATGTGCAGTTGTATCCTGAGTTTGCACAGAACCCGGGTTGGTAATTCTAAAATTAGAAATTAGAAATTAGAAATTAGAAAATTATGATTACTAAAGTAAAACATATAATTGTGCTTTCGCTGTTGGCTGGCATCAGCCTGCCGTCAGCAGCACAGCAGGTAGCTGACACAGCACAGGTCAATGTGGCGTTCGGCACTATGGCCAAGGACGATCTCCTCGGTGGCGTCAGTGTTGTCAATGTGTCCGACTTGCTGAAGAAGGATTATTATACCAGTAGTCTCAGCGAGCTGTCAAGCTTTGTCAGTGGCTACAATGGTAATGTCTGGGGACAGGAAGCGCTTGTCCTTGTTGACGGTGTCCCCCGCGATGCAGACAATGTGGAACCTACCATGATCGAGTCTATTACCGTCATGAAGGCTGCCAGTGCCGTGGCACTTTACGGCAGTAAGGGTGCCAAGGGTGTCATCCTGATCACTACCAAGCGTGGTGAGGCAACGCCCCTGCATGTGGACGTCCGTGCCAATACCGGTCTGTATTTTGCCAAGCGTTATCCGAAGTACTTAGGTGCTGCCGAGTATATGACGCTGTACAACGAGGCCCGTGCCAATGACGGCCTTTCAGCCCAGTATGATGCCTCTCTCATCTACAATACCGCAGCAGGAACCAATCCCTATCGCTATCCTGACATGGACTTCTATACCAGCGAATTCCTGCGTAAGGCCTATAGCCGTTCGGATGCTACGGTAGAGATTTCCGGTGGTAACGACCGTGCCCGCTACTATGCCAACATGGGTATTGAGTACAACACGGGTATGGTGAAGTATGGCGACAAGAAGAACGACGACGACCTCAACCTGCATGTTCGCGCCAATGTGGACATGAAGATTACCGACTGGCTGACAGGTTTCACCAGTGCTGCCATGAAGTTTAACAACAACTACTCCGGTCGTGGTGACTTCTGGGGAGCTGCCGCTACCCTGCGTCCAAACTGGTACTCGCCATTGCTGCCTATCAGCATGATGGATATGAACGTATCTTCAGTTTCATCTTTGGTTAAGTCAAGCATGAACACCGTTGACGACCAGTATCTGCTGGGTGGTAACAATGCCAACCAGACGACTGTCTATGGCGACATGTTGAAGGCTGGATACATCAAGTCGCGCGTGCGTACCTTTATGTTCGATATCGGTGTGAAGGCTGATTTGGGCGCCCTGCTGAAGGGTCTGACATTCACTACTGCCTACAGCATTGACTACTGGTACGATTATAATGAGGCATGGTCAGAGAATTATGCCGTTTACGAGCCTCAGTGGTCTCAGATGAACGGTCAGGATGTCATCATCGGTCTGACCAAGTATGGTGATGATAACAAAGGTACGAGAGAGGAAATCGGTCAGGCTTTCGACCAGCAGACCACTACTCTTCGTCTCCAGTTTGACTATGCGAACAGTTTCGGCCAGAACAACATCGCAGCAACATTGCTGGGTTGGGGCTATCAGCAGCAGCTGGCTCGCGACTCCGATCACAGCAGCAGTGACTATCACCGCATCAGCAACCTGAACCTCGGTCTGCGTGTTGATTACAACTATGCCAAGAAGTATTACGCAGAATTCAGCGGAGCACTTGCACATTCAGCCAAGTTGGCCGAAGGTCACCGCAACGCTTTCTCTCCCTCTGTGGCATTAGGCTGGCGCATCAGCAATGAGAACTGGTTCAAGGAGAATGTCTCTTTCGTTGACAACTTGAAGCTCACCGCAGCTTATTCTTGCCTGAATCAGGACATCGACCTCGATGGTTGGTACATGTATCACGGTGCATACAAAGTTGATGGTACTTATTACACTTGGCAGGATGGTACCCAGGGCGGTGCTGCTCCTACATCCTCTCGTGCCGAGAACAATGAACTGTCGTACATCAAGCGCAAGGAATGGCGTATCGGTTTGGAAGGTAGCTTCCTGAACCACATGATTTCTTTCGATTTCAACTACTTCAACCAGTTGACTGACGGTCTGATCACTACCGGTAGTGCTACGCTTTATCCTTCTTTCTTTACTGCAAGAGGTAGCTTCCTGCCTAATACCAACTTCAATGCTGACAAACGCAGCGGTTTTGACTTCAACGTCATGTTCAACAAGAAGTTTGGTGAGGTAGAGACTTCTCTCGGATTTGTTGGTATGTATTACACCACCAAGGCTGACAAGCGCGACGAGGTGTGGGCCGACAGCTACCAGTATCGTGCAGGCCATAGCCTGAGTGCAGCCTGGGGTTACGAGTGTGAGGGATTCTTCAATAACGAAGAGGAAATCGCCAATCATGCTACCCAGACCTTTGGTGTGGTTCGTCCTGGTGACTTGAAGTACAAGGACCAGAACAATGACGGTATCATCGACTCTAAGGACCAGATTGACCTGGGTAAGGGTGCTGCTCCTTTCTTCTACGGTGTTAACCTGGAGCTGAAGTGGAAGAACTTCACGTTCTTAGCGCTGGCTTCCGGTCAGGCTGGTGCTATTGCCTTCAAGAACAATAGCTACTATTGTCCGACAGGTACTAGCAAGTACAGTATCTATGCCCGTGATCGCTGGACACCTGCTACGGCATCCACAGCGTCTTATCCTCGTCTGACAACTACTGACAATGCGAACAATACCCAGACCTCTTCGTTCTGGAAGTATTCTACCAACCGCTTCGACCTGACGAAGATCCAGGTGACCTACGACATGCCGCAGGAGTGGTTCGAGGGCAAGTTTGTCAAGGGCCTGAGTGTCTACCTGAACGGTGAGAGCCTGCTGACCATCTCTGGCGAACGGGAGCTGATGGAAACTGTGATTGGCGGTATGCCCCAGTGTCGTTTCTACAACCTCGGTGTAAAGGTCAATCTTTAATTTAGAAATTAGTAATTAGAAATCAGTTATTATGATTACAAAAGTAATAAAATATACAGTTCTTTCGCTGGGTCTGACTTTTGTGCTTACCTCTTGCGACGATTTGGTGGAGCCTGCATTGGAGAACCAGAAGGACTTGGAGGCATTAGAGAAGGAGGCATTGTCTGTACAACGCCTTCTGGAGAATGCCTATGCTACGCTGCCTGCTTATTATGACAACAGCGACTATGCTACAGACGATGCTGTGACCAACCAGAAGAGCAATCCTTTTATCAAGATTGCCACTGGCGGTTGGACATCTGACAATGGAACACTGAGTGTATGGCCTACTTCTTATGCTGCTATCCAGTATGTGAACTTGTTCATGCAGACCCGTGAAGGTCAGCGCTATGTGAAGAACGAAATTACGAACGCTCTGTTGACCAGACGTCTGTTAGGTGAAGCTTACGGACTCCGTGGAATCCACCTCTACTATTTGTTGCGTAACCACGCCGGATTTGTCAGTGATTCACCTTTTGGTGTCCAGCTTTTCGCTGAGGCTTTGGATATCAACAGCGACTTCAATATTTCGCGTTCTGCGTTTGAGGAGTGTGTTGCCAAGGCTCTTGAAGACCTTGATCAGGCTGTAGCCCTGCTGCCTTTCGACTATGGTGATGTTACGGAAGTTCCAAGTAAGTTCCACGACATTACCTCCGATCCGTCCATCTATAACCTTGTGATGGGTAACGAGGCTCGTCAGCTGGTCAATGGACAGATTGCTGAGTCGTTCCGTTCACGTCTGCTGCTCTTGGCTGCCAGCCCTGCTTTCAGTCAGGGTTCCAAGTACAACTGGGCCGATGCTGCCAATGCTGCTGCTTCGGTTATCGACGCGAAAGGTGGCGTTTCTGCACTGCCTTCAGATGGTATCACTTATTATGATGGCAATAACGTGACTGTTTCTACGGAGGGTGCCAACTCGAAGGAGATTATTTGGCGTTCTAATAGGGAAACCAACAGTACCACACAGGAAAGCAATAATTATCCTCCCACGCTCTTTGGTAATGGTATGATGAACCCTACCCAGAACTTGGTGGATGCCTTCCCCACGGCTACTGGTTATCCCATCAGCGACAGTCGTTCAGGCTATGATGCCCAGAACCCCTATGCTAACCGTGACCCCCGTCTGGATATCTACATCATCCATGATGGTAGTACTGCTGGCGTAAACAACAGCATTATCCGTACTGGTAGCAAGTCAGGTTCCAACGACGGTATCGATGTCGTGGAGAGCAAGTCCACACGTACGGGTTACTATATGAGGAAGCGTCTGCGCATGAGTGTTAACTGTGATCCTTCTGCAACGTCTGGTCAGGATCATATCACTCCGCGTATTCGTCTGACGGAGATCTTCCTGAACTATGCTGAAGCTGCCAACGAGGCTTGGGGTCCGAAAGCTACAGGTTCTCACGGCTATTCTGCTTACGACATCATCAAGGCAATCCGCCAACGTGCAGGCATCACCGATACCAAGTATCTGGACGAGTGTGCTGCTGACAAGGATAAGATGCGCCAGCTCATCCGCAACGAGCGCCGTCTGGAGCTCTGCTTCGAAAGCTTCCGTTTCTGGGATCTGCGCCGTTGGAAAGCTGACCTGAACGAGACTGCTCGTGGTCTTGACGTCAACGAAACACTGGGTGTATACACCTATACTCCGCTGAACAACGTTGAGATACGTGCTTACCAGTCTTATCAGAACTACGGTCCTATTCCACAGTCTGAGGTGCTGAAGTATAGTAATCTGAAGCAGAACGACGGCTGGAAATAAGTTAAATTAGTAATTAGATATTAGTAATTAGAAATTATGATTACCAAGAAAATGAATATAAGTAAAATCCTCTTTGCAGGTATAGTGAGCTGCGGCTTGGCCGCAGGCCTCACCTCCTGCAAGAGCGGTGATCAGGACTTCCCTGATTTCGACTATCAGACTTGTTACTTTGCCAAGCAATACCCTGTGCGTACCATTGAGTTGGGTAACGACCTGTATGTTGACTTGACGCTTGACAATCAGCACAAGTGCCAGATTCAGGCTGTGATGGGTGGTGCTTACAGCAATCGCCGCGACATCAATATCGACATTTTCGTTGATCCATCGGCCTTAGATGGCTTGACCTTCGAAGACGGTTCTGAAGTCACCCTGATGCCAGAAAGATATTATAATTTGGCTGCTCAGAACATTCTCATTCCTGCTGGTCAGGTAGTCGGTGGTGTTGAGGTTCAGCTCACGGATGATTTCTTCAATGATCCTAAGTCAGTCACTAATCACTATGCCATTCCCGTACGTATGACGAAGGCTACTGGCGTAGACTCTATTCTGTCTGAAAAGAACTTTACCGTGTATGCCATCAAGTATGTGAACCGCTATCATGGCTTGTATATTCTCAATGGTGAGCTTCAGGCCAATAAGACTAGCGTGACCACGAAGAGTCTGAACACTTCGTATATGACCTATGCTGCCAAGGATGCCAGTGGTACGGCTCATGATTGCATGTTGCTGCTGAATTTCGACGAAAGTGGTAATTGTACTGTTTCCACAGAAGCAGAAGGCTTTACCGTGTCAGGTACTGGTCGCTTTGTAGAGGAAGATGAGACTCAGCTTGTCGGTGCCCGTCATCCTAACACGATTTATCTCGATTTCACGGTGACCAATGCTAAGCTTGGCATCAATCTTACTGAGAAATATGTGCTGACTTTGGAAACACGTAATGTGAAATCAGAGACCTTTAAGTAATCAAGAAACAAGTAAGCTATGAAACAGAAAATATTTTCAATCAGTTCTTTGCTGAGTCTCTTAGCAGTGTCAGCACTGACGATCGGATGCGCAAGCGAGTTCGATAATTCCACTCCTGCTGGCGAGAAGCCTGAAGTTGTCGCAGAGGCTGAGTATTTGGCTTCTTATAAGACGCTGGTGTCGTATGTCGATGCTGCTTCTTTCCACTTAGGCAATACGCTGGCATCTACCGACATCGATCAGGGTACTGTGGTTTCCTCGCTGACAACATCAAATTTCAACGAGGTGTTCATTCCCGATCTTTACATTCACAACAAGCAGGTGGATGACGAAGGTAACATCGATACGCTTGCTGCCTCTTCGCTGGTCAAGGATGTCAGTGCGACGGGAATCAATATCTTTGCTCCTGCGCTTTGCGCCAGCACCAATCTCAATACGAACTATCTCGAAGCACTCATTGCACCGGAGACCGTTGAGGAGCCGGAAGTGACGGGTTCTGATGTTATTGACTTTGAGTCTGACGATTTGGGTAAAACCTATCCTTTGCAGAAGGCTACTGGTGAT
>JAEEGL013992553.1_pt1 | contig 13817 bp, 9 predicted proteins | sample 9134231 | NCBI WGS metagenome assembly JAEEGL01 (sample SAMN16246548, study PRJNA631951) | gut metagenome | biome: gut microbiome; feature: rumen; material: fiber-attached | host: Bos | place: Iran: Karaj | collected 2018-10 | reverse complement strand
TTTAATTTTCCCTTCATTATACATAAATTGTCTATTAGTTTCTTTACAATCAATAATATGTTGAGTTTCTTTTCCAAATAAACTCATAAATTTAATATAATCTTCATTATTAATAATATCATAAAATGGAGTAATATGAACAACTAATCTATTAATATAATTTTTATTATTTGTAATTTTATCAATTAAAATTTTATCACTAATTAATAATTTCATATGTTCAAATGTAGGTAAATATAAAATATAAAGTGCAGAAGATGGATGTGACTCACCTAATACATCTTCAGGTTTAATTATTCTTCCATCATCTAAAGTTACACTTTCTCCTTTTTGCAATTTTGAATAATTTGGTCCTGGTTTTAATCCTAATTTTTTTGCTTTTTCTATTAAAAAAGGTGGTTTTTTTAAATTTGGAATACATATATAACTCATTGAATAATCATTTTTATTATTTGATGTATTATTTGGATTTATGCATATTGGTATTATTTCTAAATTTTGATCTTTTATTTCTTTTATATTTGGTTCTTTTTGTTTAAGTGAAAAAATATTTTGATTTACAAATGAATTTTCATTTATATTATATTCATATATATATTTTGCTAAAGTTTGTATTGGAAAAAAAAAATTTGAATATTTGAAATTTTGAGAAAAATTAGGAGGACCAAATAAATATGATTGAGTTCTTATAGTTTCATTATTATCTTTTTGTTTTTTATTTTTATTTGCATATTTTGTATTTTCTTTCAATTTTTTTTGAAATTCTTCATTTGTAGATAATAATTGAGAAAATAATTGTTCTCCTCTTGACATTAATAAACCATATGTTCCTAAATAACAATCTGAATCTGATGAATTATATAATATTTCTTTTATTTTTATAAATTTTATCCCTTGTTCTAAAGCATTTCTTTGTGTTCCATCACAACAATTAAATAAATATGAGTCTTTATCAAATAGTAATACAGAAGAATGAAACATATCATTAGAGTAATTTTGTAATATTTTAAAAGAATACATTTTAACTAATAAAATTTGATATTGTTTAAATTAATATTTTTAAATTTTGAAAATAATATTTTTTTATATTTATTTTTTCAATAAAAAAATAGAACCAAAATATTGACATTTACAATTGCGGAAAAAACACTTAATTATTTATTTATATTATAAATTTTCTACTAATTTCAATTAATATATTTATCTAATAAAAAGAAAATAAATAATAGATTCATTTTTTAAAAAAAATTCTTTTTTAATGTGGCTTTCTTAATATATTAACTTTAAAAATAATTTTAAAAAAACAATATTTCTAATAAATAAAATATTGTTAAAATGAAGAATTTATCTTTTTTTTTATATATATTTCTCCTAGTAAATATTATATCAAAGCCAAAAACAAGAAGAACATCAGTGACTCATCATAAAAAAAATAACCCTCCTCCTAATAATGAGCCTCCAAAAGAACAACCTAAAAAAGAAGAACCACAAAAAAATGAACAAGTTAAAATAGAACAAAAAAAAATTGAAGAAGAAAAAAATCAAAAACAAAATCAAAATCAAAATCAACAATCAATAAAAAATGATTTAAATAAAAAAAATGATACTGATAATAAAAAAATAATTCCAGAGAAAAAAGAATTTAATTTAACTGAAGAAGTTGAAAAAGATGCAATTAAAAAACAAAATGATGTTCAATATCAAGCAAAAGTAACTAGAAAACAATATAAAAAAAAATCAAAAAAAGAACAATATAGAAAAGTTCGTAAAATAGTTGCAGCCCAAAAACATGCAGAACAAGAGAAAAGAAGAAGAGAAGAAGAAGAAAAAAAAAGAAAAGAAGAAGAAGAAAAAAAGAAAAAAGAAGAAGAATTAAAAAAGAAAAAAGAAGAAGAAGAAAAAAAGAAAAAAATAGAAGAAGAAAAAAAAAGAAAAGAAGAAGAAGAAAAAAGAAAAAAAGAAGAAGAAGAAAAGAATAAAAAAAAAACATTACAAGAAGAAAAAAGTAAATTTGAAACTCAATTTTCAAAATTTCATTCAAAAGAAATAATGACAATAAATTTAAAAGGAGGAGAATATGAATTATTTTATGAAGAAATAAATGAAAAATCAAAAATAAAATTAGCCTTTATTGTAAATAGACCAGATCAAAAAATTAATTTTTTTTTTGCTGGTCCTGAGTCAAAAAATCCAAAAGTAAAACCACAAGTAATTTTAAGTATAACAAATTCTAATTATTATTATAATGAATTAGAATTAAATGAACCTGGAATATATACTTTTAATATTGATAATAGAAAAAATAAACAAGAAAATATAATTTCTTTTGCATTAAGTTTAATTGATAAAAATGATAATGCTTTAGAATGGAAATCAATGGATAATTTAAGTAAGAAATTAAATAATATTAAAGAAAAAATGAATGAATTAACTGTTAAACAAAGTTTAGTTGTTAAAAGAAGTGAAAGTCATAATGAAAGTGTTAAAAAACATAATAAATCTATTACTTTATTTGCAATTATTGAAATGATTACTATTGCTTTTATTTTTATATTTCAAATTTTTTATTTCAAGAAATTGATAAATAAAGTTTAAATTTATTTTTGTTTTTTTTTATTTTTTTGATAAATTAAATTTTTAAAATTAAATATTTTTATGGAAGTTGACTTTAATCATTTTGTTAATGTTATTAAAGGTAGATTAGTATGTTCTATTATTAGTTTAATAAGTTGTTTCTTTATAATTGTTCTTTATATTATATTACTTATCAGTGATAAATTTCAAAAAAAAGAAAAAAGATTAAATGAAATTTTATCACAATTAAAAGACTCAGAAAGTTTTTCTTCTATTGAAATAAAAGGAGAAAAAAAGGTAAGTTTAGGAACACATTATATGTTTTTTCTAATATTATCAAAATTTTTATGGTGTATATTAAGTATATATCAATGTCTAAAATATCCTTTTGGATTTCTTTATCTATTTGATAAATATATTACAAATTGTGTTATTTTTGGATTTATACATAATTATTTGGAATTAATATCAATTTGTTGGACTACTTTTATTAATAAAATTTTTATGGATTCTATAAAATTTCTTGATGGACAATTTCTTAATGAAAAAAAAGAATTATTAAAAGCAATGTGTTTAAGTGTTTTTTTGCCTTTATTAATCACTTTATTTCCTTTATATTTTAATTCTTATGGTCCTGCAAAAACTTATTGTTCATTTGATTATTTAGATTTTACAGATATGACTAGAGTATGTTGGTTTATATACTTTATCATAATTTTTGTGTTAATTGGTTATAATATTTTTGCATTTATTAAAATTATTTTATTTTATTGTAAACAATTAAAAAAAATAAAAAAGTATAATAAAGATGATTATAATTCAATTAGAACATTTATGTTAATTTTTGGTTTATTTCCATTAATTTTAATAATTAATACATTTTTAAAATCTTTTAATAGATATAAAGATTTATTTGGAATTGGAGATATGAGTACTTTTCAATCTTATTTTAATTGTTTAAGTGGATTTTTAAAGTGTATACCTTGTTTATTTTTTTATAGAGGAGTTTTTAAAATATGTTGCAAAGAAAAAGAATTAAGTTTATCTCCAAAAGAAATATCATTACCAGGGATTAATGAAAAAATAGAAAAATAATATTTTAACAAAAATATGTTAATTTTAATTATTATTTTTATATAGTTTATTTAAAATATTTATTTGAAATTATTTATTTAAATTAATATCAATGGAATTATCAGTCAGTAATGATTTTTTAAGTTTATTTCTTCCAGAACAATCTGAATTTAAAACTGATGATATATTAGATGAATTTAAAATTTATATTTTTAAATTAATGAATATTACTGTAGATTCTCTTATTCAAGAACAAATAAATAATGATTTTGAAAATTCAGAATTAAAAAAGAAATATAAACAATTTTTTTCAGAAAAAGTTGAATTAGTATTAAATATATATAAATTATATGAACAAATAATTGATAAAACAAATGTTATTAAAGGTTCACTTTCTCAAAATATGAAAATTATTGAGAAAAATAAATTATATTTTGACCCAAATAATATAAATAAAGGAGTTGATAATATAATAAATGATATTCAAATGAATAAAACATTAATCAAAGACTATAATTCAAATTCCATTGATAATCTTGTTAATTTACTCTCAATTCCACATTTTATGATTGAATGTTTTAGAAATAAAGAATATGATTTATATTTAGAATATTATAATTATGGAATATCACTTTCTGAAGAACAAAAATTATTATTCTCAATTAAAAAATGTATTATATATGTCAATGAAATGGTTAATATATTAATAAAAAATTTAATTAGTATAAATTATTCTTTGAATATTTCAAATGAAATGTTATTTACAATTTTAAATTTAAAAATAAATCCAATATTTGAAGAATTTACTGATGACAATTTAAAAGATAAATTTAGAGATTTAACAGTTTATTTATATCAAATTGATTTATATATGAATGAAAAAAAAAAGAATTTTGCCTTAGAAATTTTAAAATATTTCAATGAAAAATTTGACTTAATTCTTAAAACTGATATTCAGGAAAAAGTAATATATGAAAAAATTTATAAAAATATATTTGAATTATATTTAATAAATATAATAAAAGAATTGTTAGAAAAAAATAATTATAACATAATAAGAAATAAAATCACAGAATTTTTAATTCAAATAAAATTATTGGAAAATTCACCAATAAATTTTAATGAAATAGATGAAATTATGAAAAAATATTTTTTTAATAATTTAGATAAATTAATATTAGATAATGAGACTCATATAAATAATTATGTTTCATCTTTTTCAGATGTAAAAAAATTTTTTAATTCATTAATTCCACAAAATATGGTAAATAATAATAATAATCCACTACAATTAAAATATGAAATTTGTTTAGTAATATATAATAATTTAGTTTATATTAATAATTTTATTGTTGATGAGAATTTTATTAGATATAAAGATAAAATGACAGTAATTGAAACTATTATAAAACATTGTAATAATATATTAAAAATATTAAATTCTTTTTTTAACAGTCATTTACTTATTTTTAATTTAACACCTGATATAATAAATTTATATGATGAATTTAAAGAAATCATACTTGATAAAATATTAATGATAATAATTAAGGATTTATTTTCATTTTTTCAAATATCAAATGAAATGGATATAACAAAAGAAATAGAAGAATATGACAATTTTAAATCACTAAATAAATACGAAGAAACATTATTTTAATTATATTATTAATTTAAAATTATTTAAATAAAATGAAAAAAAATTATTTTTAAAATTCTTTATGGGAAATAATTGTATTTGTAATCATTATCAAAATACTCAAAACATTAATGAAGATTTATCGAACAATATAAATAAATTAGATGAGGATGAATTAATTGAAAAAATTGATAATGAAGATTCTCTAAAATCTAATTTTGATATGAAAGGAGATATAAATTTAACTTTTGAAAAGAATCAAATTGATAGTTGTGATTATAAAAAAAAAACAATTCTTACTTCTGATGATATTACAAAATTAAATAAAATAATAAGAGGATATTTATTTAGGAAAAAATATTTGAATGGAAATTTAAAAGTAGAATTAGAAAAATTCAATGAAGAATTATTGGAAAAATTTATAGAAAAATCAAAAAATGAAAAAGTTGAAAAAATAATAAAAGACAATAATAATATATTACATACAAATTGGATTGAATTTTATTCAGAAGATCCTATTCAAGAAATAAACAAAGAAATATCAAAAACAAAAAAATATGAAAAAGGAATCAAAATAACATATATAAATAATAATAATCCAACATCAGATTCAATAGAAGAAATAATAGAAAATATAGAAAGTATATATAAAGGAGAAATAAATATAATAACAGGAGAAAAAATTGGAAATGGAGAAGAATTATATAAAAATGGTTCAAAAATAATAGGAACATTTTATAAAAATACACCTTTTGGTTGGAATATATATATAAAAGAAAATGGAATATTATACATAGGATTATTTAAAAATGGGAAATTAAATGGAAAAGGAATACAATATATAAAAGATGAAAATAATAATTTAATAATATATAAAGGTGATTTTATAGATGGATTAAAAAATGGTGAAGGAATTGAAGAAAATGAATATGGAAAATATGAAGGTCATTATGAAAATGATAAAAAAAAAGGTAAAGGAAAATTTTATTTTAATAAAGGTGATTATTATGAAGGTGATTTTAATGATGATAATTTTAATGGAAAAGGACATTTTATTTGGAAAAAAAATGGTAATGAATATATAGGAGAATATATTAATGGAATTATGAATGGAGAAGGTTTATATAAATGGAATGATAAACAATATTATAAAGGTCAATATAAAAATGGTATTAAAGAAGGTAAAGGAGAAATTAAGTATCCTGATGGTAAAAAATTTATTTGTGAATTTAAAAATGGAAAACCTAATGGTATTGGAATTTTTGTTGATCCTAAAGGAAAGGAAAAAGAAGTTGAGTTTATTGATGGTAAAATTAATAAGAATTTTAAAGGGAGTAAAATAGAGAATTAGTTTTATATTTTTTTTTTTTTTTTGTATAGAGAATAATAAATATACTTTTAATTATAAAATAATATTTTATAATCTCTTATAATTTTTTAATAGATTATCAATATGAAATTTTTTTTTATATAAATTACTCTATAGATAATATTTTATACATTTAATTAATTTAGATAATAATAAATTGAATTGAATAAATTAAAGAAAAAAATGTAATTTAATTTAAAAAATTATTATGCTCAATAATTCAAAAAAATATAATACTACTATAACTAAAAAATGTAAGATAAATAAATAATAATATTAGTATTAAGCACTGATATAAATAATATTTCTGAAATAAGTGATGAATCCAATTCAAACATTTCATTTAAACATGAAAAAAATAAATCAATAATATCATCAGTGATTGAAAAAGCAAATAATGAAACAAATAACCTTTCAACAAAAAATAAAAGAAAATCATCATTATTTAACTCAAAAAGAAGAAGAAATGCAATATTTGGCTCTAAAATAATAAGAAGAAAAAGTAAATTTTTTCCAATAATAATAAATGAAAAGCATAATAGAAGTTCAGTAATTCAATTAAAAAATATAGCTCAGGATATATTACAAAATGTAATTAAAAAACAAAAAAAAAAGGAAGAAGAATATGAGTTAAAACCAAATGATTATGATAAATTATTAAAAAATACAAATGATAATTCAAAAATAGGAAAATTAAAAATAATAATTAAATACATTGATATATTATTAGCATTATGTGTAATTGGAAATATATTTTTTTCTTTAATAGAAAATGAATTATTTTATAAAGAAACAAAGAAATATTTAAATAAATATTTTGAAAATAAAACAAATAAAGAAATAACTCAAAATGTATATAAACAATGTGAAAAAAGAAAAATAACATTAGAAGAAGATTTTATAAGACAAATAAATGTAATCATAGTAATAATAATATTAATTTTGAATTTTTTTCATTATTATATAACATTATTGAAAATGGAAGAAGAAGGTTTAATAAGTGAAAAAGATAATTTCTACTCAACAGGATTATTGAAATATTTAATATTAGAAAGTTTAATTTTAGGAATTTTTGACCCACCAAGTTTAAATTATTTTTTTACGGGAATAATGGAAAATTATATTTTTGCTTTTTCATTAGGAGGATTAATTTGTATAGAAACATTATTTAAAAGTTATGTTATTTTAAGAGTTTATTCATATTTTTCAAAATATATGACAGATTCAGCAAAAAGTATTTGTAATAATTCAAATACAAATTCAGGAGTACATTTTGCAATTAAATGTGAATTAAAAAATCGACCATATACAGTTTTATTTATAATATTTATTTCATTTATTTTCATATTTGGTTTTTCTTTAAGAACATTTGAATATTTCACAATTCCAAAAGGATTTCTTCATGGAACTTATTTAATAAATGATCAAGATTATTTAAAAGATTTAATAAATTCAATTTGGTTAACAATAGTAACAATGACTACAGTTGGATATGGTGATTTTTATCCAAATGAAAATTATGGAAGATTAATAGTAATTTTATCTTATTTAATTGGAGCAATTTTAGTTTCAATGACTGTAGTTTCTCTTGCAATTATTACTGAATTTACTGAAGAAGAAAGAAGAGCTTATTCAATTATTAAAAAATTAAATGCTCATAATAATACTTTGTATAAAGCAGGTGATGTTATTTCTTGTTTTTGTTATTTGAGATTGAAAGTTCTGAAAAATTGTTCTTTAAGTGAAAAATTTATTTATTTAATTCAATTAAAAAAAAGTATTTCTACTTTTAAAGATAATTTTAAATTAACTTCTAGTTTAGATTTACCTCTTGATCAAACTTTAATGATTATTAATAAAGAATTTAATGCTAGTTATGAAGATTTATATTTTAGTGTTTTTCCTTTGAAAGAACTTTCATTTTATATTAATAATATTAATTTTAGTCAAAAAGATTGTATTGAAAAATTGGAAAAAATTAAGAAAAGACAAGAAAAATTAGGAGATTTTTTAGTTCAGTTGAATAATGATAATTTTAAAAATGGGATAAATAAAATTCTTATAAAAAGAATGAATAATTAATTGTTTTTATTTTATTTTATTTTATTTTTAAGGGTATTTTATGTAAATATTTGAGATATTATATGTTTATTATGCTAATTTTAAATTATTTTATATTAATTAATTTTTTATTTGGGATAAAAAACATAAAAATTTTTAATTTATTATTATTGTTTTAAGATATAAAACCAAAAGATTTAGATAATAACTTTAAATATTCATTATTAGTTAATAAAATAATATTATAATAGATAATTTATATTTCATTGTATAGTTTTTTTATAATTTATTTTTAGCTTTTTATTGATGAATAACACTAATAAAATTGTTTTGAGAATTTTATTCTTATTTTTCTATATTTCATTTTCTGTTTTTTTTTGATTTTATTAAATTAATATATAAATTGAATACAATTTAATAAGAGATAAATTAATTGAAAAAGATGTATGATTATTCAGAAAAAATACCTGATTTTAATTCATTATTACCTTCAAACTTATTTAAAGAAAAAGATAAAGAAAATGAAGTTATAAAAGAAGATGATATTTCTGATAGTGAAATAATAAATTGTTCAAAAGTATAAAATAAATATTTAATATTTAGGTTATATCTGAATATTCAGATTTAAAATATATTTATTCAAATAAAAATCTTTTAAATCAAAATAATAATTTAGAATTAAATAATCAAATCTATCAATTTCCAATTAATAATACAATTAATTTTATTATTAATAATCATAATCAATATAATATTAATCCAAATTACACATTTTATCAAAATGATATCCAAAATAGTTATTCAATTTTAAATTGTAATTTTAATAATATAAACCAAAATATATTAAATTTTAATTTTCATAATTTAAATCAAATATATAATCAAAATGAGAAAAATATTCTTTCAAATTTTAAAAAACCTAAAAAGTATAAAAAAGAAGAACTTTTTAAAAACACAGTAAATAAAGAAGAAAATGATTTAAAGGATTTTAATAACTTTTGTAATTGTTTAAAATGTGACATATCTCAATATATATGTAAACAAATTGGAAGTAGAATAATGCAAAAATATTTAAAAAAATTTCCAACAGAAATTAGAACAATATTAATTAAGAAAATAGGAAAAAATTTAAATAATATAATGATAGATACATACGGCAATTATTTTTCTCAAAAATTAATAAAAATTGCAACAGCAGAACAAAGAGAATTAATAATAGAAAATATAAAAGAAAATTTTATTCAAATATGTGAGAGTAATGGAGGAACGCATGTAATACAAACTTTAATTGAATATATTTCAAGTCAAAAAGAAAAAGATATGATATTAAATTATATTAAAAATTATGAAATTGAGCTTTCTATAAATCAAAATGGAACACATGTTATTCAAAAAATATTGAATAAATTTGATGAAAATGAAAGAAAAGATTTAACTTTAAATTTTTTAAAAGAAAATAATATTACTATTTTATGTATGGATCCAAAAGGAGTTTGTGTAATAAGACAATTAATTAAAAATACAAAAAATAATAATTATAAAAACTTACTCATTGATGGATTGTATAATAATTGTAAAAAAATTGCAGAAAACCCTTTTGGAAATTATGGAATTCAATTTGCTATTGAACAATGGGGTTTAAATTTTTGTTCTAAAATAGTAAAATTTTGTATTGAAAATGCCCCTTCTTTTTGTATTCAAAAATATAGTTCAAATATTATCGATAAATTAATTGATTTTATTCAAAAAGAAAATAATATGCTAATTTTTAAGACTCTTCTTTCATCAATGATTAATTTTGATATAATAAGTAATTTATATAAAAATAAATATGGTAAATATTTATTAATTAGAATGTTTAAAATTTTACCAATTGATGAGAAAAATTTATTGAGGAGCCAATTAATTGAAAAAAAAGTTGATATCAAAGATAAAAAGAAAATATCAATTCTTTTGAATATAATAAATAAAACAGATTTTTAAAAATGATGGAAGTATAAAATGTTTTATTTTTTTAGTGCCTTTATCAATTATATAAATTATTTTTTCTACTAATTATATATATAACAAAATCGATTAAGTAATGAGGTAATTTTAATTTTTATTTATAAAGATTAAATCAAATTTATATGACAATAAATATAGATATAAATTTTATATTTTGTTAATCTAATTTATAAAAAAGCTTTTAGTATCAAAATATAAGTTATAATTTAAACTAAATCTATTACTAATTTTAATTATTAAACACATTTAAATTTATTAAAAAAAAGTATTTTGAAATAAATAAACCAAAAAATAAAAATATTTTTAATTAAAAAATAAAATGAACTCTTTAAAAATATTTACACTATTTTTAATATTCCTTTATGTATCATCAGTAAAAATGACAACAAAAGGTTCAAAACAAAAAATATGTAAAAAATTACAAAGACCATTAAGAGAAATTCAAGATTTATTTGATGCAATTGACGATGTAAATTCATCAATAAAAAATCATTCATTAGATAATATAACTAAAAATGCAAATTTAGATGGTGATGTTGAAAATATTTTCTTATTATATTCAACTTATCTTAATCAATTCAAAGAAAAAGTTATTGCTTTAAATGAATCTCTTCCTCAAACTCTTCTTAATGATTGTTCTCTTCTTTTAACAACTATTAATACTGCAAATAGTAATTTGGATGAATATAAAAAATTAGCTAAAGAAACTCAAAAAGCTCTTAATAAATTAATGGATGGTGATTTTTAAATATTTTTAATATTGGAATAAATAATTATGGATTTTTTATATTTTTTTATGTATTTTTTGTATTTTTTTATATTTTTTGTGATTTTTTATTAACTTTTATTTTTGTTTTTCGTTTTATTTTTTTTCAAAAAATAATTAAAAAAAAAATTAAATTATATTTTTTTTAAAGTTTTACTTTAAAATATTATTATTCATTTTTTAAATTATATTTTATGAGATATAAATTAATTTATCAAAATCTTTAAATAATATTATTAATTTAATATAATATTTTCTATACATAATATTATATTTTAATGATATATTTATTTTTCATTATTTTTAAAAAGAAATGAATAAAAAAAATTATTCTTTAATATGTAAATTAAATGTAAAAATGATTATAATTAATTTAAACAGAATTAACCTTAAAATAAAATAATTTTAACGCACATTTATATTCAAAAAATTTAAAAAATTTAAACTTAAAATAAAAGGTATTATTTTGGATTAAATTATGTCAAGAGAATTAGGAAATCTAATTTCTAAAATCCTATTAAAAAAGTATACAACATCAATAAATGATTATAACAAAATAATGATAAATCACTTATTAAAAAGTTCTCAAATGCATTATATTTCAGTTTTTAAAGATTATCTTTTATATGACGATATATCTGAGTTTTTAAATAGATTTTATAATAAAGATGAAATTACGAAAAAAATATTTACGATTACTAAATATTATTCAAATTCTTACAAACTTTATCCTAATTATTCACCTTTAAATGAAGGAAAATATATTTATAAAAATATTGAAAGAAAACAAAGAATAATTGATTTAATTGAAAGTAAACCGTATATTATGAAAAGAAAGAAAAAAGAGAATTATATTATTTTCAATAGTACAATTTACAATAGTATTTTAGCAGAAAATTATAATGATAAATCTAAATTAAAAGATTTATTTGGTTCCAATATTTTTAGAAATAATGAAAAAGATAATGACTCTTTTCTTTCAATTATTAATTTTACTAAATCTTTAACAGAGATTATTGATAATAATAATAGTCAAAAAGATAAAGAAAAATATAATGTAAAAAATATTTCATATTCTAATAATAAAACTGATATGACAACAATTTCAAATATAAAAGAAATAAATAAAAAAGAAAATAAAATAAATTTAAAAAAGCAATCAAATTCTAATATAACAAAATTAATAAAACAAAATATAAATGTTTCAAAAACATTAAATATTTTGAAATTGAATAATAAAATCTTGCAATATAATACAAACTATTTAAATATAAAAGAAAAATCAATTAAAAAAACATCAAAACAAAAAAAAGAAAAATATGAAAATAAAAATATAAAAATAATAAATAAAACTATAGGAAAAGATTATTTAAATAATTATAAATTAAAAAACCATATTAAATTACAATTAAAACATTCATATCTTCAAACAATGCCAAATAAACTTTTAAATTTTTCAAATATGAAAAATAAAATAAAAAAATTTGAATTAACTGATCTAAATAAAATCATAAATAAAAAATCAAGAAATAGAAATAGTTTCCCAAAAGAAATTTTACAAAAAACAATTTCACATACAATAAATAAATCATCTTTTAAAAAAGAAAATGAGAAATTTAAAACTTTTTTCCATAATAATGCAGTAAAAACTCACAGAAATAATGTTTCTGGAATAAAAATAAATAATTCATTAAATAAAAATAAAACACTATTTCATTCAGAAAAACAAAATAGAAAATGTAAAAACAAAATATCATAATAATATAATTATAATAATTAATATAATTGATTTAATAATCTAATTATTTAAAAAAAAAACAAAAAAAAAAACATTATATTTATAATGTCTTTAATTTAATATAAACAAAATGAAAATATAAAAATAAAAATATAAATGTTATCTAAAAGAAAAAATAAAACTTTATTTCTCAAGATCATATATTTGTTTCATATCAGAAAACAATTCACTCAACTGAATATTTTTATCTTTTTTCCCAGAAGGTAAACTAAACTCAATTTTTTTCTTTTTAGCTTTTTTAATCAAAGTAGATAAATCATCTTCAGTTTCATCACTAGTTTGTGGTTTAGAAGATTTATTTTTTAAAAAATTTTTATCTTTCTTTCTACAAATAGGACATTTATACTTATATTTATTATCTTTAATAAGATGAGAAAGATGAGGAATACATCCAAATTCTTCTTCACATTGAATATGTTCCCAATTTTTACAAAAGTCACATCCAATCCAATATTTATGTTCATTAAATCCTTTTTTTCCTTTATATTCTCTGTATATTGTACCACAATAATAACAAAATTGACCATTT